>Ga0302274_10001025_pt1 | contig 27349 bp, 27 predicted proteins | sample III_Bog_N2_1_FD_198755 | JGI IMG/M metagenome (GOLD analysis project Ga0302274, IMG submission 198755) | Peat permafrost microbial communities from Stordalen Mire near Abisko, Sweden - III_Bog_N2_1 | ecosystem: Environmental > Terrestrial > Soil > Wetlands > Peat | place: Sweden: Abisko...
TTCTCTTCTCGCATTTTTCTCTCATTCACTGGGCTGCGCGTACTCGAGCTCGAAGTCTGTGGGCAATGGCGACCGCAGATCCCTCACATCGTTCGGGATGACAACCGTAAACCCTACTGCGGATCCCTCGCTCGTTCTCGGCTTCGCCTCCGAACGGCTCGGGATGACAAGCTCTAAAGGGTGTTGGTGAAGTTTCACCGTTTCCACTCCTCCATCATCGTCACAAAATCCTTAAACAGGTAATGCGAATCGTGCGGCCCCGGCGCCGCCTCCGGGTGATATTGCACCGTGAACAGCGGCAGATTTCGGTGCCGCATGCCCTCGAGCGTCGAGTCGTTCAAATCCATGTGGGTGAGTTCGACTTCGCTTTGCGGCAGCGAATCGGGGTCGACGGCGAAGTTATGGTTATGCGCAGTGATCTCGATCTTGCCGCTTAGCAACTGCTTCACCGGATGATTTCCGCCGTGGTGGCCGAATTTCAGTTTGAAGGTTTTGCCGCCTAGAGCGATGCCGCAAATCTGATGGCCCAGGCAGATGCCGAAGATGGGCTGGCGTCCCATGAGGCGGCGAATGTTATCGACGGCGTACGTGCAGGGCTCGGGATCGCCCGGGCCGTTCGACAGAAACACGCCGTCAGGTTTCAGCGCGAGAACGTCTTCCGCCGTAGTCTGCGCCGGGACGACCGTCACCTTGCAGCCCTCTCCGCGCAGTTTGCGCAGTATGTTTTGCTTGATTCCGAAATCGTAAGCAACTACGTGGAAGCGCGTCGGCTCGTCTTTTACTCCAACAATTTCGTCGGGCAGATGCGAACGTTCGCCCGTTTCCCAAACATACGTATGGTTCGTGGAGACGACTTTCGCCAGATCCTGGCCGTCCATCTTCGGGATAGCTCGCGCCTTGGCGACCAGCTTGTCAGTGTCTTCTTCGAGGGTCGAGATCACGCCGCGCATCACGCCGTACGTACGCAGATGGCGAACCAGAGCTCGGGTGTCAATCTCGGCGAGCACCGGAATCCTGAACTGCTCCATGAACTCGTCGGTGACCTGCTGCGAGCGCCAGTTGGAGCTGACTTTGGAAAACTCGCGCACGATCAGACCCTCAATGTAGGGCCGCTGCGATTCATTGTCTTCGGGGTTGGTGCCGTAGTTTCCGATTTCGGGGTTGGTCAGGACGACAATTTGTCCGGCGTAGGAGGGGTCGGTGAAAATTTCCTGGTAGCCGGTGATGGAAGTATTAAAAACGACTTCGCCGGAGCACTCGCCTTTCGCGCCGTAGCCTTTGCCTCGGAAGACTCTGCCGTCTTCGAGTGCAAGGATTGCTTGCATTGCAACTCCTGTGGAGTGGATTTTAAGGATTTTAGCAGGAGAGACTGTGGATTGCGCGGAAAAAGCTGTCAGTTTTCCGCTGTCAGTCTTCAGTAAAACCTTGGGCGCCTGCTCAGTTCACCGATTGCAGCGCCTATCTCAGCCTTCCCAGTTTCTCCATCGGCCAATATCCGAACACAGCTTTGCCGTAGATGTAGCGTTCGTTCACGGTGCCGAAGTCGCGGCTATCGTTGGACATGGAACGATGGTCGCCGAGAACAAAAAAACTGTTGGTGGGGACCACAATTTCTCCGTAGGAGCGTGTATCAGTGTAATCGCTGGGAACGTAGTCTTCGTCAAGCGCCTGTCCGTTAACGTAGACCTGTCCGTCATCGATGCGAATGCGGTCGCCCGCAATCCCGATGACGCGCTTGATGTAGCTTTTCGAAGTGTCGCGCGGATAACGGAAGACAACAATATCGCCGCGTTGGATGGGCTCCCAGCGATACACAAACTTGTTGACGAAGATGCGCTCCTGATCTTCGAGTCCGGGCATCATGCTGGTGCCCTCAACCTTCACCGGTTGGTAGAGAAAAATAATGATGAACGCGGAGATCGCAAGCGAGACGAGTAGATCGCGAGCCCAAACCGCAATTACAGGCAGCGGTCGCGTCGCGGCATCACTTGGGGCGGCGGCCGCAGGTTGCGGTTTTTGGGGGATCTCGACCTCAGACATCGTAACGATATCTTATACGCAGCCGATGTTCTTCACCTCTGCAATCTGACGTTTAGCCTCTGAACGCTAGTCTCACAGCCCTCAACTTGCCAAACTGCCCAATTCCCCGTAAAACTAGACTTCCCTTATGACGGACTACTCAATTTTTCCCAAAATCAACGCTACTCTCAATGGCCTGAGTGCCGTGCTGCTGGTCACCGGACGCGCGCTGATCGCAGGTCGCAAGATCGCCGCGCACCGGGCCGTGATGTTGACCGCATTTGCGACCTCCTCCCTGTTTCTGGCGTCTTACCTGTACTATCACTGGCCGGGTCACGGCGGGATCATCTATTTCCGCGGCACGGGATGGATTCGTATTCTGTACTTCAGCATCCTGATCTCGCACACGATTCTCGCCATCGTCATTGTGCCCATGGTGTTGATTACCCTGACGCGTGGACTCCGAGAACAATTCGAACGGCATCGCCTCATCGCGCGCTGGACGTTTCCGATATGGCTCTATGTTTCGGTGACCGGCGTGATCGTCTACCTCATGCTGTTTCAGATTGCGTGACCGATGAACTCTTTGCGCTGGGGGACGAATTCGTCACATCTTTGCTGTGAGCTCTACACCATCATCGGACCCCTCAGTTCTGCTATAGTGAGCGTCTTGAAGATCGTCGCGGGCGAAGGAGCGCACTCATGAAGAGCGTAAATAAAGTCATTCTCATTGGAAATCTAGGCAAGGATCCCGAAATCAAGCACACGCCCCAAGGCACTCCGGTCGCGAAAATTACATTGGCGACCAACGAGCGCTTCAAAGGCAAAGACGGCCAGTGGCAGGACCGCACCGAGTGGCACAACGTTGTGCTCTGGCAACGCCTCGCAGAGATTGCCGGCGAATATTTGAAAAAAGGCGGTAAGGTTTATATCGAAGGCCGTCTGCAGACACGGTCGTGGGACGACAAGACGTCCGGCCAGAAGAAGTACATGACCGAAGTTGTAGCCAGCGATCTCGTGTTGCTCGGCGGGCGCGGCGAGGGCGGCGGAGATTACGCCGGCGGATCGCGCGCGTCATCCGGATCGTCAGGCAACAGTTTCGACCAAAGCGCACCAGAACCCGAACATGCGCCCGCAGGCAGTTCTCCAATCACGGATGAAGATATTCCGTTCTAGGAACCCTCGTCGAAGCGGCAGCGAGACGGCCACTCGATGAAGCATCAGGACCGGGTTAAGGTCGTGACCGAACTCGCCAGCGATTTCCAGGAGTTGGTGCAGCGAACGATCGAAGTCACGAAGAGCCTGTGAGTTCTCGGAAATTACCTGGAGCCTGGCGACAGGTCTTTTACGAAACCAGCCCTAACAACAATCGCAACCGCTCCTGAACTGCCGCCAAAAGAGCACGCGGCACCGCTTCCACGAAGCGAGCGTTCCGCGCTCGCCAATCCACGTTCTTGACCGCATCGGAGAGAACAACACCCGTCGCCTTCAGCCCAGCCGGCAGCCGAACTTCGAATGGGTAACCCTTTTCTTGATTGGTGATCGGTACGACAATCGCAAGTCCAGTTGGCCGGTTATAGCTGGCGGGCGACAGCACGATTGCTGGACGCCAACCGCCCTGCTCGTGACCGGTCCGCGGATCGAAGTCAATCTTGATCAAGTGCCCGGTATCTGGAACGTAGGCGGTTCTCACCACACTTCACTCCCCGCTGGTCTACCCCAATCCTGTTCGCCATGCAAATTCCGCGGCGTGATGCGAGAGACTAGATCATCCAGCGTGAGCCTGCGCGTCGCAGGCGCCAGCGCGATGCTGCCGCCCTCCTCAACCCGTATTTCGAGTTCGTCCCCTTCGCGGATCTCGGCCCGGTCTACAATCGTCCTGGGAATCCGCACCGCATGACTGTTGCCCCACTTCACGAGCCGGACTTTGATATTTGCCATACTTTTAGTATATACATAGGTAGATACATGAACAAGAGGTTCCGCTAAACCACTGGTGCGTTTTTTCAGGAGTTAGCCATGGCTTCCCTTGCCGACAAAACCTGCCTTCCCTGCCGCGGCGGCGTCCCATCGCTCCAGGGCAACGAACTGAACGCAATTCATCAGCAACTGGACGATCCCACAGCATGGAACATCGTTAACCAACATCACCTCGTCCGTACATTCAAGTTTCCCGACTTCAAGTCCGCACTGGCTTTCGTAAACCGGGTTGGCGCCGTCGCCGAGGAGCAAGGCCATCATCCCGACATTTTGCTGGCATGGGGCAAGGCCGAAATCACGCTTTGGACGCACGCAGTCGACGGACTGACCGAATCGGATTTCATTCTGGCAGCGAAGATCGACCAACTCGCCTAGATCGGAAAAAACACGAGGGGAAAAAACACGAGCGAATTCTCGCGACTGGATGACAAGTCTGGAGCGGGATCCATGAAAGACAGTGCGCAGAATTTCACAGCATGCTGGATCGAGCTGAACCCCGCATCCAGCACCTAAAGCGGCCCTTCTGGGGGAAACTGTGCAAAGCTGTGCACACTCAAAATCAACAACCTCTGGAAAACTCCCGTCCAGCTTGGCTTTTCGAGGCAAAACCCTCAACAAAAAGCATTCTGTGAATTGCGTATGAATTTTCGAGAATTGGACAACCGTTTGCGGCCATCCTGGGGGAAAGGAGTTTCACCGTGCGAAGCTTGGCCCCTGTTTGTTTGGTTGTTCTGATGCTAGCTGGGCATTCTTTTGCACAGCCGGCTGTCGTTAAATCCACGCTGTTTCCGGAACCGGGTGTGCTCGCGCTACTGGGCAGTGGTTTGGTTGGGTTGGCCGCTTTGATTCGAAGCCGTTTTAGCAGCTAATTTCTTTCGTCTTTTTATCGCTCTTTCTTCAATGCCGAGAGCCCCCTCGGCGCTTCTTTCCTTCCAATCGTGAATTCGGCCGTTTTCCTGCCGAATCAGCGCACGAACGATCCCGTCCCGACCAAGGCAGCGCACGTCATTTGCTCGATTTCTTTTCCTGAGTCACTAAGTCCAGAAAATATTGGTGAACTCGCGGATCGTCCCCCAGCTCGGGATGAAACGTCGCGGCCATCGTCTTACCCTTACGCACGAAGACGGGATCATTCCCCTCCGTCGCAATGATCTCGACACCCTCCCCCGTGCGTTCGATCTTCGGCGCGCGTATGAAAACCATCTCGACTGGCTCGCCCAGAAATCGCCCTTCGCGGATCGAGCTATCGATCTGGCGTCCGTAAGCGTTCCGCCGGACGGTGATGTCCAGCGCGCCGAGTCCGGCCTGCTTGGGATTTTCGACGTCGGTAGCGAGCAGGATGCATCCAGCACACGTACCGAACGTGGGTTTGAGGCGTACGAAGTCTTTGAGCTTCGCGAATCCGTCGTTGCCAAGTAACTTCAAGAAGGTGCCCGACTCGCCTCCGGGGATCACGAGGCCGTCGATCTCATTCAGTTGCTCCGGCTTCTTGACGAGGACGACCTCCGCTCCCAGTTCTTCAAGTCGCCGGCGATGCGCGTCGAAATCACCTTGCAGCGCTAAGACTCCGATTTTCATGGACGTGAGCTGATTTTATACGACCGCTCCTGCGATTCTCGCTTTGTCAATGATTGACGATCGAAGCGTTCGGATTCGGGCTGCCCAACTTGTCGCAGGGATCATCCTCCAAAAATACGAATGGCCCCGCGCGGGCGGAGCCATTGAGAAAAACCGTAGCGTAAGGCACTCTGTCTAACTCAGTATCGGGGAACGATGCGGCTGAGTCAAGTTACTTTGAGGAGGTATCTCTGCGTTTCCTCCCCAAGCGAATCTTCTCCTCTACCACTGGGAGAATGGACCCGGCGGGATTCGAACCCGCATCTGCGACTGTGACAGAGTGCCGTGTTCCCCTTACACTACGGGCCCTAGCAAAAGTCTCTGCGTCCGCGTCGAATCTGACAAGATTGGCGGATCGAATTTTTTCTGACTCGGTTCCAAAGTGGGAGGGCTTTTTGTGGGCATGGTGCATTGAAGACCCGTGCGGAGCGAGTCTAATGCCCTACGATGGAACTGCTTGATAGGTAGCGTACCGACTGGCAATCGTTCGAGCCCCGCCTGACCAGCGGGACTTTTGGTTTTTCTGGGAGAAGCGGGGCGGGAATCAGAAGCCGAGATGCAAACAGTCGTGGAATCCCACGTTTCGAAAGACGCGAAACGTGGGGCACTCGGCTCTTGAATTTCTTCCGTACGGTGAAGGCTGCCGTGCGGATTAGGCTGAGCTGATCACACCGCTTAATTCGTCGTCATATCGCATGCCCTGCATCTTAGTCACTACGACGTAGTCAGGAAATAATACACCCACTTTCTTTCGTCCGACGTCGTAACCGGGATAGTTGGCCTCGATAATCCTTCTGAACGCATTCAACAGCTTTGGCTCTAGGCAGCTCGCGATGTCCGTCAGGAAAGCATGGGTCTCCTCATATTCTTTAATGACCATTTCCGGCTGATACTGGCTTTCTTGCGCTTCAAGGAATTCTCCGATGTGATCGCCGGGCTTTTTGAAAAGTGGCCGAGTCCCCTCAAAGTAAACCGTTTCCAGTTGCTCCTTCTCAGGATCACAGTTCCCATGAATAGTGTGATTTCGTTTGTCCATCACTCTCTTGAAGTTCTTAAACGCTTCGCTGTGCGGGTCAATCGGCCGCACAAAGCCTTCGCATTTGTAGGCCAGATCGAATAATTTGGCATCTATGTTGGACCGGATGAACTCTTCGAACTGGCGCGCGTTGTCTCTTATCTCGCGCTTGCAGAGAATCAGGATGACCATGTTTATGAAGGCCTCTGCCAAGATGGGAGTAAGCAGGGACAACTCGAGGCTACTCCTGTACGCTTTGGATAAACGTTGCAATAGCTTCTTCACTCTTTCTCGTTCGCGGCCTCCTTCCTTGCCGGCGGAAGGTGTCTTATAGGTTAGGTAACCTCCGGCGTTCTTTTTGATATCGGCGTGAAGCTCCGCGCACACCGTCGCGATTTCGACAAACTTGTTCGGAAAGACGACCCATTTTTCTAGGGATTTCAAAACAAGGCCCTTTTCCTTGCCTACCCGACCGAAGTCGCGTTTGACTGCAGAAATGAGATCGTGCCAGTCAGCGTCAGACATTTTGGCTGAAACGAGAAAGTGTATTTCCCGCGATGTTCCGCAGATATAAACGTCTTCCTCCCCAGCCTTAAGGTTAAAGTCCCAATGTATTAAGTTGTCGCTGTCGTCCTTGCGGAGAATATTCTGGAATCCGTTCGGCTCTCCGAATCGCGCCTTCAGGTAGCAATAGACATCCACTGGCGAGAGACTGCGCCTCACGGCGAGTACAGACGTTTTCTCGCGCGGCGAAGCGGGCTTGGGTCGAGCAAAAACTCTGTCAAAGAAGGCGCGAAGTTCAGGTAAGGTTGGAACCCTCCACGACTGTACATCTAGGCACGCCTTAGTCCCCGGTTCCATAACTGGGCATGATAACCGAGATGGCTCGCCGACGACAGTTGGCGTGGGCTTTACTGCATGGCTGGTTGTGCGAGTCCTACCAGCCCCGGGTTTGGAGCATCTGCGATTCGTCTAGTCCGGATACCGCCAGGCCTTTCATGGCTCCTACTAAGTCTTCGCTGACGGCTAGTAGGACTTTCGGATCTTTGTAGTGGGTGGCGGCTTGGACTATGGCTTTCGCTCGTTTCTCCGCTTCTACGGGATCGGCGAATTCGGTGGAGTTTTTCATGAAGATTCCGGAGCCTACGAATACGGCTTCGGCTCCGAGTTGCATGACCAACGAGGCGTCGGCGGGGGTCGCGATTCCTCCCGCGGAAAAATTCGGCACGGGCAGCTTGCCTTCTTTGGCCACCATCTTAATCAGTTCGTACGGAGCTCCATGTTCTTTGGCTTTGGCGTAGAGTTCTTCTTCGCCAAGAACGGTGAGAATCCGCATCTCTAACACGATCTGGCGGATGTGCCGGACGGCGTGGACCACATCTCCCGTGCCGGCCTCGCCCTTGGTGCGAATCATGGCGGCGCCTTCGGCGATGCGACGGAGAGCTTCGCCTAAGTTGCGAGCTCCGCAGACGAATGGAACTTTGAAAGCGTGCTTGTCGACGTGGTGCGCCTCGTCGGCAGGCGTGAGCACTTCGGACTCGTCAATGTAGTCGACGCCCAGCTCCTGCAAGATTTGGGCCTCGGCAAAGTGGCCGATGCGGCACTTCGCCATGACGGGAATGTCGACAGCGCCCATAATTTCGCGGATCACTTTGGGCGAGGCCATACGGGCGACGCCGCCTTCGGCGCGGATCTGCGCGGGCACCCGTTCGAGGGCCATCACGGCGACGGCGCCAGAGCGTTCCGCAATTTCGGCTTGCGCGGCGGTGGTGACGTCCATAATGACGCCGCCCTTGAGCATCTCGGCGAGGCCGGTCTTCAAGCGAAGGCTCGTGTTTTTGTGTCCGTTATTCTGCGACATAGGTCAACTCTTTTCTCGGGGCAGCTTGCGGATGCAGCTATCAGTGTCAGCCCGTCTGCTTTCAGGAAAAACCCTGATGGGTGCTGGAAATCTCTTGCCCTGGGGATATTTTACAGGCGGTTCTGCTTTCGCGGTACCCCGATCGCAGTGCGGGAGAAAGCCGAGTGCCGAACTGCGTTCGGCTGGGACCCCTTCGACTTCCCTCGGGGCAGCCTTACGAATGCGTCCGTCCCTACGCCAGCATTAGCGCTCCACGAAACGCGCGAACATGCGCTTCGGATCAATCGCGATGAAGACGCCTTGGCTACGCGCCAACACCTCATCTTTTTCATTGAGGATCTCGGCCATATTAATATGCTTGCGGCCCTCCACGCTGACCTCGCGCGACTCCACGCGCAACGGCTGTTTCAGCGGAACAGGCTTCTGATACTTCACCGTAATTTCCGAAGTCAGCGCGACAACGTTACGCAACTTATTTACTTTGCCCATCGCTTCGTCGAGGATGGTCGCGATGATGCCGCCGTGGCAGTGTCCGGGCGGTCCGGTGTAGCGCTTGGCGAGACGGAAGCGGCAGACAAAGCACTGACGCTCTTCATCGTAGATGAAGCGCAGCTTCATGCCGTCCGGATTGCTGGTGCCGCATCCGAAGCAGTGGTTTTTCTGTAGTTGGAGGTAGCGAGTGTTGTGTCCGCTATCGGCGCGCTCAGCCTCGGAATGTGCGGCTTTCGATTTCTTGGCAGCCATCGAAAGATTCTATCGTGATCAAAGATTCTATCGTGATTGAGGATCGCCACTGTGTATCATGGCTGGCGAAAATCAACCTTGCTGCAAGGAGGCCGCCATGGCTCTCGCCACGAAAAGGCGAAGTCCGTATTCCGTACATCCCGGCGTAGCGCAGACCGCAAAGTGGGTCAACGAGTTGCCGCAGAAAACCGGGCGAGCGCTGGATGAGTGGGTCGCGCTCATTCAGACTTCAGGCCCCGCGACCGAGCAGGAGCGTCGCGCATGGCTGAAGCAAGAACACAAGCTCGGCACGAATTACGCGTCGTGGCTGGCGGGCCGTGCCGACGGCAAAAATACCGAAGAAGATTCGCCGGAAGCGTACCTGAAAACCGCCGCCGAATGGGTGGAGGCGCAGTACGCCGGAGCGCGAGCGGCGCTGCGTCCGCTGTATGAGGAATTGCTGAAGCTCGGGTTTTCGTTGGGCAACGATGTGAAGGCTTGTCCCTGTAAGACCATGGTTCCCTTCTACCGTAAGCATGTGTTTGCGCAGATCAAGCCGGGCGCGAATACACGCATCGATCTTGGACTCGCGCTGGGAAATCTGAAGACTCCAAAGCGGCTGATCGATACCGGTGGCTATGAGAAGAAAGATCGGATCACGCGGCGGATTGAGATTCGAGAGAAGGCGGATATCGATGATGAGGTGCAGCAGTGGCTGGAGAAGGCTTATGCGATGGATGAGTAGGGAGCGGAGATACGGAGATCCCGCGGGGTCGCTGGGAAATCGAAGCCTTGCGTTTATGGTCATTAAGATATGACCATGTATGTTATAATGTGACCATGAAGACAATAGCGGCGGGAGAGTTTAAGGCGCGGTGTCTCACGTTGATGGACGACGTGCAATCGACTCGTGAGCCCCTAGTGATCACCAAGCGGGGGAAGCCAGTGGCGAAACTGGTGCCGGTCGGGCAACCAAAGGACGATTTCATCGGAAGACTCAAAGGGGTGTTTACGGTTGTCGGCGATATAGAATCGCCCGTGGTACCGCTCGAAGATTGGGAAGCCCTCAAGTGATACTGCTTGACACCCACGTTGTATTTTGGGCGGTCGACGATTCTAAACTTCTTTCTCGGGCTGCCGCTGCAACGATCCGTCGAGCGCACCGAAGTGACGGGGTGGCAGTTTCCGCGATCACTGTTTGGGAACTGGCTTTGCTGTTCTCTCGCGGGAAAATTCGAGGTTACGGCACGGTCGAAGCGTCGGTTCGCCTGCTGCTTGAGGGTGTGTCGGTGCGGCCGATCACGCCGGAAATTGCAACCCTCGCCACGCAGTTCCCCGATGACTATCCCCATGACCCGGTCGATCGCTTGATCGGTGCCACGGCGCGCGCCGAAGGTATGACCTTGGTTACGCGGGACGAGCGGATTCGGAGTAGTCCGCTGTTGAAAACGGTCTGGTGATGGCTTTCCTGAATCTCCTCCCAAAAAAAAGCGCGCGGAAGAATGCTCGCGCCACTCGTACGGTCTTCAATCCGACCGCGAACGCAGCCAGCCGGCCAGAGCTCCACCACAGCACTCGGCGCAGCGATCAGTGGGGAGCCTAGGAAGATTAACGGGCCACTCGCAAACCCGGCAGCGTAGATTTGCATCCAGACGAGCCCCAGCAAAATGGGCACGAAGATTCCTAACAAAACGCCTGCCAGCATGCCTTTTCCTGATGTATCTCGGCTAAACACTGGCGACCACAGTATCAGGGATCCAATAGCTGGGATCAGAAGAAGAGGAAGAAGGAGAAGAGTCGCGTCCTTTACCTGAGCAATGTTGTGAGGCCGGGGACCTCGCGATACGATTATCAGCCCAGGTGAGCAAATAAAACCCGCCCATGCTCCGAAGCTCTTTAGAAAAGTCATTCGGTCGCCCAGCTCAGCACTCAGACAATATCCGATCGTCGCCTGAGAAACCTGGGACGGGCCAGAGGCCCGTCACCACACAAGCATCACCATACAAAACGATTTTTCAGTCGTAGTACTCCAAGCCCAAATGCGTAATCAGCTCTTCGCCTTTCAGATGCCTCAGCGTGTTTTTCAGCTTCATCAACTGAATAAACAGATCGTGCTCGGGATAGAGGCCGGGCGCGGTCATGGGGCTCTTGAAGTAGAAGCTGAGCCACTCTTGAATTCCGAGACGCCGTAGCTCCGGCGTGCGCTGCGCCAGATCGAGGAAGAGGATCAGGTCGAGCACAATCGGCGCGGCGAGGATCGAGTCGCGACACAAGAAATCGACTTTGATCTGCATGGGATAGCCAAGCCATCCGAAGATGTCGATGTTGTCCCATCCTTCTTTGTTGTCGCCGCGCGGCGGGTAATAGTTGATGCGCACTTTGTGGAAGATATTGCCGTAGAGTTCAGGATACAAAGCCGGTTGCAGAATGTGCTCGAGGGCGCCAAGCTTCGACTCTTCTTTGGTCTTGAAACTGCCGGGATCGTCCAGCACTTCGCCGTCGCGATTGCCCAGGATGTTGGTCGAGTACCATCCGCTTAGTCCAAGCAGGCGGGCTTTGAAGGCGGGAGCAAGCACGGTCTTGATCAGCGTCTGGCCGGTCTTGAAGTCTTTGCCGCAGATAGGAATTTCGCGTTCGCGGGCGAGTTCGAGCATCGCGGGAATATCAACCGTTAGATTCGGAGCGCCGTTGGCGAACGGGACGCCTTCCATCAGCGAGGCGTAGGCATAGAGCATCGACGGAGCGATGTTCTTGTCGTTCGCGAGCATCGCTTTTTCCAGCGACTTCACGCTTTGGTGGATGGCCGTCGGCTTAATAAAGCTTTCGGTCGAAGCGCACCAGATGGTGATCAGGCGGCTGGCCTTGCTCGATTTCTTGAAATCGCGGATGTCCTGACGTAGTTGTTCGGCCAGGTCCATCTTGTTTTTGCCCTTTTTGACGTTCGGTCCGTCGATCTTCTTCACATAGTTGTGATCAAAGACGGCCTTCATGGGCGTGATGGCGCTGAGTCGGCCTTTCACTTTGTCGAGCAGGTCGCGCTCCAGGACTCCCGCATTGCGCGCGGCCGCGTACATGTTGTCTTCGAAGATGTCCCATCCGGTGAAAACGAGGTCGTTAAGACCGGCCAGAGGAACAAACTCGTTGATCTTGGGAGAACGGCCGTCGGTGCGTTTGCCGAGACGGATCGTACCCATCTGGGTCAGTGATCCGATGGGATGCGCGATTCCCTTTCGGACGGCTTCGACGCCCGCAACGAAAGTGGTTGCCACGGCGCCCATGCCGGGAATCATCACGCCAAGTTTCCCCTTGGCGGGCTCGATCACATAGCTGTCATGGCCTTCGGGGTTGTGCGCTGGACTGGCAGATTTCACTTCGACTGTCGCTTGCGTTCTTGTCTTAGGGGCAGGAGTCTTTGCCTTCGCCATAGTTTGGCTGCTTCCTTTATTAGAACCGTGGGATGTATGCAAACTAGGTATGTTCTCGCACCGGGAGGGCATTTGCAAACGGAGGTAAGTCGAATCCCCACGAAATTCGATTTAATGGCGCGTAGCGCGCATTTGTTGGTTGAGTGCGAAGAGCTGAAACGGTCCGCAAATTCGCAAATCACTTTGGTAACGGGCTCACTCGAATTCGGCAAATCGATTTTTTTGGTTGGACGCGAGCGCATCATTGCTTCATAGTTGAGGCAGTTCGAAAGCCGCGAAGCAGCGGCTCCTTCGAACTCGATGTTTGCGTTCAGCCTTGTAAGCTGCGTTGCAAATCTGCTGACCTCGTTGATCTCCCACTTAATCTAGGCCCGCGTTCTCCGCTTTCTCGTGGGGCGTGAGCTTTCTAGACCAAGACAAGGAGACCGTATGAACTCGATCTGCAAATTCGCATATGCCGCCATTCTGAGCTTGAGTATTTTCGCCGCTCAGCCCACTCCTGCCGCCGCTGAAGAAGTGCATGGCAGGTTCACGTTAGCTCACGATGTTCACATCCAGAAAATCGTTTTGCGGCCGGGAGAATACACCTTCTCGGTGCGAACCATGGGTGCATCCGAGTTCCTGATGTTGCGGGGAACAAATGGCGGTACGGACGCAATGCTGGTCGTGAGCGATTTCGATTCCTCGGCAGCTAAGGGAGCAAACCGGCTGGTCCTCGTCTCGCACGATGGCCAGAGCTTCGCCAGCACCATGACCTTGCCCGACTATGACATGACGCTACGCTTCAATGTTCCTTCGGAAGCGAAACTGAAATAACACAGTTTCAGCTGCTGCCAAGCCGCTCTTGGACCACACGCAGCTGACCCGCCGGGAGCAGTCCTCATCGCCTGCTCCCGGTTTCTTTTGTGCGCAAGACACGAAACTGGCCAAAAACAGTCGACCCCATGCCTCATAATCGTTGAGATGAGCCCGTCGCTATTCGCAACTTCACGGCCGCTCTCGGGTTTGTTTCCATGTCCATGTTTTCCCCCCTAAGCGAACGACGTGGATCTTCTATGAATTCTTCTCAGAAAGTGGTTCTTCTCGCGACCCTTCTTCTTTCGATTGGATTCGGAAAGTCCGACATATGGGGGCAGCAGGCCGCCGCGCAACCCTCCGTGCTCCACATTCAGCATTCCGTCACCACCGCGAAAACCGGCTTTCCGCAGTTTCTCTACATGTATCACCTGCTGGATGGGCCGAACTCCTCGGCGGGGGCGCAAGCGCTTACGGGGACGATCTCTCTACAGAACTATAGTTCGAATTTCAGCGAAGTTTTGTGGTTGTTGGTTTACTGGCAGGGTAAGTGCCCGGTGGATGATCAGACTTTGACAGGGGCGAACTTTATTTGGAGCGATATTCTGAAAAACCCCTCGCAATCGGACTCCAATTTTCCGGTGAATCTCAAATTTCCCCATCCCCTTCCGATGACGGGATGCCTGGGTTTTGTTTTCGGTGGAGGGCCGCTGGTGGCAGGCAAGGTTACGATGTCAGCCGACTTGAACCTGATGTACAAACCATCGAACTCAGAGCCGAACACCGTCGTCTATCTCTCTGGCGAGTATTGCTTCGGCCAAGACTGGGGCTGCCAGAATGCAACGACCGACGACACAAAAGGATTCGCAGTTCCCTTCACCGTGCCAGCCGGGCATCTGGTCGAACTGTTCGGAAATATTTCCGACAGTACATTCGATGGGACACAGAACTTCGGGCCGCTTCCGACGGGTAAGTCGTGGGGCGCGGTCAACGATTTTTACCTGCTGCCCGGCGGTTGCGGACAATTCGGGCAGAACCTCAACCGCCAGGGCTTCCCGAAGCCTGCGCCCCTTGCGACGCTCTACACTTGGCTTCCGGGCAACGCCCTGCACCTCGATAGCGTTCCTCTGGAGTACGAGATCCCGCAGGGCGAAACAGGTGCGGCAACGCTTCAGAAACGCGTGGAGAAAATTTTCTCCGCTCCCATCGCTGTGAATGCCGGAGATTGCGTGGTTGTGATTTACGGACGAAAGGGTAACGGAGCCACCGATAACGAGACGCAGGTATGGGCTGTGTTGTCGCCTTAGACACATCCGGGCTTTTTGACCAGAGGTACGCGAGCAATAGAAAGAGCGGGCCTTATGCCACAGCCCGCCCATCCTTAAGCAAGTGATACCGACTCCTGAAACTTCCTTCCAATGCTTACTGGAAGAAAATGTTCCACTTCTGCGCCACCTTATATTTGACTTTGTATGTGACAGTGGTGACACCCTTCACAGTCTTGAAGGTTGCGGTAGCGATCGAAGTGGTCGCCGTGATCGTAGCCACACCCGGCACCGGGTTGACGCAAGTCTTGTTGGCGGCTACCACAAATACTCCCGGCAGCACCGGACTCGGATAGTTGAAGTTCGCATCGCAGTTGCCGTTGTTCTTTCCCGTTGCGCCCAATGTGCCGAAGTTCTGGTCACCGTAGATGATGACATTGGCCGCAGGACTTAGCCCGCCGTACGGATTGGGACCGAAATCCACTGTGCCTGAATCGGCAATATAAACCGTTTTCCCGCTTTGCACCTGCGTCGCCGTGATCGAGTAAGTGAGGTCGTCGGTGCTGGCCGTGTCGTTTGAATCGTCTTCATACCAGGTCTCGGTTTGACCGCAGGGGGTTGTGTCCGTCGACGCGCTCGCGTCACACGCTGCGAACGACCATGTGTACTGTGGCCCGCCCACTGCTACACCGCCGCTCGGGAATGTAACCGAAGGATCTCCGATGGTCGGGCAGTCGGGGTTAGCGCTCGAGCTATTACCGAAGCACGGCCACAGGTCGGTGCCGTCGGTATTCACTCCGCTGGGTAGAGGGGTAGCGGCAAACACCTGACTGGTTCCATACAGACCCGCGGGCGGTGCAGGATTCGTTTGAGGTATCGCATGATCCGAGTTCACTCGGTGCACGAGCTGCGTGTGATAATGATGAGGAACTTCCTGCGCCAGCAACTGCTGCCCGCACACAAAGAGGGCAACAATCGCGAGGCAAACGAATACGTGAAACTTGGGGGACTTCGCCATTGGAATAACCTCCGTTCGATTTGCGAGGCCTTCGCAGAATTGCGCAGGCGATTCGCGCCGGAAAGTATCCTGTAAGCCTCAACGCCTGTCAAGCGGGATTCTCGTATTAGCCTGAATTAATCAACGCACGACAAGCCGCGACCAACAAGCCGCGACCAACCACCGTCTCCGCGCGACCAAACGTCTAAACTGGAACAAAAGAAAAGGGCGGGCCCCATGTCAAAGCCCACCCTTAGCGCACGTCGTCGATTACCGGGAATGCATTACAAAACGGCCTCGACCTCAACAGATCGCCTTACGAAACTTTTGAGCCTTTCGTATTCTCGCGGACTTCCTCGCTCAGAATGATCGCCTCCGCAATCTCTTTCATAGCTTTGCGTTTTTGGCGGCTCTGTTTCTGCAAAGCCAGATAGGCCTGCTCTTCGCTGAGTCCGAGTTCGCGCTGCAGAATGCCCTTTGCGCGTTCTACCACCTTTCGCGTCATGAGCTGGTCGGTGAGATTCGAGTTCACCACTTCCATACGCGCCAGTTCAATTTCCGCGCCCACTAGAAAGCCAATCGCGGAAATCATCCGAATCTCTTTGCGTTTGTAGACGTGCGGGCGGATATGTTGCAGATTGATCGTTCCGACCACCCTGCCGCGGCACTTCAGCGGAACCGCCAGGAAGGCTTCGTAGCTGTCTTCCGGCAACTCGTGGAAGAACTGGAAGCGCGGATCCTGTGCCGCTTTTTCCGAGATCGCGACGGGCTCGTGATGCTCCGCCACCCATCCCGTGATGCCCTCACCCACGCGGAGTTTCAGGCGATCCACTACGTCCGGATGCGCGTTCTTCGATGCACGTAGAACAAGGTGCTCGCCCTCTAGCACATAAATCAGGCAGGAATCGCATTTCACCAGGTCCGACGCAAATTCCACGACCTGGTTCAGGACTTCGTGAAAGCCGTCCGCTGTTGCCAGCCGTCCGCCAATCTCATGCAGAAAATCAACAGATGATTCATCAACCGCTAATAAGTTTTCCATGATCTAACTTATCGGCATCCAGGGGGGATGTCTAACTCCAAATATTGATCGGAGCTATAACGAATTTCTTCTGAGTATTCACAATTCTTTCACATATTTATCGATTTAGTAGGCATTGCCAGCCAGTTCTCAATTCCCGGTTCTCAGTTCCCGATTGTCGCTGCGAAAGACGCGCAAACTTTTCCGAGGAATACTACGAATAATCCAAAAAAATCGAGCCGGCTTCTTGCGGGCCGGCTCGACTCCTCGACTGGTTTGAAACGAAGTCGATCAATGCTGTTTACTGCACGGCAAAGATCAGATCGTCGTGATCGTTGTAGGCTCCCGTTGTGCAGGACGATGCCCTGCCCTCATAGCGGAATTGCGCGCGAACCGCTTGCAGGTTTCCCGTCGGAAGTGTGAAGGTTGCCGACAAACTCTGCGCTCCCGCCTTGGTTGGAACAATCGTCTTGATAAACACCCACGATGGGCTGTTAGCGTTGGCGGCGTAGTAGAGGTCTAGAGCGTCGGAAGTGTATCCGGTCCAGGCCCAAACTGTCGCCGTTACGGTTGCGGTGGTGCCGTGCGTTAGCGCTCCGCTGCCGGAAGTCACGACGATACGATCGTTCGACTCATCGGAGTGGAAGGTTCCGCTTGTTCCATCGGCGCAGGAACTGGCGATGGTGTTCGGCTGATTCGGTTCGGCGCCTCCAGACATGTGATCGCGTCCCAGGAGCAGCGAAGCTCCCGAATCACACGACGATCCGACAGTCGCGCACTCTGGAGCTTTGAGGGTGGAATTGTAGACGGCGGTTTGCGCCCCGGAAGACGAGTTGACGGTTAACGTGATTGGCGTGCTGTGACTGAGCGTGCCCGAAGTTCCGGTGACAGTGACGGTGACGGTTCCAGTGGCAGCAGTCGCCGAGGCCGTAAACGTCAGTACCGAAGTCGCGCTGCTGTTCGCGGGAGGAGTTACAGGATTCACGGAGAACGCAGCTGTCACTCCACTCGGCAATCCAGTCGCAGTCAGTGTGGTGGCGGATGAAAAACTGTTCTGACTGGTAATGGTGATGGTGCTCGTCCCATTCGTTCCCTGCACCACTGTTAATGACGCGGGCGAAGCGGTAATGGTGAAGTTCGGACTCACCGATGCATTGACCGTGAGCGCAAGCGTTGTCGTAGCCTGCAGACTGCCGGATGTGCCCGTGATGGTAACGGTGGCGGTTCCAGTCGCAGCCGTAGCGCTTGCCGTAAGGGTTAAGGTGCTGGTTGAGGTTGTGGGATTCGGGCTGAATGCCGCTGTCACCCCGCTGGGCAATCCGGAAGCAGCCAGAGTGACGCTCCCGCTGAATCCGCCGACATCCGTCACAGTAATAGTGCTCGTACCACCCGCTCCGCCCTGCGTGATGGTCAGGCTGCTGGGGGAATCGGAGAGCGTGAAGCTTCCGCCGCCGGTCGTCGGAGCGAGAAGGTTGATGAGGCCTGTCGTTTTCGGACTGCCCCATCCAGTCACGAGATCGTAGCCAGTGACGGCGGAGTAGCTACCGGAGGTGCCGCTCGTAATGTCGTGGAAAAGGTTGGCGTAAGTCGTTCCCCCAGTGGCAGCCTGCGGGTAAATGATCGGATTAATGAAGCCGATCGACTCGCCGTTGGCGGCCGCCTGCTGATTGGCCAGAGCGAGATAGCCAGCCCACATCGGCGCCGCAAAGCTCGTCCCGCCCAATCCCGTGCTACAACCGGATTGGTCGGCGCAGTAGTAAAAGTCGAAGTTCGCTTCCGCCGAAACATCCGGGCCGTTGCGTAAGGTTGTCGACCCCTTGTTGGACGAATTGATTACGCCCGAGATCTGCTGCCACGACGGAATGGCAATCCCGTCCGGCGAGATGCCGCCGCCGCTATCGCTCCAGGCGGTTTCCGAACTCCATGGACCACCCGCGCCGGAAGTTGTCAAATCTGTTCCACCCACGCCCACCACATTCGCGTCGTCCGCCGGCCACGCCTCGTTCGACGAAGACCAGGTGGAACTATCTCCGGAGGCTACGAAAAAGTTCTGACCTTGCGATGCCATCTGCTCGAAGTAAGGATCCAGCGTGCTGGGATCGGCTGGCGTCCAGCCCCACGAACAGCTGATTTGTTTGCTCAAAGGAGCCGCCGAATTCGTCACCATCGCGCTGATACAGGCCGTGTCGCTAAAATTCCCTGTGCCATTGGCCTTCACGTTGCCGCAGACATACATGTAGAGCATGGTGGAGCCCGGGGCGAAACCCATCGCCTGCGTCATGTCGATGGTCTGCTCCGTATCGTCACAGGCGCTGCTGCCCCCGCTGCCATACACGCAGGTCGTAGCGTAGCCGCCCGTCGAAACGAGCGTGGGAGTGTAGGGTTCCGTTTGCCCAACGTTGTTGTAGTACGTCGTCAGGTCGGCTAGATCCGTGCCCGCGAGTTCAAACAGTCCGATGTTCTGGCCGGAGCCGGTGAGTGCCGTCCCCTGGTAATAGGCGGCGCGCATGTCGCTGCCCAAAAACGATCCTGAAGGGCCGGAGCCCGTGGTATTCGAGTGTACGTTCTTCGGATCGATGCCATGCGCCTTTACGTAATCGCTCTTCTTCATGTAGAGCGGATGCGGTTTGGAATTGTTGTCTAATCCAGTAATGTGCCAGAGTTGGAACGGCAAGTTCACGGTCGGTTCGCGGTCGGGAGAGTAGAAGGTGCGATCCTCAACCGGGTCCTGATAGAGCCCGAGGGTCAGATGAAAAGCCTTCTCGATGTCGGCCACCGTGCCAGTCAGCCATAGATCCCGGCTGTCGAGGCTTCCGCCAACAATTTCAAAGCCGTTCGTCTTGGCGAAAGCAAGCAAGGTTTCCCAATCTCCCTGACTTGGACCGAACCGGGCCGTGAATTCCTGCGGTGTCAGGAACTGGCGGTAGAAGGGCGACGCGGGATCGTAGGCCGCCTGTAGGAAGGTTTGCAAACCGGCCCGATCGCGTAAGGGCAGAACCACGTCGAAGTGCAAAGACTGAGTTGGCGGAAGCGTGCCAACGAGCTTGGCTTGGCCATTCGAAACCTCTTCGCGCACATGGCGCGTTAATACGGACTGCGCCTGGGCTTGTCCAGCAATGGTGAATAACAACATTGTGGCCGCACAGATGATCGCAGCCAGCCCTCGGGGAGCGCTTCTCTTTGTCATTTTTTCATCCTCTCGCTTTTCCAGATTTCACGACCTGGGTTTCACAACCCGCATTTCACAGCTCGGGAATTTTGGGTCACCGTGCCTTCTCCAACCTAAGTGACCAGGAGTCGCGGAATCTTATATCAGATCGATTGTTTTCTTCTGAATATTCTGGGCTGTTTGGATTTTGTAAACGCCGTTTTGGGACGGCCAGTGTGATAAGGGTTGGTAGCCCGAGATGAGGGTTTGAAATGAGAGATTTGAGATTTGAGATGTGAGACGAGAGATCAAGTCCGCAGCTGCAACCAGCACTTCACCTCTGCAATCTGACCTCGAACCTCTGACGCTGGATAGACGCGAGGAGACATCAGCCGCGTGGTAATTCCCGGCCGCAGAACTTGTCTCCCGCCCGTCGGTCAATAATTCCAGCGACTATTTCCCGTCCAGTTCAACCGTCTTGATTGGCAGATCCCAATGCGCGTCCAGAATCTCGAAGCGGCGCTGCTCTTCCTTCAGGTAAGTGGCTTGGTCGGGCCAGAGTTGCTTCTTGAGGGAATCTTCGTCGAACGGTTCATTCGCCGCGGCGGAATTCTTGAACACGATGGTGACGCGATAGTCCCACCGTCCGTCTTCGGTCGTGTGGTAGCGCGGCTGGTCCATCCAAACCTTGATCATGCGGCCCATTTCCACCTGCTTCTTGAGCAGCGGATAATGGTTTTTCTTAAACAACTGCAGAAACTCGTCGGCATGCCCCCATTTCGTCTTGTAGTAGTACTCGATGACAAATGGTTTGCCCGTTTCCGGTGCGGGCTGGGCGGGGAGCGAGGCTGGAAATAAAGCCAAGAGCAAGAGAAAAAGTCTGCACTTCATCGATGGACTCCTTGGCCAGCAATTTTCGCACACTCCGATGATGATGATGGTTAAGAAACAACGCTTTAAAGAGCACGCCATCGGCGAACAACCAGAAACCTCCAGCCCCTAAACCCGCGCAACTACCCAGCAATCCTGTGGTGTCCGCTAATGCCCGTTGTTGTCCCTTGACCCGGCAGCAGGTTTCCCCCAAGATGCGCAGAGGTTGGGCCATTCGCGTACCAGAAATTCATCCCTTTTCAAGGTGGAACCACGACCCTTATGAACCGAACAACGAAGAAAACCGGCATGGCCGTGCCTGCGCTTACACTGCTCACCCTTTTCACTTTTCTGACAATGGCCGCCCTTCCCCTGCTCGCCCAAACCGAATCGGGCAGCGTGCCGCTTCCGGCCATCACCCACAACACGTGGACGACCGGCACCGCGATGCCCACCCCGCGCATGAGCGCAGCCGCGATAGCGGATGGGACGAACATCTATGTGATTGGCGGCTACAACCCCGGCGCTATCCTGGGTGTCAACGAAATCTATAACACGAAGAAAAACACGTGGACGACGGGCGTATCCGACCCGAACCCGCGTGGGTTTGCCGCTTATGCCGTGGTCAATAAAATCCTTTACATCTTCGGAGGCAGCAACGGCTCCGCGATTCTGGATATTACCGAGTCCTACAATCCCGCCACCAATAGCTGGACCACATTGGCCCCCATGCCCTATGCCCAGGAGACCGCCTCCGCAGTCGCCGACAAAGACGTCATCTACCTCATTGGCGGCCAAAACAGCAGCGGCTTTATCCCCAACGTCGCTAGCTACAACACCACTACCAACACATGGACGGAAGAGGCACCCTTGCTGGTCACGAAAGGTTGGTCGGCCGTAGGCCTGCTGGGGGCGACGGTGGTGGCGGCGGACGGAAGCGACAGCGCCACCTATCTGGGCGACAACGAAGGTTACAACCCAAAGAAGAATACCTGGGCTGAACTCACCCCCGACCCCACTCCCCGTGCGGTGGGATGCTACGCAGTCATCAAAGGTGAATTGTATGTCGCTGGCGGCTCCAACCCTGGCAATACCACCGTTAATGAATCCTACAATCCAAAAACCGCGTCGTGGACGACTCTTGCCCCCATCCCGGCGGCTACCGGCCAAGGCGACGCCTCCGCGGTAGTAGGAGGGCGCATGTATTGCTTCGGAGGCGGCAACTTTCCAAACACCGTCAACAACAACGTCCAGATTTATCAGCCGTAGAACGAGTTGATGGAGATCGATCGACCGTGTGGAGCCGGGAACGCGGCGAGAAATATACAACCGGCAGTTGTTTCAAAGGAGGACAAGGTGAAGAGAAATTTCTTATTAAGCGCGGCCTTGTTGTTTGCCACTGCGCACGCATTCGCCGGGGCGACCACGCAGAAGTGGACGGCAGGCTGGGACAACTTCGGCGAACCGCTCAATTACAGCAAAAGCGACATCATCTGGTCGGTGGGAAAGGGGACGCTGACCCTGACCATGAATCTAGTCAGTGCGACACCAACCAAGCTATACCAGGTGGGTTTCGACTTCTTTTGCTCAACGTTCCCCTCGACATTCGGACAGTTCCCTCCCAATGGCAACTGTATCCCACAAACCCATCAGGGCGTTACGATGAACGACGCCTGGGTAGAAGTGGGCGCGGTCTTGACGGATGTTCATGGTGACGGTTCCTTTAAGGTCGTCATCAAGGGAATTGCCCCCGGTACTTATACGTTTGAATTTCATGCCCGCGATGGTGCGGGATGCGATGTGCAAGGCGGGGGAGGCAATTGCAGCGTTGATTTCCAATCGCCTGGTCCAACCTACGGAGATGCGACCACGATTACCATCCCCTGACGTCTGGCGGGACCGTCCGTTACGATGCGACCCTGGGCAGCATTATCGTGGCAGGCGGGTTGGGCAGCGGTGGCGTCACCAACGACACCGGGCGGGGCAACGAAGTCGTGGACCACGGGACTGGCGTCGATTCCGCAAGCCGTTGTGGGTCCGGCCTCGCCCGTCGCAAAAGAACCAACTGTATTGCATCGGTGGCGCTAATACCGGCTCGCTCTTCGCCACCACCGTGTATGGCAACGTCCAGATTTATCAGCCGTAGAACGAGTTGATGGAGGTCGATCGACCGTGTGGAGCCGGGAACGCGGCGAGAAATATACAACCGGCAGTTTTTTCAAAGGAGGACTAAGGTGAAGAGAAATTTCTTATTAAGCGCGGTCTTGTTGTTTGCCACTGCGCACGCATTCGCCGGGGCGACCACGCAGAAGTGGTCGGCAGGGTGGGACAACTTCGGCGAGCCACTGAACTACAAGACGAGCAAGGTCACCTGGTCGGTCAATTCGGCGAAGAAGACTTTGTCGGTGACTTTCAAGCTGGCTGCGGCTAGTCCGAATAAGCTTTACCAGGTGGGAATCAATTTTTTCTGTACGACTTTTCCCGCAACGTTCGGTAATTATCCGGTAAACGGCGGAGGCGGGGCTTGCAACACCATTACGCGTCAAGGTGTGACGGAGGGGGTCACGAGCGTCGAAATAGGGGCGGTGACAACGGATGAACATGGGAACGGCTCGTTCGCTGTGGTCATTGGACCCATCGCCGCAGGCAGTTACGTGCTCGAATTTCAGACGCGCGACAGTGTGGGCTGCAATTTGATTGGCGGGGACGGCAACTCGGACTGCGCTGATGATTTTCAATCTCCGGGGCCAACTTTTGGGGATACGACGACGATTACGATCCCATAGCCACCCTTGAGCGAGGTTGGCGGTAGCGCGATGCCGCAAACGGGGACAAACAGCTTTTTCATACTTTAGTTCTGGAGACGACTGATGAAGAAATTATTGATGATGGCACTACTGCTTTCCGCGAGCGCGGGTTTTGCGGGGACAACGACGCAGAAGTGGACGGCTGGCTGGGATAACTTCGGCGAGCCACTCAACTATACGACGAGCAAAGTCGCGTGGTCCGTAAATGCGTCCAGCAAGAAATTGACGGTGACGTATACGCTGGTGAGCGCGATCCCGGGAAAACTTTACCAAGTGGATTTGGCGTTCTTCTGTTCGACGTTCGCCAACACATTTGGGCAATTTCCTGTGCAACGGCTCGTCAACGGCGATTGTCAGACGATCACGCGGCAAAACGTGACCGCGGCCGCCGCGTACGTCGAGGTCGGAGTGGTGACAACCGATCTGAACGGCAATGGCGTCTTCGCCGTCACCATCGGCCCCATCGCCGCCGGAACATACAATGTGGAGTTTCGCGCGCTCGACGGTGCGGGATGCAATCTGACCGGAGGGGCGGGCAACGGCTCCGACTGCGACGCGGACTTCCAGTCGCCAGGACCGTTTGGGACCACAACCACGATCGTCATTCCTTGATGGCATTGTAGAAGCTTCGCTTGAAGTCTTCGTTAAATGGGACGTGTGCGACCCGGTGGCTAAGGCCGGGCCGGCGCGTCCCAATGCTAAAATTACATGTGACCGCCAATTCCCTCCGCCTGATTGCCATCGATATTGACGGCACGTTACTCAACCCGGAATTCCGTATTTCTGAAACCGACCTCGCGACCCTCCGGCGCGCCCACGCTGAGGGGGTCGAGGTCATCCTCGTCACCGGACGCCGCCACACCTTCGCCCTGCCCATCGCGCAGCTTCTAGGATTCGATCTCTGGTTGATCAGTTCGAACGGTGCGGTCACCCGCTCCCTCTCTGGAGAGACTTTTCACCGCGACATGCTCCCCGCGACGACCTGTGGAAAGCTAATCGACGTCATGCAAGAATTTCGCGGACAGACCGTTCTAACTTTTGACGGAGGCGGCTCTGGAACCATCGTGATCGAGCGACTTGACGAACTCGAAGGCAGCATACAGCGCTGGCTGGAAAAGAATATGCAGTACATCCGGTTCGTGGTTCCTATCGAGAAGTCGCTCACCACTGATCCCGTGCAGGCGATGTTCTGTGGCCCCGTCGCCGACATGCAACGCGCCCTCTCGGTGCTCGGCGAGTGTGGACTGCCCATCACGGTTTTGCGCACCGAGTATCCCGGACGCGATCTTTCCATTGTCGATGTGCTGAACGCCGATTGCTCCAAGGGCCACGCGCTCGCCCGCTGGGCGAATTACCGCGGCATTACCTCCGGTCAGGTCATGGCCATCGGTGACAATTACAATGATATTGAGATGCTTGCCTTTGCCGGACACCCCTTTATCATGGGAAATGCGTCGGAAGAGTTGCGGGGCCGCGGTTGGACGCTCACCCGCTCCCACGCCGAGAGCGGCGTCAGCGCTGCCGTTGAGCATGTTCTGTACGGTAAAAACATTGAAGCGGGAACGCTCGGCCAGAACGATGAACTGGTCGACGGCAAGACACTCTTGAGCAGTTTGTGAAGCGAGATGGACGGACAAGTCACCCGTCTCCACGAGAGAACCGGCGTTACAGAATCGCAAAATGAAATCGGACCGCAAAACTCGAAACGCACCTGCCGCAGCGATCTTCTTTGCTGTTTTCTGCGGCGTGGCGTTGGTCGCGCCCGCCGCGCGCGCCGGAGAACTCGCGACCCTGCGCAACGGATTTACCATCCCCCACGAACATCATCTAGTGATGGGCGATACTACGCGTCTCTATCTGTCAGCCGATGATTCCAGTTTCACCGATGTGCCGACCATCGAGATCACCGGCTACGAAAAAGATCTCACCCTGCCGGTTTCCGCGGAGTCTTCCGCGTCGGTCTCTGCCCCCTCGAACTTGGGCACCTCGATGTCGGCCGCGACGAACTTAGGCACGACGACCGCAACCAAACCGCTCCTTCCACTGAGTCAGGTGGTCGATTCGGCCAGCGCCGCGTACCACCTCGATCCCGATCTCGTAAACAGCGTCATCCACGCCGAGAGCGGATTCAACGCGCACGCTGTTTCTCCGAAAGGCGCTCGCGGACTGATGCAGTTAATGCCCTCCACCGCTAGCCAACTGGGCGTGAGCGACAGCTTCGATCCGGAAGCCAATGTTACTGGCGGAAGCCGCTATCTGCGCGAGCTTCTCGAACGTTACAACTTTGATCTCGTGAAGGCGCTAGCCGCCTACAATGCCGGGCCACTTCGCGTCGAACAATATCAGGGAGTGCCTCCCTTCCGCGAGACGCATGCCTACGTAGCCCGCATCGTGCATGAATACAACAAAAAGAAGATCGCGGAAGAAAAGGCGGCAAAGCTGAAAGCAGCCTCGGCCAAGACAGCGAACCATCCTCATGCCGCTGCAAAGCCCGCAACCACTTCCGTCGTCGCCCAGTCGTCGCGTTGACCCTTCCCTATTCCTCATTTACCTTCAACTGGGGCAGTGCTCGCCATCGCTGTGTCCCTCAACCGAACTCTTAGCATCGCATGATCAATCGAAAATACGCAGCATACGCGGGTGTGTTCGCCGTCCTGGCAGTGCTGGTTTACCTCCAATTCCGCACCTACAAGAATTTCGACTGGGCTAAATTATTTCAGTACGGTCTGAACTGGCACCACATCCTTCATGGCGTCCTCCTCATCTATTTCGCCTATATCCTGCGCGCGGTACGCTGGAAGATTTTTCTCCGGCCTGTGCGCAAGGAAGCCTCGATTGTCGAATTAGTTCCGCCCACCATGATCGGCTTTGCGGCGCTCGCCTTGCTCGGGCGTGCCGGCGAAATGATTCGCCCTTACCTCATCGCCCGTCGCCAGAATCTTCCTTTCGCCTCGCAGGTCGCGGTCTGGGCCGTCGAGCGAATTTTTGATGTTGGCGGCTTCACCGTCTTAATGGTTGGGGCCATTTTTCTGCCCTCGAAACTGCGCGCCTTCACCGACTCCGCGCCTCCCGACGTCCGCCATTGGATTCACCTCACCGGCTACGCTTTGATCGCTCTCGTCCTCGGCCTGCTGACAGGAGCAGTAATCGTCGCCTATCGCGGAAACCGCATCGCCGGATGGGTCGAATACCGCTTTTCCCATCTCGCCGAAAATCTCGGCCACCGCATCGCCCTGAAAATTCGTGAGTTCACCACGGGACTCAATACCATTCATGGTCCCTGGGAATTTATCCAGTTATCCGCTGTGTCGATTCTTATGTGGTGGGTGATCGCCCTCGCCTACAAAGAGGTAACCCACGCCTACGGCTTGCCCATGGATGCCATGAGCACGACCAAGGTCCTGCTTCTGATGGGTTCGAGCATGATCGGATCGATGGTGCAGTTGCCCGGCGTAGGCGGCGGCTCCCAACTCGCCACCATCAGCGCCCTCGACCACATTTTTCACATTGTTCCGAGAGAAGTGACGGTGAGTTGCGGAATCATGCTCTGGCTGGTGACCTTTGCCGCCGTCATTCCCGTGGGATTGTTGCTTTCGCATCATGAGCGTCTATCGCTGCGCAAACTGTCCGCCGAATCGGCGAATGCCGAGGAAGGCGAGCCGACGGATCCGCAACCCGCGCCCCATTAATAGGCCCCACTTCCGCCGCATCAACCGCGTCCGTACCCTGCTACAATCCTGTGTGACTCCTGACTTGATCAAAAGCGCATGAAATGCCCCTTTTGCGGGTTTGAAAACGATAAAGTT
>Ga0302274_10001026_pt1 | contig 27347 bp, 18 predicted proteins | sample III_Bog_N2_1_FD_198755 | JGI IMG/M metagenome (GOLD analysis project Ga0302274, IMG submission 198755) | Peat permafrost microbial communities from Stordalen Mire near Abisko, Sweden - III_Bog_N2_1 | ecosystem: Environmental > Terrestrial > Soil > Wetlands > Peat | place: Sweden: Abisko...
TTCATCAGTTGTCTGGGGCGTGAGTCCCACAACTTGTGGCTCGGCACCGTTCACGCGGTGCAACCCATGTTTAACTCGGAGAGCAGACACCTTTTTCACTTTCATCGCCAGCCATACTGTCTAGGCGGCAGCACACGACCATGAATAGTGACGACCACTCTGCCAAAAGACGATTCACTTGGATTGGCTTTAGTTTGGGTTTTATCGGTGGTGTTATAGCTGGGATTTATATTTGTCCCGACAGTTTTGCTGGTCATTCAGCGCGCATCGTATTCATTATGGTGATTGCTTTTATTGTTGCGTATTGTGGTGGCCGGTGTGGTTATTCATTATGGGATCTATTGTGGGATTGGTTGATTTTGAGATGAGATCTATGAATATGCCGTTTAGTTTCAAATTTGTAGTGCGACAAAATGGTTAGTAGCAGGCATCGTTTGGCGTCTTAAAGCCGAGGCCAAGTCGCGGGCGATTGTTTAACTGTTTAGCAACCCAACGCAAAAGGCCACTCAAACCCTGAGTGGCCTTTGTCATTTCCAAATGAATCACCGCTTCCAAGCTTTGATGGCCGCCCATCATGTCTTGGCTGAACATGGCCGTTCCGGTCAGTTCGATAATGGTCATTGCGAACGGCGTGGTTGCGCCAATCCGCATGTTTGCCTTCCCAGCCGTGAAAACGTTCAATCCGAAAAGGATCACAGATCAGCCAAAGATTGTTAGGACCCAGGTAATAATACTGATTCCCAACGTAACCGACGTATTCGTAACCATCCCAGACGTAACTGTCAGGAACCATGGCCGGCGCGGCATAGACGACGGGAGGCGGTGCGGCATAGACCAGTGGTTGCGGAGCCACCACCACGAAGGGCAGAACCCCCACCACTCGTCCATCTGGCTCAACGACACAGCCCGACAATAATCCCAATCCTCCGACCGCGATTGCGAGCGTAAATAACTGCATTTTTTTTATTTTCATTGGGAGTTCGGGCTTTCAGTGGTTGCCACCCTCATGATCCCAGCCATGGTCTTCATTGTTGCCATGGTCTGGATAACCCCGGCCACCACCGCCACCGCCGCCGGGGAAGATGCACCCGGTGGCGGCCAGCAAAGTGACCGCACATAGAAAAAGAAGAATAATTCTCATACTGCAAACCATTCCACGCCGTCAGCGACGCTGCCATGGGGTAAAACCCGACATCCCTAAATTGATTTGATCCCAGCCAACCCATCACGGCATTTTAGCCTTCGCACGTCATTCTGAACGCAGCTTGGCTTTGGCTGGAATTTTCTAGTGACCGGAACCAGCGATTGCAAAAGGTGCTTTTCCCCAACGGCATCCCTGCGCCAGAGGCGAATTTAGAACCCGCATAACATGCCCGTTTTTGAAGCTGATTGAGAAGATTGCCGCCGAAAAGTCAAAAATGGGGTGGCCAACGGGACTCGAACCCGCAACTCGATTCCGCCCCTTTGGAAGTGATAAAAGCATTGATTCTATTCATCATTGTATCTTGACAAACTTCCCTGTATGTCTTATTCTGTGTCTTACTGAATATGGCTTACGTTTGGAAACATCCCAAAAGTCCGTTCTGGATGGCCGTTTATCGCAACGAGCATAACCAGTGGCGGAAGAAAACCACCAAGAAAACTGCCAAGACAACCGCGCTCGCGCTGGCGATTGAATGGGAACGCGCCGCGCAGCTAGGGCGGGACAAGATTTTAACGGAAGCCATCAGCCGTGAAGTTATCGGCGGCATTCTCGAACGCACGACCGGCGAAAAGTTGCGCCAATCCACTCTCCGCGAATTTTCTGCTGAATGGTTGCGTGGCAAGACTAATTCCCGGCAGGAACGCACGGCAGAGCGTTATGCGATGTCCGTTGACCGCTTCAATGAATTTCTTGGCGCGAAAGCTGACCGTCCAATTTCCGCTGTTGCCCCGCATGATTGCCAGAAGTATTACGACGACCTTGCCAGCAAAAAATTTGCTCTGGCCTCGTTGCGGATGGAAATGAAAACCATTTCCAGCGTCTTTAACTATGCGCGGCGGCTTGGACTTATTGCGACCAATCCGGTGTCGGCGGTTGATCTGCCCGAACGCATCAAACAGGTGAAGCGGAAAGTATTCACGCCCACACAGGTGCAAATGCTGATTGACGCGGCAGACGCCGAATGGAAAACCGCCATCCTTGTTGGCTACTATGCCGGACTCCGTTTGTCGGATTGCGTTTCGCTCACATGGGAGGCGGTGGATTTAGCAGGCCGCAAACTCGTCGTGGAAACGCACAAGACTGGCGAAACTTTAGAAATTCCGTTGCATCCAACTCTGGAAAAGCACTTGTCCAAACTGGCGGGCGACACCAATGGCGCAATTTGCCCCACCCTTGCCGCATGGCCAGCAGGGGGGCGGAGCGGGTTGTCCAAGCAATTTCTCGCCATCATGCGGAAAACGGGCATCGGGAATGAATTGGCGGACACTGGCGGACAGCGGCAACTTTCGCGCCTGTCATTCCATGCGCTCCGCGCCTCGTTTAATTCTGGCCTACACAACAAGGGCGTAGATCAGGAATTGCGCCGCAAACTCACCGGCCACAAATCCGACACCGTGAATGACCGTTACACGCGGACGGAAATGAAGACTTTGCGCGTCGCTGTCAACAAACTACCTGCGCTAAAAGTTTCGTAAGCCAAAGGAAAGCCATGAACTTTGAAAATCAGGAACATGATTTAGATAAGTTGTGGAGCAAGGAGCAGCGCATCCTAAATCGAGAGACAATCGGCGAACCATCAAAGGACAACGACCTTGTGGCTCATTCAAACCTTGCCTTGCTCGTTCAATTGCAAACCTATCTTGGTGAATTGAGCGCAAGGGCGCTCAAAGACCCCGATGCCGCTGAAGGTTTATGGGCATTTGCAGGCATAGTTTGCCGCGATTTATGGGAAGTTTGTGACCGCAATCCAGCCGTGGTTCGCAAGTGTGCGGCTAGGAAAATGTTTTTCCCGGTCAACTGGACGCTCCTGAAAGGACACCAGAAATATATTTTGGAAAAGATAGACAGTCTCGGTGTCGGCACAAAATCAATCTACAAACTTCCAAGAGATCAAAAGCAGTTTAACCCGAACAAACCGGTGAACAAAATAGTGATTGAATGCGTTGAGAAAATTTCCAACCTAAAAAGCACCGTCTATGAAAAACTTGCCCAAGAACATTTGAAGGCCGATTTGGACGGCAAACCTGTTTCGTCCGTCGAAGTTTTTGTTCAAGATTCAATTAAGCGCATAAAAAATCCGTGGCTAAAAAAAGTCATGTCGCTGGAACCGCTATCAAAAGCAAATGCGGACGATTGGGCGGAGACAATTTGGCAAAATATCTTGCGGACTCACAATGGAAAGCCAGAAAAGCATCCGTTGCTTTATGAAATTGGCAAATACCGAGAACGGCACAGCGTGTATCAGGAACAACAAAAAAAGCTTACACCCCTGACTAGTGCCGCCAATATCCGCGATGGAATAAAGGAACGGATTTTTAATTCTATTAGCACTTTGGCCAATTGAATTTCCCCAAAGATTCTGCCTAATGATTGGGGAAGAATCACGAATTTAATTTGTGAAACACTCGGCGCATGAAGAAGAACTTCCATGCGCCAGACGACGGCGATAAAAAAGTTGTCCTGCCAAGCAACGCGGCGGCGAGTGCGTTGCAAATCTCACCGGCCTTCACTCGCTTCCCGCGACCCGGCCAGCGTGAACCGTTTAGCGGCTTGTGCCGTTCGCAACTGTTTGCGCTGATTAAATCAGGGCGTGTCAAAAGCCACTCCTTAAAAATGCCCGGCTGTTCGCGTGGCGTGAGGCTCATTGATTGTGCCAGTCTCCGCGCCGCCATCGAAAGTTTTGGCGACGGCCAACAGGAAGGCACGGTGCAATCGTGAATCTCGCACGTCTTTGTCCGCGCTTTTTGTCTTGCTGCGTTAATCGCTGCCCCCTTGATTCCCGCTATCCTGAACAAATGGTTCACCCTGCCGACACGGAGAAAAAATGCCAGATGGGAAAGTCCGTCCGCATCCGCATCGCCGACACCGCCCCCGGCCAGCTTCCATTGAACGGGCTAACGGTCGCAGAACACTCCGCCAAGAGGCTTTTTGAATCAAAACCAGTTGCCGACAGAATCAAACTCGCCCGACAGGGCAAAGACGCATTGAACACTTTACGCGCCTAGAAAATGAGCGAAAACGGTAATGCCAAAAGCGAACGACCGGCCAAGCGGCTTCACTTGGGAGCGCAGCCGGACGCCGGGGCAAATCCACTGGCGTTTCTGTCATGGCAGTCACAACGCGCCGACGCGGTTTGGACGCGGAGCGAATGGATTGCACTTTGCGAGCATCTTCACAACGGCAACGGGGCGTATCATTACGCTATGGGCTGGCGTGATGCTGAAGGGTGTAAGCAATACGCCAGAGCCAAACGTGTGCCTGTTGGACGGGCAATTTCTTGGGCATTGCAAAGTATCACGACCCCTCAAAAATTGCGAAAGCTCGCGTTTGTCCCCTATTCAACCAACGACCAGCAGCAATCACGCTGGGGCGGCTTGGATTTTGACGCGCACAACGGCGAGTCAGACCGGGCGCGGGAGTTGGCCTTTGCCGCTTTCCGGTTGCTATTGAACGCCCCCGACTTGGCCGTGATTTTGGAAACGTCTGGCAGCGGCGGCTGGCACGTCTGGGCAATCTCGCCAAACTTTCACCCGACCGGCGAATGGATTAGGCTGCTGAAATCCGTTGCTGGCAAAATCGGCGTGCCGATTGTCTCCGGCGTCTGTGAAATCTTCCCGCCTGATTCTCTGCCGTCGCGTTTTGGAAAAGGTATGCGTGCGCCCGGTTGCTGGAATCCCGGCACGGACAAGCACAATGAGATCGTCTGGGAAAACTGCCGCACTTCCCTTGAATCCGTCCTATCGGGGAAGTCAAAAATCGCTCCCCTGAATTGCAATGGTTTAGAAAGTCACTTCCCCGATACAAAGAAAGAAACTTCTTTCTCTGTCTCTCTCTACCGTGAAACGGAGTTGCTTCATAAGCTGGGGATCACGGTGACAGGCACACGCAACGCGAAGTTGTCGGACTTGGTTGGCGAGGTGTTTCACCAAGTCGGGCGGGATATGGCGCAACGGCTCGCCATGGCACAATTCCGAAACAAGACGGCAGCGACATCGGCGGACGAAGCCGGACACATGGAAAGTTTTGAAAAACTTTGGGCGGGCTTGGCCGACAGATGGACGGCAGGACTTTCGGCAGCGGAGCGCGAAATCTTTACGCGGCTCGAAACGGAAAACGAGCGCGATGCGTTTCGGATTGTGCGGAGCTTCGCACGGAAAGCGGAGCAAGACGGCGCGGCGGATTTTCCGATTGTGCGGGACAGCTTGGCGGCGCGGCTGGGCGTCACCGGCAAGGGCGCGGCGTGGATTCGGGACAAACTCGCCAAGCTGGGGACGATTCAGAAAACCGCCAACTATGTTCCGAACAAAAGCGCGGCGCGGTTCAAGTGGCGTCTCACCATTTAATGTTTATGAATGAAATTACACGGCAACCAATCATCCGCCCCGGCCAGCGCAAGCCCTACGTCAAAGCCACGCGCCAGCAAATTGACCAGCGGCGCGGCTTCATCGCCCGGATGCTAGACGCCGGGAAAACCAAACTGCAAATTCACCGCGCCGTCAGGGGACAATTCAACGTCGAATGGCGGCAGTGTGACCGTGACATTTCATGGCTCACGCGCCCGCGCACGTTGGCATCTCTGAAAACAGGTGCGAAACTACCCGACGCACATGACGTGCCTGTGTGTGCGTCGGCATCCCCAGCCGGGAATATGACGAAAATTGGTAAAACCAATGAAACTGTGACCCCTTCAACAAAACTCGAAGATGACTGGCAATGAACATGACTCGCACGCACGCGCACGTTTGGGGTAGGAAAACCCCTCAACATCCCGCCGCGATAAAGCTGTAAAAAAGCTGTGAACCACCGAATTAAACTTGAACGCCCACAGAATCGGAACTTGCGCCCTTGGAAAAAGGGCGACCCGACAATCCCAAAAAGTCCCGGCAGACCACAGACGCGCGACCTGCTGCGCGAGATCGGATGCTACCTCATGGAACACCCGGAAAGTTTGGAGGATTATTTCGGCCAGCATATTGCCGGGAAAAAGCGCATTCACCGACTCTTGGACATTATGAGCAAACGCCATACCGTCCAGCTTTGCTATATGCTTTGGGGCAAACCATTTTGAATCAAAAGCCAAATTCATTTTAAGCTTTCGTATTTCAATCGGGTTTTGTCGAAAGAAATCTCGTCATAATCTCGCAATTTCATGGCTCGCACGCGCCCGCGCATTTGGGGTAAGAAAAGCCCACAAAGTCCCAACGCATGAACTATGGAATAACCATGGCAGACAACCGAACCAGCATTTGCGACCGTGAAAAAAAGTGGCTCGAATTAAATCTTGTCAGACGCAAAATCAGATGACTCACGCGCACGCGCGCATTTGGACACCCGAAACAGAGACGGCGCACAGCCATTTTCAATTGATGTTTCGCGGGCGTTAAACATACCAGCGAATCTTTTGGATGCGGTGTTTGATGGAACGAATAGGCCGGTGTTGATCAAAGTCAACGTCAATGACATTTTCGAGAAAAACGGAAAAATTATCGCCAGCCTTTCGAGCGCGGACACCACAAATAATTTATCTCTTGAACTTCAATGCAGCCCCGCCCAAGCGATAACATTCGCCAGCACGAATCAGGATTTGAGCTTTGTAGTGATTGCCCGCTGCCAACAAGTGAAACGATTGAGCGGTGATGACAATGGGTTTTTAGTCAAAGGCGAACTTTTGGACGCGGTTCAACTGTCCGAACATTTTGTGAGCCAAGATGCAAGTAGCCAAGAAGCCGACTCCGATCAATATGAACCGGATGGACAGCAATAAATCACATGGCGAAGGCGACGTAGAGGTTTTTAATTTACAAGGTCACGCCAAGACAACCGCGCTTACGCATGGAGTCATCTGGACGGCAAGAATGACGAGCGCACGCACTTCGTGGCCGTGCTGGAAATCCCGCCGGTTGAATCAGCGGAGATTGCGGTGCGCGTTCAAATCGTGAAGGATTTTAAGTCGAATCATTGAATTTGCTTCGATTTTGGCACAATCACTGCTTTTAAGAAAAAAAATTAGTTGCATGGCTAGGGGGAGGGGGGGTAAAGTGAGCCATCAACGGACGCCAATCCGCTGTTATGATTAAGCCAAACTCAACCGACGCTTCAAAGGGGATTCCTTATCCCGACAAAACCACCGGCAGCGAAGCGGCTCCATCTGTCCGCAAACAGGCCAACGATTGGTCAGAACAGACGCGCGCCAAGTTGTTTGAACAGGGAATGCAAATAATTTATGGCGGTTCAGGCTCCGCACCGGCCAAGGTTCGCCCTTGATACAAATGTTTTGATTGACCTAGGAGAAGGACTTCCCTTCGCCCAAAGGTTTTTAGCGACATTCCGCAATTCAGGTCTGGCTGTTCCGCCCACCGTTGTTCAAGAATTGGTTTTTATTGCTTCGGCAGATCATCCTGCGCAACAGCACGCTTTTGCTGCGCTGACTAATATGCGGCGATGGAACATCCTGCCCTTTGATTTGATAGCGGTTGGACATGGCATTACCGAAGTAAATGCCAGAAAACTGATGGCTTCGGGCATTCTGCCAGACGGCGAGTTTAACGATGGCTTGATTGTAGTTGAGACTTCACTCGGCTGTATTTCAACTTTAATAACATCGGACAATCATTTGCTGAAGATAAACCCGCCACAGTTAGCGCAAAAAATGGCAGAGTTCGACTTGCCAACAGTCAGCATTTATCACCCCAAAGATTTTTTGCGCTGACCAACTCCTCATAAAGTCAATTTCAGAACATTGCCACGCCGGTCAGCTATGGCTGTTTTCAAACGGGCAATGGAATGAGCCGCTGGTTTTGGAAATCAAAGACCGCACGACGATTTCCAGCAGCACCACGCTCCCACAGGACGAACACGATTACGAGGCGGCGCTGACATTCATGTTAAGCGAGTCCACGCGGTTGACCGGCCAGTTGCGCCGGGAAAAAATGCAGGCGCGGGAATTTAGCGTGGCCGTCCGGTTCACGAATTTTACCGAAGTCGGCACCAGCCACCGTTTCAAGCATCCGCAGTTTCTCAATTCCGTCATCAACGAAGTAATGGAACAAATGTTTCGCGGCATCATGGCCGGCCAGTGGTTGCCGGTGCGGCAGATTCGGATTGCGATGTTCAACCTTGAAAAACTGGACACGCATCCGACACTTTGGGGGCGGACGCATGAGGAACGCTGGGGCGCGGTGGATGACGTGGCGCAAAAGCTGAATGAGCAGCTTGGCAAAACCGTTTTGATGACGGGCGCGCAATTCGCGCTCCAGCACATTGACGAATCGCAAAAGCAGCCAAAGGCGAAATGTCCCTTCACGCCGCAGCGGGAAATGATTACAAAGCTGTGGGGCGCGGACGGCCCGGCGAAATCCATGCAGCCAACTTTGTTTGATTAAACTGCGATGTGCGGACGATACACGGCGGCGAAAGATTTTAACGAGCTGATAAAGCTCGTTGGCGTCATCATGGCGCGTGCGCCGATTCTTGCGCCGCGTTACAACATCGCCCCGACTCAACTTGCGCCGGTGATTTACATGGAACGCCACCAACCGGTGATGAAGCTCATGCGGTGGGGATTGATTCCGTCATGGGCGAAAGACGCAAGTGTCGGGAGCGCAAATATCAATGCGCGGTCGGAAACGCTGCAAAGCCGCAATTCGTTTCGTGAGGCGTTCAAGCATCGGCGTTGCCTGATTCCTGCCGACAGTTTTTATGAATGGCAGGAACGAGAAGGGAAACGGCAACCGTTCCGGGTGATGTTGAAAAGCGGCGAGCCGTTTTGCTTTGCCGGTTTGTGGGAACGCTGGATCAAACCACCGTCGCGAGACAATAACGAAACTGATTTGGACGAAGCCCCGCCAAGCGAAACAATTGAATCATTCACCATCATCACGCGAGTGGCGAACGCTGCCATTGCGCCGCTGCACGACCGGATGCCGGTCATCATCGCGCCAAGTCATTTTGGCTGGTGGTTGAAAGACGACGACCCGCGCAGCGAGTCGCACAAAATGGCGCTGGAGCGAGCGCCCGATGACCCGTTAAAAATTTATCCCGTAAGCGAACTGGTGAATAGCCCCAAGCTAGACGATCCGCGCTGCATTGAGCCGGTTCGGATTGACCGGGATATGTTTGAAAAACCTTGGTGGGGAGATTGATGATTTTGTGATTCTAAAAAAACTTTTCAGATTCAAAAAGCTAGAAGAACCGAAGACCGATGCGATGCAGGTCGGCTCGCGAACGGTGTCACTTTTAATGGTGCATCATCCGCGAGCGCGTCGCTATTTGCTCCGCCTGCGTCCTGATGGCACAGCGCGAGTGACGATCCCACGCAACGGAAGCATTAGAGCAGCCAGAGATTTCGCCTCACGAAACATCGGTTGGCTTGAACAACAATTTCAACGTCTGGCAGGCCGGCCCAAAATTCCTGACACTTGGAATCTGGGAACGGAGATTCTTTTTCGTGGAGAGTTGGTTCGCATTGAACCTGATGCGGACGGCTCAATCTGTTTCAGCACCGAACGGATAAATGTTTCCGATGCACACGCTGACTTGCGGCCAGTGATCCAAAAACACCTTCGCGCTCTTGCAACCGAGGAGCTGCCGCTCCGCGTCATGGAATTGGCGGCATTGCATGGAATGAATGTGTCACGCGTCTCCATAAGGAATCAAAAATCTCGCTGGGGTTCATGTTCACGGCGCGGAACCATTTCGCTCAATTGGCGGCTGGTTCAGACGCCCGAATTTGTGCGCGACTACATCATCCTTCACGAACTGGCGCATCGGCGACAAATGAACCACTCGGAAAAATTCTGGCAGGAAGTGGAGCGCCTGTTTCCCGATTATTTGCAGGCCGAGCGATGGCTGAAACAACACGCGAATTTATTGCGGTAACCCGGCAGAACCGTCCGTCGCCAGCACTCTCGGAGCTGATTTTAAGTCCTGAAATCATTTATTCGCTTGGACAGCAAATGTCCAAGTGTCTCTGTCATGCTATCCGCATGAAAAATTCAAAATCAGCACGATTCCAGGTTTCACTCTCAGCATTCGTCGCAAGCTGCGAAATTATCGCCGTCTTCGGCATGGCTCGCCTCGTCAAAAAAACTGATGGCCGCCACGAACTCATCGGCGGCACGCGCGACGACCATGCCGCCGCCCGCGAATGGTGTTCGCTGTTTGATCACGAATTGGTTTTTTCGTCCGTTTCTTGGTCGGCTACATCGCGATCATTCGCCGCGTGAATAATCTTCCCGCTTGCGCCTGCGCTCCAATCTCATAAAACTGTCGTCCAACAATGCCGCGCATTTTCGACAACATCGAAACCGACCTGCTTCCGGCGCTTGAGCAAACCCTCCTCGTCTCACAGCGCGCCGATTTTTGCGTCGGCTATTTTAATTTGCGTGGTTGGAAACAAATTGATTCACACGTCGGAAATTGGGTTGGCGGCGACAGCCATCAATGTCGCCTGCTCGTGGGAATGCAGCGATTGGAAGAGGCAGAGCTTCGAGATGCGTTACAGCGGATGCGACGCGGAGAAATGTTGGATAACGCCAGTGCGCGTCGAATGCGGGAGCAGGCGGCAAAGGCGTTCAAAGAGCAACTGACTTGGGGTTGCCCGACGCGGGACGATGAAACCGCCTTGCGCCGTCTTTCTGCACAACTCCGCGCGAAGAAGCTGGCGGTGAAATTATTTCTGTCACACCCGCTTCATGCCAAGCTTTATCTTTGTTTTCGTTCCGACCCAAACAACCCCATCACTGGTTTTCTGGGCAGCAGCAATCTCACGTTCTCCGGGTTGTCAAAACAAGGTGAGTTGAACGTGGATGTGCTTGATCACGACGCCACAAACAAACTGACCCAATGGTTCAATGACCGCTGGGCTGACCGTTGGTGTCTCGACATCACCGAAGAGCTTGCCGACATCATTGACCAAAGCTGGGCGCGGCCTGACATGCTGCCGCCATATCATGTTTATCTGAAAATGGCGTGGCATCTGTCCGAAGAAGCCCGCGAAAGCCAGCATCGTTTCAAATTACCGAAGAAACTTCACGAGGAGCTATTTCCCTTTCAGCGCGCCGCAGTTTTGGTTGCTGCCGGACATCTCGAAAAGCGCGGCGGAGTCTTGTTGGGTGACGTTGTTGGTCTTGGAAAAACCATCATGGCAACGGCATTGTCGAGGTTGATGGAGGACAGGCACGATTTGCAAACGCTGATTATCTGCCCTCCGAACCTCATGCCGATGTGGCAGGATTACCGCGAGCGTTATGGTTTGCGCGGGCGTGTTATTTCGCTAGGAAAAATCGTGGATGAATTTGAAAATGAAAAACTCATCCGCTACCGGCTGGTAATTGTGGATGAAAGCCACAATCTGCGAAACCGTGAAGGCAGCCGATACAAGGCCATCCGTGATTATATCGCCCAAAACGCCGAATATACCGTCCTGCTTTCCGCCACACCGTTCAACAAGGAGTTCGCCGACGTTGCCAATCAACTGCGCCTGTTTCTATCCGACGATGACGATCTCGGTGTGCGTCCTGAACGCTGGTTGCGCGACCTCACCGCCGAGGACATTGCGAATCTTCAAATCAATCCAAAAACACTGCGCGCGTTTCAGGAAAGTCCATTCCCCGACGACTGGCGCGATTTGATGCGGTTGTTTCTGGTGCGCCGCACCCGTTCATTCATTGAAAAGCACTACGCAGAAAAGGATGAAATCAAAGACCGTTACTTTATCAACTACGCCGATGGACGCCGCGCCTATTTTCCAAAACGTCAGCCCCGCACGGTAAAATTCGATATTGATGAAACAGACAAGACTGATCAATACGCGCATTTATTTTCGCAACCTGTCGTGGACACTATCGGCGACTTGCATCTTCCGCGTTATGGTCTCCAAAAGTATCTGCATGACCAGCCGCAACCTCCACCCGACGCGGATGAAAATGCAGTTCTGGCCGATTTGAACCGTGCAGGAAAACGGCTCATTGGTTATGTCCGCACGAATCTGTTCAAACGACTGGAAAGCTGCGGACATTCTTTTCTGCTTTCGCTGCAACGTCATATTGTTCGCAATCACATTCTGCTCCATGCGCTTAAAAACTCAAAGCCGCTGCCCATCGGCACGCAGTCGGGTGATGTGTTGGACGATGCCGAATCGGATGATCCTCAAATTGAATTATTATTGAAGAACACATCCGGCGCGTTGAAAACCGAATCCGATTTCATCAAACGTGCAGCCGCGCTTTATCAACTGCTGGCCACGACGCAAAAAACCAAGTTCCGGTGGGTGCGCCCCGGTTTGTTTAATGATGAACTGGCCGAGCATCTGCACGCCGACGCCGAAGCACTGCGCGCCATTTTGGAAAAGACAGGTGAATGGGATGCCACCCGTGATGCCAAACTTAAAAAGCTGCATCATCTCATTTCCAAAAAACATCCTGCCGAAAAGCTTCTCATCTTTTCGCAGTTCGCCGACACCATCCGCTATCTTGAAAAGCAACTCGAACTCGCTGGTGTCAGCCATCTTTGCGCGGTCACTGGCGATGATCCCAACCCGACGGCGGCGGCATGGGCGTTCAGCCCTGTTAGCAACAAGCGCACAATTTCTGCCGCCGATGAAACCCGCGTGCTGTTGGCGACCGATGTTTTGAGCGAAGGCCAGAATCTTCAAGATGCCGCCATAGTCGTGAATTTTGATTTGCCGTGGGCAATCATCCGCCTCATCCAACGCGCCGGTCGCGTGGATCGTATCGGTCAGGAAGCTCTTACGGTTAATTGCTACACATTTCTCCCGGCGGACGGCGTGGATCGCATCATCAATCTCCGCAACCGTCTGCGCGGTCGGCTCAAGCAGAGCGAAGAAATTCTCGGCACGGACGAAACTTTCTTTGACGAGGACATCGGCAAGGCGAAGGCGTGGCACAACCTTTACAACGAAAAATCCGGCGCGCTCGATGATCAGGATGACGAAGTTGATCTTGGCTCGTTCGCCCTCGGCATCTGGCAGGACGCCATCAAGGAAAATCCCAAGCTGCAAAAAGTCGTCGAGGATTTATCGGATGTCGTTTTCTCTGCAAAAGCAGCCGCGCCGAAGGACGCCCCCGGCGCACTGGTTTTTCTCCGCACAGCCGAAGGTGCGAACGCCCTCGCGCGTGTGGACAACGCAGGTAAAATCATATCCGAATCTCCGCGCGCAATTCTGGAACTAGCCGCCTGCACGCCCGAAACGCCCGCACTGCCGCGTGCGGAAAATCATCACGAACTCGTCGAGCAAGCCGCCGAAGCCGTCATCAAGGAGCAGCCCGCCATGACCGGCGCGCTCGGTTCACGCTCCGGCCCGAAATATAAAGCCTACCATCGCCTCAAGGATTATTGGTCGAGCATCGAGGCAACGCTGTTTGCCAAGCCGCTCGAAGCGTTGCCCCGCGCATTGGAAGAAATGCTCAAAGGTCATCTCACCGAATATGCCCGCGACACGCTTTCCCGTGAGTTGCGTCAGAGTTTGCCGCCCGAACATCTGGCACAACTCGTTCTTGATCTGCGAAACGATAATCGTCTCGTCATCCTTGATACGACCAGCGCGTTGCCGCCGCCACAAATCATCTGCTCCCTCGGCCTCCGCGCTGATTGACCTTCATGCCACTTAATCCCAACAACTCCCGCCAGCTTCTTCACGAGTTCAACTTTCAAAAGTTGTTCATCAACGAGCTTGGCTGGAACAATCCGCCGCATGGTCTAAAACCGGCTGACGGCGAAGCAAAAGGCGGCGTCCGCTATCATCGCGCACCAGTTGCCGAATTGTCCGGCATCGCCGTTTTTGAAATCACATTGCCCGATGGCGCGATTCCCGAACCAAACGACCGCTCCGCGATTCATGCTGCCGTCACGAAGCTCGCGGCGGAAAACATTCTCATCTTCACCGACAAGGCGCGCACCCAAAGCCTCTGGTATTGGGTCAAACGCGAATCGGGCAAAGCGCATCGCCGTCCGCATCTCTACGTCAAAGGCCAGCCGGGTGAACATTTCATCAGCAAGCTCGATGCGATGCGCGTGGATATTTCAGAACTAGACAAAGATGGCAACCTCAAGCCGGGCGAGGGAAATAAACGCGTCAAAAAAGCCCTTGATGTCGAGCGCGTCACCAAAAAATTCTACGACCAGTTCCAGAAGGAACACGCCGCCTTCCTCAAATCCTTTGCCGACTGTATGCCCGTCAAGAGCGACGCCGAATGGTATGCGTCCGTCATGCTCAACCGCCTGATGTTTGTTTATTTCATCCAGCACAAGGGGTTTCTCGATGACGACCGCGATTATCTCCGCACGCGCCTGAATCTCATGCGTCAAGAACAGGGTAAAGATAAATTCCATTCCTTTTACCGCTATTTTCTCATCAAACTGTTTCACGAAGGCTTGGGCGGAAAAAAGCGTCCGGCAGAACTTGAAAAACTCATCGGCACGATTCCCTATCTCAACGGCGGAATGTTCGACGTTCACGAACTCGAAAAGAAATACGACACCGGCATCGAAATTCCAGATGCCGCCTTTGAGCGCATTTTCGATTACTTCGACAAATACGATTGGGTTCTTGATCCGGCGCATACCGTCCGGCAACCCGGCGACAAGGAGGAAATCAATCCCGACGTGCTTGGCTACATCTTCGAGAAATACATCAACCAGAAACAGATGGGGGCGTATTACACAAAGGAGGACATCACCGACTACATTGGCAAGAATACAATCATTCCGTTTTTGTTCGAGGCCGCGCGCAAAGAATGTTCCGTCGCGTTTGAAAATCCCGGCAAACCGACCGTCTGGGACTTGCTCGCCAAAAATCCTGACCGTTACATTTTTGCCGCCGTCAAAAGAGGTATCGAAATTCCGCTGCCTGCAAAAATTGAAGCCGGAATCAAAGACGTGTCCAAGCGCGACGGCTGGAATAAATCTGCCGATTCGGAATTTGCCCTGCCGACCGAAATCTGGCGCGAAGTTGTAGCCCGCCGGTCGCGCTGCAATGAAATCAGAAAGAAACTCGCAGGCGGTGAGGTTCGTAACATCAACGACCTCATCACGCTTAACCTCGACATCCGCCAATTCGGGCAGGACGTGATTGAGAATTGCGAAGGATCGGATTTGCTTCGCGCCTGCTGGCACGCCGTTGAGAAAGTAACCGTGCTTGACCCGACGTGCGGTTCGGGCGCATTTCTGTTTGCCGCGCTCAACATTCTTGAGCCGCTTTACGAAGCCTGCCTTGACCGCATGGGCGAATTTTTGACCGACGAAACCTTGAAGCATGATTCGGCCAAGCTCAAATTCACCGACCACGGCTACCCGCTGCTGCCCGGCGGCAAGTTCGAGGATTTTGCTCACACGCTCGAACACGTTGCCCGGCACGTCAGTCCTAAATACTTCATCTACAAATCTATCATCCTGCAAAATCTTTTTGGCGTGGACATCATGCCGGAGGCGGTGGAAATCTGCAAACTGCGCCTATTCCTCAAGCTCGCCGCGCAGGTTGAACCGGATGCCAAGAAGGAAAACCTTGGTATTGAGCCGCTGCCGGACATTGATTTCAACATCTGCGCCGGCAACACCCTCGTGGGCTACGCCACGCTGGCGGAAGTCCAGAACTCCATGTTTGGCCGGAACTATCTGGAACGCATCGGCAAGCTGGACGAACAAATCCGACGCTTCCGCAAACGCCAGTCGCAGACCGGCGACCTGATGGAACAGCGCGAGGACAAGCAGCAAATCCGACAGAAGCTGAATGAAATCCGCGAGAAGCTGGACACGAGTTTGTTTACCGATTACGGCGCGCGAGAACTGTCGGCGTGGCGTGTCAGTCACCAGCCATTTCACTGGTATGTTGAATTCAATAGCATCATCCAGAACGGCGGCTTTGATGTCATCATCGGCAACCCGCCGTGGGTGGAATTCGCAAAAGTTCAAAAACAGTATTCGCTGAAAGGGTTTGAAACACTCGATTGTAACAATCTTTGGGCATTCGTAATGGAGCGATCTTACAGGTTGGCAAGCAAGTGCGGTCGCTTGGGTTTAATTGATCCAATGAGCCTCGTTTGCACCGAGCGAATGCTTCCGATTCAGCAGGTCGTTAAATCTAGCGGGTTGGCGTGGCTCGCGAATATTGAAAGTGATTCAAATCCTGGACAACTTTTTGACGGCGTTAAGCAAAACGTGACAATTCTTCTCGCCAAGCGATGCGAAGAACGGGCTGTGTGGGTTACTCGACTAATGCGATTCTTTCAAGAGTTTCGCGATTTTGTATTTTACGATGTTGAATTTGTCGAATGGAAGTCAACTAATCCGCTTGGCTTTGGCTTTCCAAAAGTTGGTTCGACTCGCGAGGTGCAAGTCCTCGGAAAAATGTTTTCCAAAGGTCGGCTTGCGGCGCAGATGAGTGAGATTAACGCGCAGTCTATTTTGGTGCATCGCATCGCTCATTATTACATCAAGTGCTTTGATTTTATTCCGCATTTCAAGAGTGACCGCGACGGCGTAAAAAAATCCGAGGATTACAAAGAGTATCTTTTTCAACCTCCGATTCAGCGCTACGTCGCGGCAATCAATAGCTCCGCCTTTTATTTTTATTGGCAAGTTTTCTTTGATGCGTTCAAAGCTGGCAAATTGTGTGTTGAGTCTTTTCCACTTGGAAATTTGGGGAACTCTAAAATAGAAGATGAATTGATAAAGCTCGCAAAGTCTCTGATGCGAGACATGAAATCAAATTCGACACGCCTTAAGGCAGAATATGCCGCGACAGGCAAAGTTGAATACGACCAATTTTATCCGCGTCAGTCCAAAGAAATCATGGACGAAATTGACCGAGTGCTTGCGCGGCACTACGGCTTCACGGACGAGGAACTGGATTTCATCATCAATTACGACATCAAATACCGCCTCGGTCGCAACACCGAAACCGAAGAGGAATAAGAAGAATAAACAACATCAAATAAAAATTATGCCAGCCCAAAGCTACGAAGTATTCAAACAGGAATGGTTGTCTGAAATCACTGCTAACAATCCTAGCACAACCGAGAAGGGTAATCGCTTTGCCTCCAAACTCATTAACCAATGGCTTGACCTCAATGATGAAGCGGCTGAATTGATTCTTTGTGACGGAGCGGGTGACGGCGGAATTGATCTCGCCTGCCTGATTCGCGGTGACGAACCCAGTGAAGGCCAGCCCAGCGAAGGCGACACTTGGTATGTGGTGCAAAGCAAATATGGAACGGCGTTTCAAGGTGATGATACACTTTTGAAGGAAGGTCGCAAAGTAATCGACACATTGTCTGGTCATCGAAAAACGCTTTCGTCCTTGTCTGAAGGATTGCGTGAGCGGTTGATCAATTTTCGAGCGGGCGCGTCAGAGCGCGACCGGCTTGTTTTGGTATTTGCGACCGTTGACCCGCTCAGCGAATCCGAGCGTCGCGCTTTGGAAGATGTTTTGGCCATGGGGCGTTCAAGGCTTGGAGGAGTGTTCAATGTCGAAGCTGTTTCTGTAACAACCGTTTTTGAGCAGTTGTCTGAATTGCCAGGTGGCGTTGAAGTCGGCCCTGTTCCACTGCGTGCATCGGTATCTGACTCTGGAGATGGTTTATGGGTGGGGACCGTGCGCTTGGAGGAGCTTTACAAGTTTCTGTGTGCCTACCGTGGTGAGACCGGGGAGCTTGACCGCATCTATGAAAAAAACGTCCGCCGCTATCTTGGTGGTAGGAGGAGGGTTAATGCGGCGATACGTGTGACGTTGGAAGATAAGCCGGAACGCTTTGGTCTGTTCAACAATGGCATCACCATCGTTTCAGACCAAGTGGCACAGAAAGACGGAACTCTCAATTTGACAACCCCCTATATCGTCAATGGCTGTCAGACGACGCGGACAATTTGGGATGTTTTGTCACGCAAACTTGATTCAGGCGGGACCGGCCAAAATGTAGAACTGGATGCTTGGAAGATGCGACTTGCGCGCGGCGAGGTCGTATTAAAAATTGTCAAGGTGGGATCGGCGGATGCCTCATTGTTGAACGAAATCACTCGTTACACCAATAGCCAAAACGCCGTCAGTGAAAAGGATTTCGTGGCTCTGCATAATGATTTCCAAGATTGGGCAAAGCAGATCGCGGAAAAGCATGGAATCTACTTGGAAATTCAGCGTGGCGGATGGGATTCGCAAAAGGCATTTCAGAAGCAGAACCCGGAGACTCGCCAGTTCAAAGAGACCGCAAATGCGTTTGCGCTGCTCAAGGTGTATGGCGCAAGTTGGATGGGCTTGCCAGGTTTGGCGTTTGGAAAAAATCCGCCATTTCTTCCCGGCGGGGCGGTTTTTCACGAAATCCTGAACCGGGTGGATGGCAGCGAACGCCCCTTTTCGGTTGCGGATGTATATGCGGCCTACCGACTGCATTGTTTAGCTGATGATTATGGTTTTGGCCGTGGGGCAGAAAAAACCACGCGCGGAACCAGTCGCTTCCTTTTCTATTTTGTATTTGTTGAATTGTTGAAACAGGTGATGGCACATGCAGCAATCCCAACCTTGCAGGAAGGGATTACGGACGGCGTAATGGCACTTTTGGCACCGGAGACTCAACCCGAAGGAAAGGAGCTTGGCGACTCAGCGGCAGACTTGGTTGATGAGTATTTGACCCAGGGTGCTAGCGACAATTCTGTCGAGAAGGAGCCGTCATGGTCAGGTAACTTAAACCAATTTTTGAAATCTGAAAAAGTGGGGCAGGTCGGCTCAACCCCGAAATTGCGCCAGCTTATCGGCGACTATGGGCGGCTATTGAACCGTGGCATACGCGGTGAGGCTGCACCAAAGGATCGGATTGTCGCGAAGCTTAAGGCAGTTGCAAAAACGGAAAACGAGTCGGAATAACTGACCAAAGACGAACATAAAATACAAGGAGGTTGATATGGCAAGAACCACCACAAGCGCCCGGAAACCGGCCAACCCGTTCAGCGTGTTGGATGATCTCGACCTCGGCCCGGACCAGGAAAAAGTAGCCGCCATCGAGGCAGATGCCTTCACCAAGGCGCTCGATGGCAAACACCCGCGCACAATCGCGGTGGTTAACTACAAGGGCGGTGTCGGCAAGACCACGGCCACCTTCTTTTTGGGCGCACAGGTCGCCCACCACGAACCGAAGAAAAAAGTGCTGATTGTGGACATTGATGCCCAGTGCAGCCTCACCACCGTTTTCGGCCAGGACCCCATCACCGGCAATGACCAGAATGTCCTCGTGCTGTTGAAAGGCGGCAAAGCCATCAGCCCGGCGAGCATTAAAAAAGACGCCTTCATCAAAAGGGGGAAATACGGCACCGGCATACCAGCCAATCTATACCTGCTCTCGGGCGCGTTCGAGGTCGAAGACCTTGACTATGAGTTGGCGCAGGACAAAACCATGTCCAAGGAGGATTTTTTTAAGCAGTGCCGGCGCGTGCTCGCATTGTTCCACGACTTCGACTACATCTTCGTGGATTGCCCGCCCAACAAAATGTTTCTCACTCAGGGCATGTTGCGGGCTTGCAGCCATTATGTGGTGGTGGCGATCCCGGACAAGGTGTCCACCTACGGCATCCCACGTCTGCTGAATTGGGTTGAGCAAATCCCGATTGCCTCGCGCCCGAAACTCATTGGCGCGCTCATCAATCGTGTAATCCGCACCGGCAAGGGCATCACCGACGAGCAGGAGCGTTGGCTGGTCGCCATCCAGAACACTGTTTCCAAGCGTGCCTTGTTGGAGAAAAACCGAGGCATTCTCGGCCTTTGGCCGAACTCGAACAACGTGTGCAAGGTTTACGGGAGCGGCAAGAGTCACCTTGGCACCCAGGACATCTGGGAGTCCGGTTCACGCCAAGCCGCCGTGGGCGACTGCGTTGCGGAGTCAGCGACCCATCTTACCTCTGTATGCCCATAAACCAAAAACCCCATGCTCCCGCCGCGCCGAAGCCAAAAAAAATGACCACACCGCCCGGCCCGGCCCTCAAGGTAGCAGCCTTTGTTGCCTTGATGAAGCGGCTTGAGTCAGACAAAGAACATCTGACGAATGAGCAGGTCAGATTCATCCAAAACGCCATCCAGCGTTTTGAGCATGAACCCGACGGCTTGGTGAAAACGAAGCACGTTTTACCTAAACCCAAGAAACCCAAGCGTGCCAGCTTGAACCCGACAAACATTGAGCCATGTCCACCCTCGCGTGCCACCAAGGGTTTTATTGAGCGGCTAGTTCGACTTGCCAATGAAGATGAAGCGATGATGGAAATTCAACACCTATCGCCAGCCGATGCCGAACGGCTCGCTCGCGAGCAAGGCTTGCGCGCCGCATCGCCTGAAATTGCCCGTCAAAAATTGGCCGAAACCGTCGTGACCCTCCGCGAGATTGAACGCATCGCGGGCGCGGGCAAACCCCAGCCGTGAACCCGGAACCCAAAAAAATATCGCATGAAGATTCCCGCTATCCAGCGTGCATCATCACCCAGCACGTCGGCTGAGTCAAGTTAGGGCACTGCCAACAAATCACAAAGGCGGATTCGTCCAACAAGGTTCACGGATGAAAAACGACCGTCCATGTCTTACTCCATGTCTTACTTTGACCCTGTTTGCCCGTAGAAATTGATAAAACAGTTGATTTTATTGCCTTTTATGAAGATGGGGTGGCCAACGGGACTCGAACCCGCAACAGCAAGCTCCACAAGCTTGGACTCTACCATTGAGCTATGGCCACCAACCGAGGTGCAGGACGATAGGTTTTTTGCCCCGCCGAGTCAAGTTTTGCCCGGTCACTACTCGCCGCGCTTAAAATGGCGTTGACAAAAACCTGAACCGTTTCATAGTCAGGCAAACCAACGATGTCAGACTGCAATAATGCGGTCGAATGATTGTTGGGATACATTCGTATGTCTGGCATTTTGATCATATTTTTACTGATGCTCGCCACCATGGCGCTATCGGCATTGTTATGCCGCTGCCGAGTTAAGCATCACAAACCTGTCGGAGTCGGGATTACTCTGGCTTGCGGCAGTGCATTTCCATTCTTGTTCTATCTGTTCATTCTTACAGCATCTTGGGGAAGCACGAAGGCTTGGCATCCGTTCATTGCTTTGGGGGTTTGCTGTTTTATCGCTTCCCTCTGCATCGTGCCTGCTTTAGGGGTTGTGGCTTATTATCAAAAGCGTGCCCTTAAAAAAGATGACCATGTGGCCTAACAATCCGCCGGAGCCAAATTCCGTCGGCTCTTTCCGTTTCACAATCGCTCCGTCAGTTCCGTAATTCGTAATTCAAAAACGACAGGCAGTAAATCGCCGCCGTCTCCACGCGCAAGGTGAGCGTGCCGAGCGTGACCGGTTTTGCGCCCGCCGCTTCAATCATTTTCAATTCATCCAGCGTAAAATCGCCTTCCGGCCCGATCCACGCGGCGGCGCTCGCCGGCCAGCGCCCGTGCGTTTTTTGAAATTCCAAAATCCATTCACGCGGATGCCGCCGCTCCGTTTGCAACGAGCCGACGAGTGACAGTTCAATTTTTTCGCCCCGCGCCAGAAATTCCGCGATGGTCTGTGGCGCTTCAATTTTTGGCAGCCACCGCGCGCCGCATTGCTTGATGGCTTCGCTGGCGACGGCCTGCCATTTCTCGCGCTTGGCTTCCGCGCCGCCACCGTCGAGCTGCGTGACGACGCGTTCCGTGAGCAGCGGCACGATGCGGTGCGCGCCCAGCTCGACGGACTTTTGGATGATGGACTCGATGATTTTTCCTTTCGGAATCGCGACGAGCAACGTGATGGCGCAAGCCGGCGCGGGCGTGAATTTCTTTTCCTTCACCGCCAGCACGAGGGAATTTTTCGTGGCACTTTCGACGTCGCAAAAAAATTCATTGCCCGCGCCGTCGAGGACGGTCACGCGTTCGCCGCGTTGTAGGCGGAGAACATGAAGAGCGTGATGCGCTTCGCGTCCGTCCAGCCGCAGTAAAGTCTCGCGGCAATTCGCGGGCGGCAGGTAAAAACGGTGCATGACCTATTGGAAAAACTTTTTGGCCTTCTCAAAAAAACTTTGCGAGAGTGGCATTTCCTTGCCGTCGCACAACGCGGCGAATTCCGCCAGCTTGTGTTTCTGCTCGGCGTTCAGATGCGTCGGCACCTCGACCTGCACGCGAACATGCAAATCGCCCTGGCCGTAGCCCTGCAAATTTTTCACGCCGCGACCCTTGAGGCGCAGTAACGCGCCGGGCTGCGTGCCGGCGGGGATTTTCACCGTCGCCTTGCCTTGCAGCGTCGGCACTTCGATCTCCGCGCCGAGCGTGGCCTGGATGAAACTCACCGGCACTTCGCACAACAAATCATCGCCTTCGCGCGAAAAAATCTCGTGCGGCTTGACCTGTAAAAAAACGTAAAGGTCGCCGGCCGGGCCGCCGCGCGCGCCGGCTTCGCCGCTGCCGGACGAACGCAGGCGCGAACCGGATTCGACGCCGGCGGGAATGCGCAATTTGATTTTGGAAGTGCGCTCGTGCTTGCCGCTGCTGGAACATTTCTTGCACGGCTTTTCCAAAATCCGCCCCGCGCCTTTGCAATGCGGGCACGTTTGCGCGATGCTGAAAATCCCGCGCGAAGTAAGCACCTGTCCGCGGCCGCCGCACGTTCCGCACTGGCGCATTTTGGAGCCGGGCTCCGCGCCCGCGCCGTGGCAGTGGTCGCACTGGTCGGGCTTGGTGACGGAAATTTCCTTCTCGCAGCCCAGCGCGGCTTCTTCGAGCGAAATCTGCATATCGTAGCGCAGATCGTCGCCGCGCTGCGGGCCGTTCGGATCCTGACCGCCGCCGAAAAGATTTTCAAAAATGCTGCCACCGCCGCCGCCGCCAAAGACATCGCGAAAAATATCGAATGGATCGTGGAAGCCGCCGCCACTGGAAAATCCGCCGCGCGCGCGCGCGCGCGGGTCGAAGGCCGCATGGCCATATTGGTCGTAGGCGGCGCGTTTTTCCGCGTCGCTCAAGATTTCGTAGGCCTCGCCCAGTTCTTTGAATTTTTCCTCGGCAGTCTTGTCGCCCGGATTTTTGTCCGGGTGAAATTTCACCGCGAGGCGGCGATAGGATTTTTTGATGCCGTCCGCCGTTTCTTCGCGGGAGACTTCGAGGATTTCGTAGTAGTCGCGTTTCGCCATGGAAATTAAAAATTGAAAATTAAAAATGCAAAATGGCGCAATCTGTCGCGTCCGTTTTTAATTTGGAATTTTTCATTTTGAATTCTCCGCCGGTTTTTTGGCGACGATGACGGTGGCCGGACGTAGCAGGCGGTCTTTGAACTTGTAGCCTTTGCGCAGTTGCTGGAGAACGTGGCCGTCGGCGACGTCGGCGGATTCCTGCTGCGAAACAGCCTCATGAAAATTCGGGTCGAACGGCTGGCCGGTGGCATCAATCTCTTCGAGACCGGTTTCGACAAGAGCGTTTTTTAACTGCTGCTGGATCATGGCCACGCCGGATTGCAGCGACGCGAGTTTTTCGCCCTTGGCGTTCTGCGCGGCGGCGAGTGCCATTTCAAAATTGTCGAGCACGGGCAAAACTTTTTGGAGCAGCGAGAAGGTGGCGTATTGTGCGGCCTCGATTTTTTCGCGCGCGGCGCGCTTCTTGAAATTGTCAAAATCCGCCGTGGTGCGGAGCAGGCGTTCCCAATTTTCATCGGCCTTGGTGGCGCGATTTTGCAGTTCGGCAAGCTGCTCCGGCGGCAGCGCGGGATTTTCGGCGGCGGGCGATTCAGTTTCGGTTTTGCTCATAGGCTTTTTGTTTCCAAACATTCAGACGCACAAAATAGCAGAAGCGCGATGGTCGGGCAACGGGCAAGACGCTACGGAAATTTCAACTTTTAAATTTGCGGCGGGGAATTTATTGCGGCTGGATGAGCTTGGCGAATTCAGGCGAGGCGCGCAGGGAATTCAGATGCACGTCCGTGCGCGCCTGAGCGAGCAGGTCGCGCGCGGCGGGATTGATTTTGAGGCGCTTGGCGTTCAGGTCGAGGGCGACCTGGAGATTGGTGAGTGCGGGCGCGGTCTGGCCGAGATAAGCTTCGAGTGCGGCGAGGTCGTAATGCGGCTCGGGTTCCGTCGGCGCGAGGTCGGCGAGTTTTTGCAGGGCGCCCAGCAGTCGTGGCAGGTTTTGAAGCTGCGAATAATAGCCGGCAATGGCGCCGGCATCGGGGTATTTCAGGTTGGTGCTGGCGAGCGCCTGGTCGAAAAGCTCGATGGCGCGGTTGGTCTGCTGCATCTGGGCGTAGGTGATACCGAGCGCGATCAGGTCATGCACATCTTCGGGATTGGTGCGGATGGCGTCCTGCATCTGGCCGATCTGGCTGACGGCTTTCGTCCGTTCGGCGTTTTGCTTTTGGTAGTCCTGTTTGTAGTCCTGCAAATTTTTGATGAGGCCGGTGATCTGGTCGTTGTATGGATCCAGTTTCTGGCAAGTCTCGGCAATCATGATGGCATCTTCAAAGCGTCCCAGCGACAGCAGGAAGTTGATGTAACGGAAAACGGCCTCTGGGCTGTAAGGGCAGAAGGCGAACGACTGCTTGAAGGCGAAATCGGCCTCACGGACGAGCGCGGCCTGACTGGCGGCGGTTTTCTGGCGATACTCCTGCGGGCATTGCGGACTCAAGCGCCACGCATACATACCGGCCTGTGAACTGCGCAGTTTGGAGAAGGCCTTTTGCGCGTCGTCATCGCGGACAAAGGCGCGGGAGCCGGTGTAGCCTTTGTAATTATTACTGATGTAGGTGCGCTCGGCGAAGTCGCAGATTTCCTTCACCGAGGTGTCGTAGGTGATCCAATTACCGCAAAGACGTGGGGTGAAGTCGTTCCAGAATTTATGGTCGAGGTCGAACACGTCTTGCGTGAGCTCGGTCAGCGGCTGGCGGTTGATCTTCATGATCACGCCGAACGGAGTTTCGTTGGGATACATCCAGTCGAGCGGGAAACTTTCCTCGACGTAAAATTCATTCGTCGGGCAGTTGTCAAAGATGACCTGGCAGAGCAGGCCGTTGATCTTCATGACGGCGACCGTGCCGGAAACCTGGACATGGCCGTTGTCAATGTTCACATCCTCGCCCGGTTGAATCTGCTTGGGTTCATTCGGGAATTGCTGGTCGTGCATGGCGCGCTGCTGAACGTCATCGGAATATTCCTGAAAGCATTTTTGCGAGTCGTCGGGTGACGGGATGTAAATTTCATTGGGCGGATAAACGCCGCGCGCGCGGCGGTATTTTTCCACATAGGCGCCCCATTTTGTGAACGGCGTGTCGAGCGTGTGGTAAAGGAGCTTGCAAATGCCCTCAACGAGCGCGTTGCCGGAATTACCGTTGCCAGTGTCGCTGCCATCCATGATCACGCCGTAAGGGTTGGACTGGCTGGCTGGTGTGCCAAGTCCTGCCACGCAGGCGATGTAGCGGAAGAGCGGGCTGAAAAACGGCGGGTCAATCTGCTTGGAGCGGTTATATTGGGCGCGCAGATAATCCAGATAGGTTCCGTCGGCCAGCGCGTTTTGCGTGATGAGATAACAATCGCGACGGTCAAATTTCTGATCCTGCTCCGGCTGGCAGCGGTGCGGGATGAAGCTTTCGCAGAAAATCATGTAGGTCGGGCAGAACCGGCCGGGGTCGGTGCCGCCAAAGACAACCGTGTCGCGCGCCATTTCGGGATAGATGAGCTTGGCATTCTTCGGATCCTTGAGCAGCTCGGCGCGGAGGATGTTGTCGTAGCTCAACTGGCCGGTTTTGGGATCCGTGAACGGCGGCGTGAACATATCGTGGCCGAACCAATAGCCGAACCAGTGGTTGCGCTGTTCGCAGTTATACCAGTGCGACAGGCCGGAGCAGAGTGGGGTGATGGCGAAAAGGCTGAGCAAAATGAGCACCGGGCCGCGCTGGCGATAGACCAACAGTGCGAGGAGAAAAATCACTGGCAGCGACACCAGAATGAGCCCGGAGAAAATGGGCAGGCCGTATTGATCTTTGTCAAAGGCCAGGGCGATGTAATGCGGTAACTGGGACAGGCTGATTTCGCCGGCGGGGCCAAAATAAAGTTTTCCCGCCGCGTCCACGAGGCAGTAAATCGCCAGCACCAGCGCAATCGCGCCACCGGCGAAACACCAATGCCGGATTTTTTGGTAATGCGTCGCGGTGTAGGCCGCCAGTAAGGTCGTGCCATAGCCGATTAACATCGCAAACAGACCGTGCGACGCGGTGAAGAAAACCTTGCATAAATCAGAAGAGGCCCGGTCCGGCGTGACATTCAACACAATGACCAGCAAGACGGACAGGGTCAGATAAATGGCAGTCACGCCTAGAATCCATGCGCGTTCGCGCTGGTGCATTTTTTTCAGGAACAGGAACGGAATCAGGCCGATGAACATGTAGACCCAGCTGAACGACTCCGACAGGCCCTTGGCCAGATACCAGAGCTGCCACGCGAAGCGCGAGGGGTCTTGAAAGACGTTGGTGCCTTCGCCGCTGCCATACTGCCCGCGGCTCAACGCGTGGAAAAAGCCTTCCACCGTGCGCGGATAGCCCCATTGCATCGGCGGATCGGTCATGCCGGAAATGGGTTCGTAAAGATACACGAGCACACCCGCCGCCCACATCACGGCCATCAAAAGGATGGATTTCCATTCCGTCAGAATTTTTCCGGTTTTTGTCCATAGCCAGCCCACGCCCAGAAGCGAACCCACACCGACGAGGTGAAAGATGGTTTTCTCCGTGAACGTCATCGCGTTCAAGGCCGGCACGGTTCCGGCGCTGATGAAATAAAGAATGATGACGTAGAGGACGCTGTTGGTCAGAAACAGATCGCGCCCCAGCTTGTATGAAATGAGGGCGATCAGGATTTCCACCGCCGGCGCGCTCAAGAGCAGGCTTTGGTGGATGGTCGCGATCCAGCCGTAGATGAGCATCGCGAGATAAAGATACCGCCTTTGCTGCGGCGCATACATCCAGCGCATCATCAGCACCAGCATCACGATTGTCCACGGCACGCCGAACACGGAAATGCGGTTGATAACCACCGATTCCTTCCACATGAAACCGCCCAAGCCCAGCAGTGCGCCTGCCACGAAACCCGACACCGTGCAGATCAAATTTTCCCAGCGCTTGGGAATGTCCTTCAAATCCTCGATGC
>Ga0302274_10001030_pt1 | contig 27288 bp, 28 predicted proteins | sample III_Bog_N2_1_FD_198755 | JGI IMG/M metagenome (GOLD analysis project Ga0302274, IMG submission 198755) | Peat permafrost microbial communities from Stordalen Mire near Abisko, Sweden - III_Bog_N2_1 | ecosystem: Environmental > Terrestrial > Soil > Wetlands > Peat | place: Sweden: Abisko...
TGCCCCTCAATTTGAACGTTAGCCGCCACCCACCATAGGCATATACATGAAGCTCTCATATTTCACACTTTTAATTGTTACCCTATTAGCTGGTTGTGCGGGCGTTGGGATGGTTTATACAAGTGACCCGCATCAGAAACTTGAAAACGCAACTGTGCTATATGAACAACAGAATCGCCCTCTTGCGGCAAATCGTCTATTTATGGAAGTAATTTCCACCTGCGAAGAAAGCAAAGACCGAATCTGCTTAGCTAGGGCATGGGAAAACTACGGTGCTTTCTTACGATCTGAAACAGTGGAGCGGTGGGAAAACGAGCATGGCAAAGGAGCATTCCCTGCCGACCGATACGATCAGTCCGCAGTATACTTCGGAAAGGCCGCAACAACTTTGTTTGAACTACAGTACTACGGTAATGCAGCAAACGCATATCTCGATCAGGCGAAGTCATATGAGATGGCACAGCGCACAACAGAGGCTTGTGCTGCATATTTAAAAACCCTAGACCCTTTCAAAAAGAATTACGAGGAGTATCTTGCCAAGCATCCTGGTGCAAAACCCTATACCCCCGCTGGATTCACCAGCTACGAGGAATTTATTAACGCGCAAAGGGAGCGTATTGGTTGTCATGGCGGCTAACCTAACGTTCGAGCGGGACTGCCGCGAAGCAGCCCGCGTCAGCCCCTCAACTTAACTAAGAAACTTGGGGTCATAAGAAACTTGGAAACTTGGGGTCAAGTCTAGCGTTGTAGCATTCCTGTTTGCCATTACAACGAAATGCCGTAATCCACGGTCAGCGGCGCATGGTCGCTGAAGCGTTGTTCCTTGTAGATGCCGGTTGATAGCGCGGTCTGTGCGATGCCCGGCGTGGCGATTTGGTAGTCGATGCGCCAGCCAACGTCTTTGGCCCACGCCTGACCGCGATTCGACCACCAAGTGTAGGCTTCCAGTTCGGGATGCAGTTTGCGGAAAACATCCACGAAGCCGACTTCATTGAATAGCTCGGTGAGCCAGGCGCGCTCTTCCGGCAGGAAACCGGAATTCTTTTTGTTGCCGCGCCAGTTTTTCAAATCCTTCTCGGTGTGGGCGATATTCCAGTCGCCGCATAAAATGACTTCGCGTCCGCTGGCGTGCAGATTGCGCAAGTGAGGCATAAAGGCTTCCATGAATTTGAACTTCACCGCCTGGCGCTCTTCGCCGCTGGAACCGGAAGGCAGGTACAACGATACCACGCTGAGTTCGCCGAATTGCGCTTCGATGTAACGCCCTTCGCTGTCGAACTCGGCAATGCCCAAGCCCTCGATCACCGCATCCGGCTTGCGTTTGGAGTAGATACCCACGCCGCTGTAGCCTTTCTTTTCGGCATAGTGAAAATAACCGTGGTAGCCAAGCAGATTGAGCATATCCGGCGTCATGTCGGCGGCTTGCGCCTTGAGTTCCTGCATGCAGACGATGTCGGCCTGTTGCTGCGCAAGCCAATCCGGCAAGCCTTTGCTGAAGGCGGAGCGGATACCATTGAGATTTAAAGAAATAACGCGCATGAATTTTCTCGTTGAATGAATACCCGCATTATAATGTCGGTACGGTTCACATTCCCCCACTTCGTCATTCCCGCGCAGGCGGGAATCCAGTGGGTTTGAATAAAAGGCATTTTTGAATGGCTGGATTCCCGCCTGCGCGGGAATGACGGCCTCTGTATGATAGTTTCATCCAAGGATTTTTATGCACGCTTACCGTCAGGATTTCATCCGCTTTGCCGTGGATCAAAAGGTGCTACGCTTCGGCGTGTTCCAGACCAAGGCCGGGCGTTTGTCGCCGTATTTTTTTAATTCGGGATTGTTTCAGGATGGTGCGGCATTGCGCGATTTATGCCAGTTTTATGCGCAGGCCATCCTCGCATCACAAGTGCAATTCGACATGCTGTTCGGCCCGGCCTACAAGGGTATCCCGCTGGTTGCCGGCACCGCCATCGCGCTGGTGGAGCAGGGGCGCAACGTGCCATACTGTTTTAACCGCAAGGAAGCCAAGGATCATGGCGAGGGCGGCACGACGGTAGGCGCTGCTTTGCAAGGGCGGGTGCTGATCATAGATGATGTGATTTCTGCCGGAACTTCGGTGCGCGAATCCATCGAGCTGATCCGTGCGGCGGGGGCAACGCCATGCGGCGTGGTGATCGCGCTGGATCGCATGGAGCGGGGTCAGGGCGAACTTTCCGCCGTGCAGGAGGTGCAGCGCATGTATGATATTCCGGTAGTGTCAATTGCAGCCTTGGATGACTTGCTCGTTTATTTGCAGGATCAGCCGGAAATGGTGCAAAATTTACAGGCAGTGCAATCTTATCGTGATCGCTATGGAGTGGGAAATGACTAAAACGAAAATTCTAAGTGCTACTTTGGTGCTCTGCACCGTCTTCAGCGTGTCCGCAGAAGCGAATCTATACAAGTGGGTGGACGATAACGGCGAAACCCATTACGGCGAGGTTATTCCACCGGAATACGCCAAAAAAGACAAAGTACAGTTCGACGAAAAAGGGCGCGTAGTTAAGGAAAAGCAATCTGCAGAAGAGGCGAATAGTCCGGTCGGCAAGACCGCCGAACAAAAAGCTGCGATTGAGCAGCGTCGCAAAGATATGGCGCTGCTAAACACCTATAGCAATGAAGCAGAAATTGATCTTGCGCGTGACCGCAACTTGCAGCAGGTGGAGGCACGTATCGAGAGTATCCAGTTGTTGCAACAATCTGCCCAGGAAAGCCTGAATGGTTTTCGCAAGGAAGCAAGTGCAGTACCCCCAGGCCAACATATTCCTGTTTCGTTGCAAACGGATATTTCTGCCGCCGAAAACAAGGTGGCCAAATTAAAACTGGATTTGGATGCGGCCAATGCAAAAGCGGTGTCCGTCAAAGCCAGCTTTGAGGCCGACAAGGTACGTTATCGTGAGCTAACTGCAAGTTCCAAAAAGTAACTAGGGGAGCAGCCGGAAAATGTGACTAATTCCAGGCACCGTGGCTACGGCGCAAGAATAACTACAGGGCAGCAAAAATATTAGTGGTTGCGTCGTACTGCAACAGTTGCCCGTGTTTGATGTCGAAATACCAGCCACGCAGCGTGAGCGAACCATTCTCAACACGCTCGCGAATCCACGGAAAAGTCATTAAGTTGCGTAGAGAAATCAAGATAGCACGCTGCTCGCAAACCTGTAGCCGGTCGCCCAGCGGCGCGCCCGACATGTCCTTTTCCACAGTTGCTCGCGCGTCTTCAACCAGATGCATCCAGTCGTCTATGAAGGAATCCGGATTTTTAGCGCCGCCGTTTTCCACCAGTGTGCGGATGCCACCACAATGAGCATGTCCCAGCACGATGATGTGCTGCACACCAAGATTGCGCACTCCAAATTCCAGCGCGGAACTGGTACCGTGATGGCCGGACAGGGTTCCCGATGGAGGCACCAGATTGGCGACATTACGAATGACAAATAAATCACCGGGCGCACAATCAAGCACGATAGCCGGATCAACGCGCGCATCGCAGCAAGCAACCACCAGAATTTTTGGCGCCTGCCCCTGTTCTACCAGTTGCCGGTAGAGTGCATCGTCGTGAGTAAAATGCTGTTCACGAAAGCGCTGGAAACCCTCTATAAGATGCTGCGGCGAAGTCATACGCCGATCAGCAACCGCAAGGCCTCGTGATATTTGTCCGAGGTTTTTTGCAACACGTCAGCGGGCACTTGCGGTGCGGGCGGTTGCTTGTTCCAACCGGAAGCTTCCAGCCAGTCGCGCACGAACTGCTTGTCGTAACTGGGCGGGTTGCTACCGACCTTGTATTGATCCGCAGGCCAGAAGCGTGAGGAATCTGGAGTCAAAGCCTCATCAATTAAATACAATGTCCCCGCCTCATCCACACCGAATTCAAACTTTGTATCGGCAATGATAATACCCTTGGTGGCCGCATATTCTGCCGCCTGAATATAGAGTGCCAGCGTCGCATTGCGAACTTCGTTGGCGCGCGCCTCGCCCAGCAATTTCTTTGCTTCTTCGAAGGAAATGTTCTCGTCGTGATCGCCAACTGCAGCTTTGGTTGAAGGCGTAAACAAGGGCTGCGGTAATTTCTGCGCTTCCTGCAAACCGGCGGGCAGCGCGATGCCGCACACCGCACCCGTCTTCTTGTAATCCTTCCAGCCGGAGCCAACCAGATAACCACGCACGATGGCTTCTATCGGCAATGGCTTCAGACGCTTCACTACAAAAGCACGATCGACTACTTGCGCACGATCTTCTTGCGTATTCACTACATCCTCCGGCGCGATACCGGAAAGGTGGTTGGGGATGATGTGACCAAGTTTGGCGAACCAGAAATTGGACATGGTAGTGAGCACTTGCCCCTTGCCCGGTACCGGTGTGGGCAGGATGACATCGAAGGCGGACAAACGGTCGGTCTGCACGATGAGCAAATGCTGATCGTCCACGCCGTAGATGTCGCGCACTTTGCCGCGATGTAGCAGTGGCAGGCTGGTCAGGTTGGATTCGTGTAATACGGTCATGTTAGTTCAAAGGGGGAAGGGTGGTTGTCGCTATCGTTTCAGCCTGTTTTTTGCGGTAATCGGCGAGTTTGTCGGCCATCCCCGCATCGTTCAATGCCAGCATTGAAACCGCAAATAGCCCGGCATTAGCCGCGCCCGCTTCGCCGATGGCAAACGTTGCAACAGGAATACCCTTGGGCATCTGCACGATGGAAAGCAACGAGTCCATGCCCTTCAAATACTTGGATGGAATAGGCACTCCGAGCACTGGCAGAGTGGTCTTACCCGCGATTACCCCGGCTAGGTGTGCCGCTCCACCCGCTCCGGCGATGAAACATTGCACACCCTGTGTGCTCATCTCTTTGATGTAGTCAAACAGCAGGTCTGGAGAGCGATGTGCGGAGATCACGCGGGCATCAAACTCAACGCCGAAGTCCTGCAAGGCACGTGCGGCCTGCTGCATGATCTCCCAATCGTTGCTACTACCCATCACGATGGAAACAAGCGGCTTGCCCATGGTGTTAACGGTCATGGCAACTCGCCTCCATGGATAATGAAACAGCGAATCGCCATGCCCGTTTCCCTCTCTCCAGCTCTCCCCCAAAGGGGGAGAGAGATAATGGCTCGCTTTGCGAGTTTCATGTTTTAGCCCTTGTGGTAACCGATTACACGGTCGACTTCATTCTTTGAACCAAGGATCACCGGCACGCGCTGGTGCAGACCTGTGGGCTTCAGTTCCATAATGCGCTCGCGGCCAGTAGAGCTCTTGCCGCCTGCCTGTTCCACAATGAAGGACATCGGGTTAGCTTCATACAACAAACGCAGCTTGCCAGCTTTGCCGGGTTCTTTAGTGTCGAACGGATACATGAAAATGCCCCCGCGCGTAAGAATACGATGCACCTCGGCCACCATGGAAGCCACCCAGCGCATGTTGAAATTTTTCTCGCGACCACCGTCTTTGCCTTTGGTACATTCTTCAACGTAGCGTTGTACTGGTTCTTCCCAGTAACGGCGGTTGGACATGTTGATGGCAAATTCCTGCGTATCTACCGGAATGGTCATCTGTGGGTGGGTCAGGATAAATTCACCCACGTCATTATCCAGCGTAAAACCGTCCACGCCGTGGCCAGTGGTAATTACCAGCATGGTGGAAGGGCCGTACAGCGCATAGCCCGCGCACACTTGCTTGACTCCGGGTTGCAGGAAATCATTGGCTGTAGGATTTTCCACGCCTTCCGGACAACGCAGGATGGAAAAGATAGTACCGACGGAAATATTTACGTCTATGTTGGACGAACCATCCAGCGGATCGAATGTAAGCAAGTACTTACCCTTTGGGTATTGCGCGGGAATAGGATAGATCTCGTCCATTTCTTCCGAAGCCATCGCAGCCAAGTGGCCGCTCCATTCGGTGGCCTTGATGAAAATATCGTTGGTAATCACATCCAGCTTTTTCTGCGTTTCGCCCTGAATGTTTTCGCTGCCCGCGCTTCCCAGCACGCCGATCAGCTCGCCCTTATTTACAGCATGAGCAATGTGCTTGCAGGCGGACATAATGTCGCTCAGAAGCCCGCTGAAATCACCCGATGCTCCCGGAACCCGCCTTTGTTCTTCGATGATGAATTGCACCAGATTTTTGCTCATGACTTTCCTCCTGAATTTAATTTTAATAGATTGATTTCTGGATTTTACAGGTTTTCGCGTATTCGCTCTATGCTAACGTGCGGGCACGAAACTATTTTTGTGACTGGATATATAAATCTTCCACCTTTTGTCTGGCCCAAGGCGTTTTTCTGAGGAATTTCAAACTGGACTTGATGCTGGGATCGCTTGTAAAACAGCGAATCTCGATAAGCTTGCCCAATACGCCCCAGCCATACTGTTCGACCAGCCGGTCTAGAATATTTTCCAACGTGAGACCATGCAAAGGATTGTTTGGTTGTTGGCCAGCCATGTTTGCGATCTTCTTCAGCTACAGATGGCAATGGATACTTTTAACATTGGCACCCACAAAATATTTTTTTAATATCCCCGTACTCAACTCTACATCTCCTGTCGTCTTCCCCGTGTCGTTCTTAAACACTCCTATCGACGACGCCTGTATGCCTTTTGTTCGTGCCTCACCGTTATAGATCGGGAGTTGAGCCGTCACCTCGGCATCAAAGTCACAGAACACCCGCCCTATTTTGTGCGTGACATCGTAGTTGACAATGGTAAATGGAACCCTGATATAGCAATAAACTACGCAGTAGTTATTGGGTGTACCCAGTTCGATTGAGGGAGCGGCGTTAGCTGCTCCTTCACCCACCAGAAGCAATATCCACAACAATATTTTCAGACCGATTGGCATACGCATTTACACTCTACAAATCACACATCCAGATTCTTCACTCTCAGCGCATTCTGTTCGATAAACGCCCGGCGCGGCTCGACAATATCGCCCATCAACGTCGTGAATATTTCGTCGGTAGTCAGAAGATCCTCGATACCCACTTTTAACAAAACGCGGTTTGTCACGTCCATGGTGGTTTCCCACAGTTGTTCCGGGTTCATTTCGCCCAACCCCTTGTAACGCTGGATACTTACGCCATGCTTGGCTTCTTCCAGCAGCCATTCGATGGCTTGTTTGAAGCTGGTTACGGCGCGTTTCTGTTCACCCCGGACGATGTGCGCGCCCGAACTAATGAGGCCACCCAAAACTTCTGCAGTCTGGCGGATTTGCGCATAATCGCTGCCTTTCAAGAAGTCGCGATCCATATAACTGACCGAGTAGTTACCGTGCTGCAGCTTATCCAAACGCAGACGATGTTCGCCATTTTCATCGGTTTCCACCGCGACTTTGATGCTACCGCCGCAAGCCGCTTCGAGTTGTTGCGCGCTGCGTTGCGCTTGGTCTGCATCATCCAGCGATAGCGTAGGCAGTATCAGCAAGGCATGACTGGCTTCCGGTGCAGTAAAGCGCGACAGGCGATCAATCACGGCTTCGGCAAGGAAATATTTCTTTGCAATTTCTTCAAGCGCGTCGGACTGTATCGGACTGGCATCGGCGGATGGGTACAGTGCAGCATTGTTAAGCGCGGACTTGAGCATGTAGATTTTCATCTCCTGGTCGTCCTTTAGATAACGCTCGTCCTTACCTTGCTTGATCTTGTACAGCGGGGGTTGCGCGATGTAGATATGACCGCGCTCGACCAGTTCGGGCATTTGCCGATAGAAGAAGGTGAGCAGCAGAGTGCGAATATGTGCGCCGTCCACATCCGCGTCAGTCATGATGATAATGCGGTGGTAACGCAACTTGTCGGCGTTGTATTCGTCCTTGCCGATGCCGGTGCCCAGCACGGTAATCAGGGTGGCAATTTCCTGCGAGGAAATAAGCTTTTCGAAGCGCGCCCGTTCTACATTCAGAATCTTGCCCTTGAGCGGCAGAATGGCCTGAAACTTGCGGTCGCGCCCTTGTTTGGCTGAACCACCCGCAGAATCGCCCTCCACCAAATACAGCTCAGAGAGGGCAGGATCTTTTTCCTGGCAGTCCGCCAGTTTTCCGGGCAGGCCCATACCGTCCAGTACGCCTTTGCGTCGCGTCAAATCACGGGCTTTGCGCGCCGCTTCACGGGCGCGAGCCGCTTCGATGATTTTATTGACGATGATTTTCGCGTCCAGCGGCTTTTCCAGCAGGAACGAACTCATTTGCTGGCCGATCAAATCTTCGATCACCGGACGTACTTCGGAAGAAACCAGTTTATCCTTGGTCTGCGACGAGAACTTGGGGTCTGGCAATTTCACCGACAGTACCGCAGTCAAGCCTTCACGCATGTCGTCGCCAGTGGTATCCACCTTGGCTTTTTTCGCAAGCTGCTCCGTTTCAATGTATTGGTTCAGTGTGCGCGTCATCGCAGTGCGCAAGGCGGTTAAATGCGTGCCCCCATCGCGTTGCGGAATGTTATTAGTAAAACATTGCACCGTTTCCTGATAGGTATCGTTCCACTGCATGGCAATCTCTGCGGTGATACCGTCCTTCTCGCCTATTGCGTAGAACACGGTAGGATGCAGCGGCGTTTTGTTGCGGTTCATGTATTCAACGAAGCCCTTGATGCCGCCGCTGAAGGCAAAGTTTTCTTCCTTGCCGGTGCGGTGATCTATCAGGGCAATTTTTACACCATTGTTTAAAAAAGATAATTCGCGCAAACGTTTGGCCAGAATATCAAAATGGAACTCGACCAGACCAAAGGTTTCCTTGGCCGCCAGAAAATGAACAAGGGTGCCTTTTTTGCTGGATGGGCCGACAACTATAAGCGGGGCCACCGGGTCGCCGTGGCGGAATTCCATGAAATGTTCTTTACCGTCGCGGTAAATCGTCAATTTCAGCCATTCGGACAAGGCGTTTACCACTGATACACCTACGCCATGCAAACCGCCAGACACCTTATAGGAGTTGCTGTCGAATTTTCCGCCGGCATGCAAGATAGTCATGATGACTTCTGCTGCGGAACGGTTTTCTTCTTTATGAATATCCGTCGGTATGCCGCGCCCGTTATCGCTCACGCTGATCGAGTTGTCGGCATGGATAATAACGTTGATCTCGTTACAATGTCCCGCCAACGCTTCATCCACAGCATTATCCACTGCCTCAAATACCATGTGGTGTAAACCGGTACCGTCGTTCGTATCCCCAATGTACATACCAGGGCGTTTTCTGACCGCTTCCAGCCCTTTGAGTACTTTGATACTGTCGGAATTATAGTCACTCATTTTTTTCTTTCATTTGTTTCACGTGAAACATTCTGTTTCTATCAGGTCAAATCCGCATTGGCATAACGACGTATTTAAATTCTTCATTACCCGGCACAGTGATCAAAATACTGCTATTGGGATCACCAAAGGAAAAAGTTATATTTTGTGCGGATGCGTTATTTAGTCCATCCATCAGATAATTAACGTTGAAACCAATATCCAGTGCAACTCCGTGATAGTCTGTTTCAATGTCTTCTTGAGCTTCCTCTTGCTCACTGTTGCTACTGACAATACGCAGATTTTTCTCAGTAAGGACGAAACGCACACCCCGGAATTTTTCATTAGACAGGATGGCAGCTCGCTGCAAGGCTTGTAATATGGCTAACCGATCAAACGTGAGGTGATTGGTGTATTTAGGAACGACGCGTTCGTAATCCGGAAATTTTCCGTCGATAACTTTAGAAGTCAACACTACGTCTGAAAAAGTGATTTTGACTTGATTTTCTGCCAGATCAAAAGTAATTTTATCTTCGGTGTCTGCCAACAACTTGACCAGTTCATTGACCGTTTTTCTGGGTAAGATTACTTCACGCTTAGGATATTCCTTGTCCAGTTTGGCGCTTGTATAGGCCAAACGGTGTCCATCTGTGGCAATCAGTTTCAAGTGGGCTCCGTCGACAACCAGAAGAACACCGTTCAGGTAGTAACGAATATCCTGCTGCGCCATAGCATATTGAACCATGCCAAATAGTTTTTTGAGTTGTTGCTGTTCTATCTGCACTGTTTCCGCGTGATCCAATTGCTCTGAAACCTTGGGAAAGTCTTGTGCAGGCAGAGTTTGTAAACTGAACTTGCTTTTATTTACTCTTACCTGAAGGCGGCTATCTAAAATTTCCAAAGTAACTTTGCTTCCTTCAGGCAATACTCTTAAAATTTCCTGTAACTTCTTCGCTCCCACGGTAATAGCAGCATCGGCACCTGTTTGACTGGCGTCATTAATTTGGGTGGTAATTTGAATTTCAAGATCGGTTGCCACAAAACGCAGGTTAGCGCCAATTTTCTCAATCAATACATTGGAGAGAATGGGAAGTGGTTGTTTTCGTTCTACAATGCCAATAACAGTTTGCAGTGGTTTAAGTAGAACGTCTTTTTCGATCTTTTCAATAAACATTCTTATATATCCTTAAGATTAATAATAAGAGGCAGCGTAATATAGTTAATAACTAAAATTCTTATTTATTTATAGTAACTTAGTGCTAGTAAAAGATTGTGGATAGTTATTGTTAAGGTTGTGTAATTCCTGCGCATAGTTTTAGTGACATATGAAATTTTCATGGTTATTCACAAATGGTGTACATAGGATTTACACTAGTTACTAGTTCCGTAATGTTTGATTCAGTAAATTAAAATCTGCATTGAGTACCGTATCAGTATTGCGCAGACTTTCTATGGTTTTGCATGCATACATGACGGTAGTGTGGTCGCGATCTCCAAAGGCGGCGCCTATTTCGGGCAAGCTTAATTGCGTTAGTTCTCGCGCCAAGCACATGGCAACTTGTCTGGGACGGGCAATTACACGGGTACGTTTTTTGGAAAGCAGATCCGTTACCTTGATACGATAAAAATCGGCTATCGTCTTTTGTATATTTTCTATGGATACTTGTTTATTCTGGGATGCCAGCAAATCTTTAAGTGCTTCTTTGGCAAGCTCCACGGAAATAGCACGTTTGTGAAATCTTGAATAGGCATCAATACGTTTAAGGGCGCCTTCCAGCTCGCGGATGTTAGAGCGCACATGTTTAGCTATAAAAAAAGCTACATCTTCACTTATCGGATTATTTGAAAGAATGGCCTTCTGCAACAGAATGGCGACCCTCATCTCTAGGCCAGGCGGTTCAACAGCTACGGTTAGTCCCCAGCTAAACCGCGAGGTAAGTCGTGGGGTCATTCCTGAGATTTCCTTGGGGAACGTATCGCAGGTTATAACAACTTGTTTATGTGAATCAATTAACGAATTTAGGGTATAGAAAAACTCTTGCTGAGTGCCCGGTTTGTCAGCAATAAACTGGATATCGTCGATCAATAGCAAATCCAGAGAGTTGTAGAACTGCTTGAATTCATCAAATTTTTTGGTTTGAAAAGCGCGCACAACATCTGAAATGTAATTGGTCGCATGCACATAACAAATTTTTGCGTGCGTATTTTCCTGGCGAATATGGTTTCCAATAGCTTGAAGCAAATGGGTCTTTCCAAGACCGACCGCACCGTAAATAAATAAGGGGTTGTAGGCAGTTCCCGGAGAGTCAGCTACTTGTATCGCGGCGGAATGGGCTAACTGATTGGCTTTTCCAGTCACAAAATTGTCGAAAGACAGCAACGGATTCAGCTTATTTTGGCTTTTTTGTACTTTGGGCGTCGCCAAAATGGTTTCTGTAATTGCCAACGAAGGAGTAGTAGACTTTTTGGCAGAAGGGGCAGAAGATTTTTTTCCGATACGCAATTCAAAGTGAGGAACACCGGAAAGAAAAGATTCAGCCCGCTTGGATATCTCCGGTAAAAAACGTTCTTGTACGAGCTTCAGGGTGAAGCTGTTAGGAGCTGTCAGGGTAATCTGGTCTCCCTTAATATCGAAAGCCAGCGGCTTGATCCAGGAATTGAATTGTTGTGGCGGTAGACTACCCTCGAAAAAAAGAAGGCAGGAATCCCACAGTGTTTTGTCCGACATAATTTTCTGGTGGCTATGGCAAAAAAGACCTCTGCGCATTCTACAGGTAAGGATGAAAGTTATCCACAGGATAAAATTAAGCTTGACATAAGTCCCGGTAAATATTGTAATTGCGGGTTTTCAAGAACGAATTAACTATTTAGGGGCATCAAAATGAAGCGCACATACCAACCCTCCGTTACCAAAAGAAAACGCACTCACGGATTTCTGGTCCGAATGAAAACCAAAGGGGGAAGGGCCGTAATCAAGGCTCGTCGAGCCAAAGGCCGCGTGCGTCTTGCTGTTTAAAACACACGGGCAAACTTTTCCTCCGGACCGCCGAATACGGCAGCGTACAGAGTTTGAGCAAGCATTTCGTGCGAATCGTTTAACCAATAAATGGTTTATGGTTTACGTACGGGAAAACGAGATAGGTTTTTCACGTCTTGGGTTGGTAGTCAGCAAAAAAACCATGCCTAAGGCAGTAGCAAGAAACTTTGCCAAGCGCTTGGTTCGTGAAGTATTTAGACATGACTTTCCGGTTGAACACGCATTAGATATCGTAGTTCGTTCCAGACGGCAAATTAATCCAGAAAACTCGGCGGAAGGGCGGCAAGCGTTGGCGCAATTATTACAGGCTGTGCAAGTATGATACGGCAAATCTTAATCAGGTTGATCGGTGCATATCAATATTTGCTTAGCCCGCTTAAGCCGCCTTCTTGCCGGTTTACCCCGACGTGTTCCCACTACGCTTGCGCAGTAATCGCCAAACATGGAGCTTGGCGCGGTATATGGCTGAGTATTAAGCGGCTGTTACGCTGTAATCCCTGGAACCCCGGCGGCTACGACCCTGCCCCATAGATTTTCATAGGCAAAACGACATGGATTTACAACGGCTGTTCCTGTTTCTGATTTTCTCCCTTTCGGTCTTCCTGTTATGGGATGGTTGGGAACGCACGCAGCATCCGGTGGTTCAAGCAGCTTCGGTTGCTGCAACTCCTGCCCCGAGTGCGCCAATAGCCACCACGGCGAGCGAGACCAACTCCAGCGCGAATGCTGTGGCGGTGCAGCAGAAGCATCAGTCCGGAGAAAAAGTCACGGTAACAACCGATTGGCTGGTTGCAGAAATTAGCACGGTGGGCGGGGATCTGCGCCACTTGAAATTTTTGAAACAATATGATGCCAAGGACAGGAGCAAGCCTTTTGTACTATTGCAGGATCAGGATGCACACACGTACATCGCTCAAACAGGTCTGTTGGGCAACGGATTACCGACGCATAATACAATATTCACATCGCCGGTTAGTGAATACCAACTGACGGAAGGCCAGGATACTCTGGAGGTACGTTTGCTGGCGACAGACATTACCGTTGCAAAAGTAAGCAAGGTCTATGTATTTCACCGAGGCAGTTATTTGATAGACGTGGGCTATGAGATCGAGAACCTCGGCAGTAACCCGATTACTCCCTCGGCCTATTTCCAGTTGGTGCGCGATAAAGTACCACCAGCAGGTGGCACAAAGTTTGTACCCACTTACACGGGGCCAGCTGTCTATACGGAGCAAGGAAAATTCCAGAAGGTAGACTTTTCGGATGTTGAGAAGGGCAAAGCCAAATATCCGCAAAGTGCTGACAACGGCTGGGTGGGCATGCTGCAACATTATTTTGTGGCGGCATGGTTACCTCAGGACAAGGTGAAGCGCGAGTTTTATATCAAGCCACTGGAAAATAATTTGTTTTCGGCCGGGGTGATTTTGCCGGTGAGCACTATCGCGCCAGGCCAAAGCGCAAAAGTTAGCGTACCGTTGTATGCCGGACCGACAGAATCCGCACTGGATAAAGTTGCACCCGGACTGGGTTTGACCGTAGATTACGGTTGGCTGACCATCATTGCGGCGCCTCTGTTCTGGTTGCTTACCTTCCTGCAGGGCTGGGTGCACAACTGGGGTATCGCCATTATCTTGTTGACTGTGCTGATCAAGCTGGCTTTTTTCCCGCTGTCGGCAGCCAGCTATCGTTCCATGGCGAAGATGAAGTTGGTCGCACCCAAGCTGGAGAAAATCAAGCAGCAGTATGGTGAAGACAAAGAGCGCTTGCACAAGGCCATGATGGAGTTGTACCAGACCGAAAAAATTAACCCCGTCGGCGGGTGTTTGCCGATGTTGATTCAGATCCCGGTATTCATCTCGTTGTACTGGGCGATTTTAGCCAGCGTTGAATTGCGCTACGCACCATTCTTTGGCTGGATTAACGACCTGTCGGCACCTGACCCATATTACATATTGCCGCTGATCATGGGTACCAGCATGATAATCCAAAGCAAGCTAAACCCGGCGCCACCCGATCCGATACAGGCGAAAGTCATGCAAATTATGCCCATCGTATTCAGTGTGGTGTTCTTCTTTTTCCCTGCCGGGTTGGTATTGTACTCAGTCGTGAACAATATCCTGTCCATTGCCCAGCAATGGTTCATCACGCGCCGCCTAAATGCCGAGCCAAAAGGTGCTGCCAAAGCCTGATAGCATCGCTGCGATTGCCACCGCCGCAGGGCGGGGCGGGATCGGCGTAGTTCGGGTGTCCGGGGGCGATCTTGTATCGCTGATGACTGCCGTGTTGGGTAAGGTACCCGCACCGCGTTGCGCGATGTATGCCTCATTTCTGGATGCCCAAGGGCAGGTTATCGATCAGGGCATCGCCTTGTTTTTCCCCGCACCGCATTCCTATACCGGTGAAGATGTGCTGGAGTTGCAGGGACATGGCGGGACTGCTGTGCTGCAATTGGTGTTGCAGCGCTGTCTGGAATTAAACGCGCGCCTTGCCCAGCCGGGCGAGTTTACCCAGCGAGCGTTCCTTAACGGCAAGCTCGATTTGGCTCAAGCGGAGAGCGTGGCTGACCTGATCGACGCAACGACCAGCCAAGCCGCACGGAGCGCCATGCGTTCGTTACAGGGTGAGTTTTCGCAGGCGATCCGACATTTAGTGGATGGGCTAATCCGGCTGCGTATGTTAGTCGAAGCCATGCTGGATTTTCCGGAAGAGGAAATAGATGCCACGGATGTTACACAACGGGGAACCCAGCTTGCCAAGTTGAGCAGCGAGTTGGAGATCATCCTCAACTTGGCGCAACAGGGTAGCCTGCTGCGCGAGGGTGCGCATATTGTATTGGCGGGGCAACCTAATGTCGGGAAATCGAGCCTGCTTAATTGCCTGAGCGGTGAAGAGGTAGCGTTGGTTAGCGAAATTCCCGGTACTACCCGCGATGTGATCCGCCAGGCTATCCAGATTGGCGGTGTGCCATTGCACATTATAGATACGGCGGGATTGCGCGAATCGCAGGATGCTATTGAGCTAATGGGTATCGCACGCACGCGCAGCACGCTGCAAAAAGCGGACGCCATCCTGATCTTGCTGGATGCCAATTACGGCATGAGCGCGGAGGATCGAAAAATTATCGACGAATTGCCAATGGACATTCCTCGCCTGCATATTTTCAACAAGATTGATTTGCTGAACCAAGCCGCCCGTGTGGAAGACCGAGACGGCGAATGCCATATTTACTTGTCTGCCAAGACGGGTGTCGGGTTGAACTTGCTACGGAAAAGGTTGCTGGCGTTGATTGGCTGGCATCAGGAAGCCGGAGTATTTATGGCACGCGAACGCCATGTGCGTGCGTTACTGTCTGCCCGTGACTATTTGCAGCGTGCGACCGGAGAGGCGGCTAGGGCGGAAATATTCGCCGAAGATTTGCGCCTTGCCCAAGAATATCTAAGCACTATTACCGGCGAATTTACCGCAGATGACTTGTTGGGCGAGATATTCAGCCGGTTCTGCATCGGCAAATAAAGGCGGCAACAAATGTTTCACGTGAAACATTTGGCGGTGAGCAGTTTCTGTACTGACATCGTTTTGAGGTATCATGCGCGCCTTTGATGTAACAGGCAGGCGATTGCTGGGTAAGCAGACTGAATGGATTTCCCGAAAAAATTTGATGTAATCGTAGTTGGCGGTGGACATGCCGGTACCGAGGCTGCACTTGCCAGTGCGCGCATGGGACGTTCGACCCTATTGCTTACGCACAACATCGAAACGCTTGGGTTAATGTCGTGTAATCCGTCCATCGGCGGCATAGGCAAGGGGCATTTGGTCAGAGAGGTGGACGCCCTGGGTGGTGCCATGGCGGCCGCTACCGATGAAGCAGGCATCCAGTTTCGTATCCTGAATGGGTCTAAAGGCGCGGCGGTACGTGCTACACGTGCCCAAGCCGACCGGGCGCTGTACAAGCAAGCCATCCGCAGCAGGCTGGAAAATCAGCCCAATCTCTGGCTGTTTCAACAGGCGGTAGACGACTTGCTGGTCGAAGGTGACCGGGTGAGCGGGGTCGCAACCCAAGCGGGCTTGCGGTTTGCCGCAAAAGCCGTGGTGTTGACTACCGGAACCTTCTTGTCTGGCCTGATCCATATCGGGCAATCCAATTGCCAAAGCGGGCGCGCGGGGGAGCCGCCGTCCATTAGTCTGGCGCATCGTTTGCGGGAACTCAAACTACCGGTGGGTAGGCTGAAAACCGGCACGCCACCGCGTATTGATGGCCGTACCATAAATTATTCAGTAATGACCGAGCAGCCCGGCGACACGCCGGTACCGGTATTTTCCTTTCTTGGACAGGCATCGCAACATCCAAGGCAACTGCCGTGCTGGATCACTCAAACCAATGAACGCACGCACGAAATCATCCGTGGCGGACTGGATCGTTCGCCGATGTTTACGGGTGTAATCAAAGGGATAGGGCCGCGCTACTGCCCCTCGATTGAGGACAAGATCGTACGTTTTGCCGACAAGGATTCGCACCAAATCTTTCTGGAGCCGGAAGGATTGAGCACTCACGAAATCTACCCAAACGGAATTTCCACCAGCCTTCCTTTCGATGTGCAACTGGACTTGGTGCATTCCATAAAAGGGTTGGAAAATGCGCATATTACCCGCCCCGGTTATGCCATCGAATATGATTATTTCGATCCTCGCAACCTGAAGCGTTCATTGGAAACCAAATCCATTGAGGGGCTGTTTTTTGCCGGGCAGATTAACGGTACCACCGGCTATGAAGAGGCCGCCGCCCAAGGTTTATTGGCGGGTATCAATGCGGCATTGCAGGCGCGGGGCGAAGAAAGTTGGTGTCCGCGCCGGGATGAAGCTTATCTGGGCGTGCTGGTGGACGATCTGATAACGCGCGGAGTATCGGAGCCGTACCGCATGTTTACCAGTCGCGCCGAATACCGCTTGCAGTTGCGCGAAGACAATGCCGATTTGCGTCTGACAGAGATAGGGCGTCGTTTAGGCGTAGTGGACGATGTTCGCTGGCAGGCATTCCAGCAAAAAGCAGCGGCGATTAGCAATGAACAAGCGAGGCTAAAAGCGACCTGGGTTAATCCGAAAGAGCTTGCACAGGAAGAAGCGGAACGTGTCCTAGGCAAAGGGATAGAACGTGAATATGCGCTGTATGAACTCTTGCGCCGACCGGATGTGAGCTATGCCAGCCTGATGAGTTTGCCGGGAGCGGGGGAGCCTGTGTTGGATGAAAAAGTGGCAGAACAGGTAGAAATCCAAGCCAAATATTACGGCTATATTGAGCGCCAGCGTGAGGAAATAGCGCGTAATGAACACCATGAAAATATGCTGCTACCGGCGGTTATGGATTACCGTACTGTGCATGGCCTGTCCAAAGAAGTGCAACAAAAACTGAATCAGCATATGCCGGAAACAATGGGGCAGGCAGCACGCATTTCCGGTATGACTCCGGCCGCAATATCCTTGTTGTTGGTGCACTTGAAGCGTGGGTTTCAAAATGACGTGAAAGAGCAACGAAGCGCATGAGTCCCGAACAGGTTTTGGCGCGTGGAGTCACGCAGTTAGGGATGGAAGTGTCGCTGGACGCGCAACAAAAAATGTTGGCTTATCTGGAGTTGCTGCAAAAATGGAACAAAGTTTATAGCCTGACGGCAATCCATCAACCGGGACAGATGGTAAGCCATCACTTACTCGACAGCCTCGCCGTGTTGCCATACTTGTGGCCAGGCCGATGGCTGGACGTGGGTTGTGGTGCGGGTTTACCGGGCTTGGTGTTGGCACTCATGCGCCCGGATTGGACATTTACTTTACTGGACAGTAACAGCAAAAAAACCAGCTTTGTGCAACAGGCCGTAATTGAGCTGGAATTGCGCAATGTAAGTGTTTGCTGTGTCCGTGTTGAGGATTGGCAACCAAAGGAAAAATTCGACGGAATTATTTCTCGTGCGTTTGCCGAGCTTGCCAAATTCACGGCATTGACCCGGCATCTGTTGGCGCAAGATGGGGGCTGGGTTGCCATGAAGGGGGCGCCAGAGCAGGAGTTGGAACGATTGCCGATGGGGATAGTGGTGGAACAGGTGATCCAGCTGCAAGTGCCGAGTCTGGATGCAGCGCGTAGTCTGGTTCTACTAAAAGCGACTTGAGGGTGCAATGGCCAAGATATTAGCGATTACCAATCAAAAGGGTGGGGTGGGGAAAACCACGACCACAATTAATTTGGCTGCCAGTCTGGCGGCGGCGAAACAGCGGGTGTTGTTGGTTGATCTGGATCCGCAAGGTAATGCCACTATGGGCAGTGGTATTGAAAAGCGTGATTTGCCAGCAACGGTTTACCATGTGTTGTTAGGCAGTAATCTCTTGCAGGAGGTGCGCCGCCGTTCCGAGGTCGGGAAATATGATGTGTTACCGGCCAACCGTGAATTGGCGGGCGCCGAGATAGAGATGGTTGATCTGCCGCAACGCGAAACCCGACTTAAGGACGCGTTGCAAACCGTAGCAAGCGAGTACGATTATGTTCTGATTGATTGCCCGCCCGCCCTGAATCTGTTGACCTTGAATGGGTTGTGCGCCGCGCGCTCGGTAATGATCCCGATGCAGTGTGAATATTATGCGCTGGAAGGGTTGAGCGACTTGGTCAACACGATACAAAAAGTGCGGGCAAATCTCAATCCGGTTCTCGAAATCGAGGGTTTGTTGCGGACGATGTTTGACCCGCGCAACACTTTGGCACAACAGGTTTCAGATCAATTGCAGCAGCACTTCGGGGATAAGGTTTACCGCACGGTTATTCCGCGCAATGTGCGGCTGGCGGAAGCGCCCAGCTACGGCTTACCGGTGCTATATCACGACAAAGTTTCCAAGGGGGCAAAAGCTTACCTTGCGCTGGCGGGCGAGTTGCTCAATAACGCGGCAAAATCCGCAACGGTCTAATTTTAAGGTGCTGACATGGTAAAACCAAGTAAAGGATTGGGGCGTGGGCTAGATGCGTTGCTGTCCGGTAATGTCAAGGAACAGGACGATGTATTGCGCGAACTGCAGGTTGCCCAACTGAAGCCGGGCAAATACCAGCCGCGTAGCCGCATGGATGAGGCTTCGCTTAACGAGCTGGCAGCTTCAATCAAGGCACAGGGCGTCATCCAGCCGATTTTGGCGCGCGTGTTGGCGGACGGTAGTCATGAAATTATTGCCGGAGAGCGGCGCTGGCGCGCCGCACAATTGGCGGGCTTGAATCAGGTTCCGGTACTGGTGCGCAAGGTGGCGGACAATGCCGCGCTGGCGATGGCGCTGATTGAAAACATTCAGCGCGAGGATCTTAATCCGCTGGAAGAGGCAGTGGGCATCCAGCGCCTGATAGATGAATTTCAAATGACCCACCAGACTGCTGCGGATGCGGTGGGGCGTTCGCGCAGTGCGGCGAGTAACTTGTTGCGGCTGCTTAACCTGTCACAGCCAGTTCAGGCCATGCTGATGGAAGGCGAGCTGGACATGGGGCACGCCCGTGCACTGTTGGCATTGGAAGGGGCAATGCAGATTGTTGCGGCGAATAAAATTGTGTTGGGCGGGATGTCGGTGCGCGAAGCAGAGAAGCTGGTGCAGAACGAATTAATGCCTGGTGCAAAGCGCGAGCTTAAAAAAGCCCCACCCAGCCGCGACATCGTTCGCTTACAGGAAAAAGTGGCCGATCGACTCGGTGCAAAAGTGGCAATACAACATGGATTAAAGGGCTCTGGCAAACTGACCATCGAATATAAAACGCTTGAGCAACTGGATGGAGTTCTCGCAATTATGGGCGTAAGCGGGAATGAATGATTTGACAGTATTTTTATATATTGCTACCATTAAAAGCTAGATTGTATGAGCATCATGCGTCCTGAGTACATCCGATTGGTTTTGTTACAGGGCGCAATAACAATAATCGGTGCCGTCTATACATATTTAGTCGTTACTCCTCCGGCGGCAAAATCGCTTGTATACGGCAGTTGCATTGCCATGGTGTCCACATTGTTTCTGGCTTGGCGGCTCAAGCAAGGAGAGCACCGAGAAAGTCTGGGCGCAGAGTGGGCTTTGCGGCAGGCTTACCGTACCGCAATTGAGCGCTATGTGTGGACGGGAGTTATGCTCGCAGTGGGATTCGGGTTATTAAGACTTGCGCCACTTTGGATGTTGGCGGGGTTTGTAGTGGGGCAGGCAGCATGGCTGCTGATCCCGATTTGGATGAAATTGAGAACGCAAAATGACAACTGAAGCGCTGACTTCGACGGAATATATCAGGCACCACCTGCAAAATCTGACCTGCACCTTGCAGGACGGGTTTCATTGCGCCCACAGTGCTGAAGAAGCCAAGGCGATGGGCTTCTGGGCGTTGAATATCGATACACTGGGTGTTTCGCTGGTGCTGGGTGTGGTATTCCTGTTCTTCTTCCGCCGCGTCGCAACGAGCGCCGCACAGGGTGTTCCGAGTGGGGCTCAGAATTTCATCGAATGGATCGTCGAGTTTATCGACAACAGCGTACGCGGCTCCTTCACCGGACGCAGCGCATTGGTCGCCCCGTTGGCGCTGACCGTTTTCATCTGGATTTTCCTGATGAACCTGATGGATTTGATCCCCGTTGACTACGTTCCTTTTGTGGCCGAACAAATGGGCATCGGTCACTTCAAGGTGGTTCCCTCTACCGATCCGAACGCAACCATAGGCATGGCCATCGGCGTGTTCTTTCTGGTGATTTTTTACAGCATCAAGATCAAGGGTCTCGGCGGCTTTATCGGTGAATTGACATTGCAGCCGTTTGGCAAGTTTGGCCTGCCGTTCAACATTTTCCTTGAGGTGGTCAACCTGATCGCCAAGCCGATTTCACTCGCGCTGCGTCTGTTCGGCAATATGTATGCGGGCGAAATGATCTTTATCCTGATTGCGTTGCTGCCCTTTTACTTACAGTGGACGCTGTCCCTGCCTTGGGCGATTTTCCATATTTTGATTGTTACCTTGCAAGCTTTTATTTTCATGACGCTGACCATTGTTTACTTGGACATGGCGCATCAGGAACACCATTAACAACCCAAGTTTACTTTTGCATTACTTTTACCAATAGGAGATTTAAAGATGGAACTCGCAACCCCCCTGCTCTACATCGCCGGCGCACTGATGATGGGTCTTGGCGCTCTTGGCGCATCCGTAGGCATTGGCATTCTTGGCGGTCGTTTTCTGGAAGGCGCCGCGCGTCAGCCAGAACTGATCCCGATGTTGCGCACCCAGTTCTTCATCGTCATGGGCCTTGTGGATGCGGTTCCAATGATTGCGGTTGGTATCGCCATGTATGTCCTGTTTGCCGTAGCCAAGTAATTCGGGTGAAAGCTGTTTTTAATGCCGTGTTTAACAAAACAGTAAAGGTTCTTGCATGAATATCAATGCGACCCTTCTCGGCCAGACGATCATGTTTGCTATGTTCGTATGGTTTTGCATGAAGTTTGTATGGCCGCCCATCATAGCGGCATTGGATGCACGCAAAAAGCAGATCGCTGATGGTTTGGCCGCTGCCGAGCGTGGCAAGCACGATCTGGATTTGGCAGCCAAGCGTTCCGCCGAAGTCCTGCGTGAGGCCAAGGAAAAGGCAGCCGACATCATTGCGTTGGGCGACAAGCGCGCCAGCGAAATTGTGGAAGAAGCCAAGACGCATGCCCACGCGGAAGGTGAGCGTATTGTTACGGCGGCCAAGTCGGAAATCGAACAGGAAGTATTCCGCGCCAAAGAGCAATTGCGCACACAGGTTTCTGGCGTTGCGCTGGCAGGTGCGGGCAAAATCCTCGGTCGTGAAATTGATGCCAAGGCGCATAACGATCTGCTTGAAAAACTGCTCACGGAAATTTAATCATTATGGCTGAAGCTATTTCTGTTGCCCGCCCGTATGCAGTGGCTGCATTTGACGAAGCGAGCAAACTCGGCGACCTGAAGGGCTGGTCGGCAATGCTGCTCTCTGCGGCAGAGGCTGTGGTCAATCCGGAAGTTCACGCATTGATATCGAGCCCTCGCATAGCTAGAAATCAGCTTGAAGACTTGATGCTGGCGCTATGCGGCGACAAGATTAGTGCGACGGAACGCAATTTCATCAAGCTGTTGGTTGAAAATCAACGTCTGATTTTGTTGCCTGAAATTGCAGCAATGTTTGAGATTATGCGTGCCGAAGCAGAAAAGAGCGTGGATGTCGTGGTGACCTCTGCGTTTGATCTGGACGAAACACAAAAACAAAAAATTACTGCGGCGATGAAAAAACGTATGGGTCGTGACATCAGGCTCAGTTGCGAAACGGATCGCGAATTGATGGGCGGGATCATTATTCGTGCCGGAGACAAAGTAATCGACGGCTCCGCTCGCACCCGTCTTTCCGAGCTGGCTAACGCCCTCGCTTGATAACAGATTTATCGAAATTAAGGAAAAGCAGATGAAGCTCAACCCTTCTGAAATTAGTAATTTGATCCGTAGCCGTATCGAGAACTTCGAATCGCTGACGCAAGCGCGCACTGAAGGTACGGTAGTCAGCGTAACCGACGGCATCGTGCGTGTTCATGGATTGTCTGACGTAATGCAAGGCGAAATGCTGGAGTTCCCCGGCAACACCTTCGGCTTGGCGCTCAACCTGGAACGCGATTCAGTCGGTTCTGTGGTGTTGGGTGACTACGAGCACATCACTGAAGGCGATACGGTCAAGTGCACCGGGCGCATTCTGGAAGTGCCTGTTGGTCCCGAACTGATTGGTCGCGTGGTGAATGCCTTGGGTCAGCCCATCGATGGCAAGGGCCCGATCAACGCGAAGATGACGGACAAGATTGAAAAAGTTGCTCCTGGCGTGATTGACCGTCAATCGGTATCGCAGCCAGTGCAAACCGGTCTGAAGTCCATCGACTCCATGGTGCCGATTGGTCGCGGTCAGCGCGAATTGATTATCGGCGACCGTCAGACCGGCAAGACAGCGGTGGCGGTGGATGCGATCATCAATCAAGCGGGGCAAGGCGTAACCTGTATCTATGTGGCGATCGGACAAAAAGCTTCGACCGTTGCCAACGTGGTGCGCAAGCTGGAAGAGCATGGCGCGATGAAATACACCATCGTGGTTGCCGCAACCGCCTCCGACTCCGCCGCGATGCAGTTCCTCGCACCTTATGCCGGTTGCACCATGGGTGAGTACTACCGCGACCGCGGTGAAGATGCATTGATCGTTTACGATGACTTGACCAAGCAAGCGTGGGCATATCGCCAGATTTCCCTGCTGTTGCGCCGTCCTCCGGGCCGCGAAGCTTACCCCGGCGATGTGTTCTACTTGCACTCCCGCCTGCTTGAGCGCGCTTCACGCGTGAACGCGGACTATGTCGAGAAATTTACCAATGGAGCAGTCAAAGGCAAAACCGGTTCGTTAACTGCGCTACCGATAATCGAAACAGCCGCAGGTGACGTATCCGCGTTCGTTCCGACTAACGTGATTTCGATTACCGACGGCCAGATCTTCTTGGAAACGGACTTGTTCAACTCCGGTATCCGTCCTGCGATCAACGCCGGTATTTCGGTATCCCGCGTGGGCGGTGCAGCGCAAACCAAGGTTATCAAAAAGCTTGGCGGCGGCGTGCGTCTGGCATTGGCTCAATATCGTGAATTGGCGGCATTCGCGCAGTTCGCTTCCGATCTGGATGAAGTCACTCGCAAGCAATTGGAGCGTGGCCGTCTGGTTATGGAATTGATGAAACAAGCGCAATATGCCCCGATGTCGGTGGCCGAAATGGCGGTTACCCTGTTTGCCATTAACAAGGGTTCTTTCGATGGCATAGAAGTAACCAAGGTTCTGGCATTTGAATCTGCGTTGCAGGCCTACGTGAAATCCAATCACAAGGATTTACTGGATGCAGTTGAGACCAGCAAGGATTTGTCCGGCGACAATGAAAAGATATTATCCGCAGCAATCGAGACCTTCAAGTCCACTGCTGTTTACTGAGCTGGAGTAAGTTATGGCCGGTAGTAAAGAAATACGCACCAAGATCAAGAGCGTTGAAAATACGCGCAAGATCACGCGTGCGATGGAAATGGTGGCAGCATCCAAGATGCGCAAAGCGCAGGAGCGGATGCGTGCCGCACGTCCTTATGCGGAAAAAATCCGGCAGGTTGCCGCACATTTGTCGCGCGCCAATCCTGAATACAAGCACCCATTTCTGGTTAAGCGTGCTGCCATCAAAAATGTTGGGGTGATTGTTATCACTTCCGATAAAGGGTTGTGCGGTGGACTCAATACCAACATCCTGCGGTTGGTGGTGGGGCGCATGAAAGAATGGGAAGGCCAGGGTCAGGGCATTAACGTATGTGCCATCGGCAACAAAGGCTTCGGCTTCATGTCGCGCATTGGCGCTAATGTGAAATCGCATATGGTCGGGCTGGGGGATGTCCCGCATATTGAAAAGCTGATTGGTGCGGTCAAGGTCATGCTGGATGCTTATGTGGCGGGTGAGATTGATGCGGTTTATCTCAGCTACAACGGCTTCGTTAACACCATGAAACAAGAGCCCACCATAGAGCAAGTGTTGCCGCTTACCGGTGAGAGTTTGGAAACAACGAATGGTGCAACTTGGGATTACATCTACGAACCGGATGCAAAAGCGGTAGTGGACGAATTGCTGATGCGCTATATCGAGTCGTTGGTGTATAGCGCGGTGACCGAAAATCAGGCATCCGAGCAGAGCGCCCGTATGGTTGCCATGAAGGCTGCCTCCGACAACGCCAAGAGCGTTATCGGCGAACTCAAGCTGATTTACAACAAGGCGCGCCAAGCCGCAATTACCAAGGAAATTTCCGAGATCGTCGGCGGCGCAGCGGCGGTTTAACGCATTAATTCAGATTAGCCAATTTTAGATTTAGATGGGGAACCTCAAGATGAGTCAAGGAAAAATTGTTCAGTGTATCGGTGCGGTGGTTGACGTTGAATTTCCGCGCGATCAGATACCCAGAGTTTACGATGCGCTGATAGTGCCTGGCGATGACACCTCGGTCGCCGAAAAGGGTCTGACCCTGGAAGTGCAGCAGCAAGTCGGTGACGGCGTGGTGCGTACCATTGCCATGGGTTCATCCGACGGTCTGCGTCGCGGCATGGCGGTAATCAACACCGGCAACATGATCACTGTGCCGGTCGGTCACGGCACATTGGGTCGTATCATGGACGTGCTGGGCCGCCCGATTGATGAAGCCGGTGAAGTTCAATGCGAAGAGCGTCGTCCTATTCACCAAAAGGCTCCAAAATTTGACGAGCTCTCCCCTTCCGTTGACCTGCTGGAAACCGGCATCAAGGTGATTGACTTGGTATGTCCGTTCGCCAAGGGCGGCAAGGTTGGCCTGTTCGGCGGCGCGGGTGTGGGCAAGACCGTGAACATGATGGAACTCATCAACAACATCGCCAAGCAACACGCCGGATTGTCGGTGTTTGCCGGTGTGGGTGAGCGTACTCGTGAAGGTAACGACTTCTACCACGAAATGAAAGACTCCAACGTTCTGGACAAAGTTGCGATGGTGTTCGGTCAGATGAACGAACCGCCCGGCAATCGTCTGCGCGTGGCGCTGTCCGGCCTGACCATGGCGGAAAAATTTCGCGACGAAGGCCGCGACACCCTGTTCTTCGTGGACAACATTTATCGCTACACCCTAGCCGGAACCGAAGTGTCCGCGCTGCTGGGCCGTATGCCTTCCGCCGTGGGTTATCAACCAACGCTGGCCGAAGAAATGGGCCGCTTGCAAGAGCGTATCACTTCCACCAAGGTTGGCTCGATCACCTCCATTCAGGCTGTTTACGTGCCGGCGGATGACTTGACCGACCCGTCTCCTGCTACCACCTTCTTGCACCTTGATTCCACCGTAGTGTTGTCGCGCGACATCGCCTCGCTGGGTATTTACCCTGCGGTTGATCCGCTGGATTCCACTTCGCGTCAACTTGATCCGTTAGTGGTAGGCGAAGAGCATTACAACGTAGCCCGTGGCGTGCAGCAGACATTGCAGCGTTACAAGGAATTGCGCGACATTATCGCGATTCTGGGTATGGACGAATTGGCACCGGAAGACAAACTGGCCGTGGCACGCGCACGTAAGATTCAGCGTTTCTTGTCGCAGCCGTTCCATGTAGCCGAAGTGTTCACCGGCAGCCCCGGCAAATACGTGACCCTCAAGGAAACCATCAAGGGCTTCAAGGGAATTGTTAATGGCGATTACGACCATCTGCCCGAGCAGGCGTTTTACATGGTCGGCGGCATCGACGAAGCCGTAGAAAAAGCCAAGACACTGTAATTAAGGCCAACGTTAAAGGTATTCAGACATGGCATTAACCATACACGTCGATGTAGTAAGCGCTGAGAAATCCCTGTTTTCGGGACTGGCAGAAGTCGTCGTCGCACCCGGTGAAATGGGCGAGTTGGGAATCTATCCCCGCCACGCTCCGTTGCTTACTCGTATCAAGCCCGGCTCGGTGCGGCTCAAGCTGCCGAATCAGGAAGCAGAAGAGTTGATCTATGTTTCCGGCGGCATGCTGGAAGTACAACCCAACATAGTCACCATCCTGGCCGACACCGCTATCCGTGGCGTCGATCTGGACGAAGGCCGCGCAATCGAAGCCAAGCGTGCGGCGGAAGAAGCGATGAAGAACCGCGCTTCTGACATTGATTATGCCCAAGCCCAAGCCGAATTGATCGAAGCGGTCGCACAGTTGCATGCGATTCAGAAACTGCGCAGGTAGGGCGGCATTGCTTGTTCAGGCGATAAAAAAGCAGCTTCGGCTGCTTTTTTGTTGGATAAAAAATGTTGTAATGATAAAACTGCCTCAACGCTCAGGTGTGTACGCAACAGAACGCGGGGGGTTTATAAATGGGAAAAATGGGCATTATGAGCCTGCATTCTGTTAGCATTCCACGCTAATCCGTGCCACGGTACAAGCTTAGATCAATGACCGAGAACCAGAATCCCGAACAGAAAGCCCGCGACAA
>Ga0302274_10001031_pt1 | contig 27283 bp, 26 predicted proteins | sample III_Bog_N2_1_FD_198755 | JGI IMG/M metagenome (GOLD analysis project Ga0302274, IMG submission 198755) | Peat permafrost microbial communities from Stordalen Mire near Abisko, Sweden - III_Bog_N2_1 | ecosystem: Environmental > Terrestrial > Soil > Wetlands > Peat | place: Sweden: Abisko...
TCAGTGCACCCTCCGGGGTAAGGCGGATCACCCAGGCAAGAAATGCATCCACGCGAAAATCAGTTTCTCCAGGTAGCTTGTTCTGGCGTTGTTGCAGCGCCGCCAGTTGTTCTGGCGAAGGCAACTTTTGTTTAACGGAAGCATAATCGGCATCCAATTTGGCGTTACGGCTCGCAAACGCAGCTTGTGTCTGTTGCCAATCGAGATACTGCCAGAATGCGGCCGCTGTCGCTGCCACGCCGCAAGCCAAAAGCGCGCCGCCGACCCAGGTGGCGTAGCGACTGACCTGCGCCTCTTCCTGATAACCGGGATCGAGCAGGCTGTAGCAGGCTGGCACGGTAGCCAGGCCGTATAGCTCTGGCCAAACGAGAACGTTATTTTCGCCGACACCGGGAAAGCGTCGTGCCAGCCGGGCTTCAAACGTGCGTGAAGGGGCATCGGTCTTCTGAGCCGCAGTTCCTTTGCCGACCAACTCGCCAAGGGCGAGAGACAGGGTCACTTCCCTGGCCGGGAACAGGCGGCGGGCAGCGGCGGCCACAGAACCCGACACCCGCTCAAGGCGGCTACCGAGCTCGCCGCCTGCAACAGCGGTGGGTCGATCCATGACCCGCGCGAGAACCACTCCTTTTTCCACCAGGAGGCCGACGATGACACCCGCCCGCATCCACAACACTCCTGCCGGTTCGTCCGTTTCCATGTTGATCAATGCGGCGATAGCGGTTTCGGCCAGAACCAGACGGGAAAACGGCACGTTTGTAGTCGGCAGTGTTTCGAGCACCGCCCGAATGTCGGCATCAGCAACAGCGGTTAGATTGAGCCGATAGCGGCCAGAACTCACCTCGGACGCTGCGAAACGCGTCTTGAAAGCTTCGTGGAAAACCAGTGCGCCTTCAATGATGCGACGCGCCTGAAAGGGCAGGGTGTGGGCATTCCGCACCTCGGTTTCGACACGATCAAAATAACCGCTGCGGGAAAAAAAAGCGGCACGCGCCTCGGGGGCGTACGGCAGATCCCCCGGTGCACATTCGCCCTCGGACAGCACCGTGCCCCCGCGCACCATTGCATAGCGCGTCTGCAAAGCAGTAGTGCCGCTATCGACCAACGTCACTAATAATTGCTTGCCCAATCTCATTGCTTTTCCCCGATCCCCTGTTTCTTACCGGATGATTATTTGAGCGCGGAGTGGCGAATTTTGCTCTTCTCCGCAATCACCTCAGCGTCTAGACCATCCCAGCAACACCAGCACTTCGATTACCCCGCCACAGAATACCAACACCATACCGCTAACGGCGTGCCGGGTTATGGTTTCCAGATCCACCGTTTCCGGTGGGTTCAGGATCAGGCTATAGCCTATAATTATTAGCGCCACTCCCGACAGGGCCACCAAACGTCGCGTCAGAGACATGGCCCAAATGCGGCCAATGACATTCCAGCGCGCAAGGTAATTTTCGACCTTGGTCACCGGTTTTACGTCCGTTGTGAAGTATTGCGCATAATACGGTCGCCGAAGCTATATTTCCGTTTTCCACAAATAGGAATACCTGCCGCTTAACGCGGCAGGTGATAGCCGTTTAATTGACTAACTTTTCGGTCGTCCACTGGTAAGAGATGGAAACCAGACGATCACGATCATTGGCGCCTTGATCATATGATCCAGTACCCGCAGCCGCAGTGAATTGCATCGATGGCGCCACCGCAGCCATAGGGGTAGTGGAACCAGCCCAAAGCCGGACACGCCCGGTATTCGCTGGCCCCGTAATGACGGCACCGCCATAAGTGGTAACCTGACCATCCAGCGCCGCATCAATCGCTTCAGCCATCCATACCGGAACGCCATAGACCACAATTACTCCGGCCTTTTGAGCACCAAGTGCGGCGGTATCTTGCATAGAACCAATCAGAAATACATCGTTGTTGACATGGTGAGCCAGTTCGCGCGGCAGGCGATTTTCATCCACGATACCGGCGCGACGCAGCTCATTCCAAGGCAGGTTAATGTCGGCTTCTGCAGTACCCGGAGTGCTGCTGATACAAACCGAATTTGCCACACCGGCGCCCATTACCATGGGAGGCGTGAAAATACGATTGGCAGTGGTCATATCGAGAATAATAGGAGTGCCTACACTGACAGCCCAACCAGGCGCCAGCGTCGTTACTACCGGCATAACACCGTTTGCCACAACACCATTGTTATCGCAATCACCGGCATAACGCCCGGTGCGCTTCTGGAACTCCTGTAGCGTTGCTTGCAAGCCTCTTATGTCAGCCACCATGCGCTCGACCTTGGCCTTGTTGATGGCGTCGGTGCCTTTCAGCACGCCCGTCAGGATGATACCGGCGATAACCAGCACAATCGCCAGTTCTACTAGCGTAAAGCCCTTTTGCATTTTCCCCTTGAAGCCTCGACTGCTAATTGATTTCATCTTGAACGTCTCCATTAAAAATAACTTCATAAAATTTAAGCGTTAAATCAGAGCAGGCCACGCACAAAAGCCCTGCATCGTTAATAGTTCTATTTTGATTATCACTCTCAAACCTGAAAATTGCCCACTAGCCGTAGCATTGTTTTGTGTTGCAGTTACAAAAAGCGCTCACATGCATTGCAACCATCGTCTGGAAGTCCAGTCCAGTATTTGCTACTTCGTTATTCTTATGGCTAATATTCTACTATAGTTTGATTATTATCATTACACATGTGTGGTTCGCATGAAGCAACGCCTATCCAAGGTTTCTGACGATCAGGTTAGGGGACGGTGAAAATAAATGCATCATAATCAGTCACGAAAATCTGACAATTAATTGGGAACAAGCTAATGAGCGAATTTACCGTGCATATTGTGAGTTGGCATGACGGCGAGCCATTGTTGCGCGCGGTGCGCGAGGAGGTGTTCATGCGTGAGCAGGGCGTGTCGGCGGAGTTGGAGTGGGACGGGTTGGATGAAAGCTGCCACCATGCGCTGGCTTTGAGTACCCAAGGCGAGGCTATCGGTTGCGGACGTATCACGCAGGATGCACATATTGGGCGCATGGCGGTATTGCAGGGGTGGCGCGGCAGGAAGGTGGGAGCGCAATTGCTCGAAGCCTTACTGGATGATGCGCGCAGCCAGTCTTATGTTGAGGTTGAGCTTGGTGCGCAGGTTCAAGCCTTGCCGTTCTATCGCCGTTTCGGTTTCGTGGAGGAGGGTGAGGTGTTCATGGATGCGGATATGCCTCATCGCATGATGCGTTTGCGGCTTTAAGTGCAGTTTTGTCTGTGACCGTTCATGCTTGGATGCGCTATTTCGTCATTCCCGCGAAGGCGGGAATCCAGCGGGTTTAAACAAAAGGCATTTTTAATTACTGGATTCCCGCCTTCGCGGGAATGACGGCTACTCCTCTTCGGGTAGCGTAGTTTCTGTCATTTTTGCCTTGTCCAGCATGGCGCTGCGGCTTTGCGGGGTTTCCAGGCTGATGCGACCCAATGCGCCGATGCGGTAATCTTGCAGCAGCATGAGCGCAGTTTTTTCGAGGTCGGGATCACCGCCCTTGATGCGGTAACCGCGCTTCTGGGCGATGGCGGCGATGACGTCAGCACCATCCATGCCATCCACGGCAAAACCGTAACGGGCGGTCAATAGGGCAGGGTAGCGCGCGAGCAGGAGATCGGCCAGAAAGGTGGCGACTTCTTCGTCGATGACGGCGTTGCGCCCGATGGCGTGGCTGGCGGCCAGCATAAGTCCATCGCTGTCATGTTCGATTTTCGGCCACATTAATCCCGGCGTGTCGATGAGGGTCATATGGTCATTCAGGTCGAAGCTCTGCTGGTTTTTGGTAATGGCCGGTTCGTCGCCCACCAGCGCCGCGCGGCGTTTCAGCAGCGCATTCATCAGGGTGGATTTGCCGACGTTGGGGATGCCCATGATCAGCATGCGCAGCGGTTTAAGGGTGGTGCCGCGATGCGGCGCGAGTGCGGCGCACAGGCCGGGTACCTTGGCGGCTTCGCCCGGTTTTTTACACGACAGCGCAACGGCCTTGACACCTTTTTGCCCGTTGTAAAATTTAAGCCAGGCCTTGGTGGCATTGGGATCGGCGAGATCGGTCTTGTTGAGGATTTTCAGGCAAGGGCGCTGGCGGTGCAGACGCAGTTCCTGGATGAGCGGGTTGCTGCCCGCTTCGGGCACGCGCGCATCCAGCACTTCAATGACGACATCAATACGCTCCATGGTCTCGGCGGCTTTTTTGCGCGCGGATGTCATGTGACCGGGAAACCACTGTATGGACATTAGGGAATCTGTTAGCTAATCAAAAGTGGATTTTACCTGCTTACGCACTGTCATTTCGAACGAAGTGAGAAATCTTTGCTTCGATGGCAGGCCTTAAAGGCCAGGAAAGTGATGTGGCTGGGTTATTTTACTTTTTAATCATTTAGGCATAGCCTTATGTGTGAGGAGGAAGCCTTGGCTATCACAACACGCAAAACACCAGACTCGGGCAAGTTGGACAGGATTGTCGCCGAGGCCAGGCGCCATCGTGAACAACGTGAGCAGGGCTACCGAGAGCAGGCACTCAAGCTCTATCCGTGGGTGTGTGGACGTTGCGCGCGCGAATTCAATCGCATCAATCTCCAGCAACTGACCGTGCATCACAAGGATCATAACCACGACAACAATCCGTCTGACGGCAGCAATTGGGAATTGTTGTGCATCTATTGCCACGACAACGAGCACTCAAGGTACTTGGATTCGGCGGGGCGCACGCTGGTTAGCGAATCCGAAACACAGGCCAGCCACCAGCCATTTGCCGACCTTAAGTCGATGTTGAAGAGCAGGGAATAGCTGTTTGCCATGCAGTATCGATCTTTTGTTATTATCATCAAGCCAAACGAAATTCTGCGGTAAGCTCAAGTACAATGCGGATGCTTTTCTGGTTCCACCCAATTGACAAGTGTAATAAATATAAAGGGATAAATGCATGTCAAAGAATCCAAAAGAGCCGATGCTCGCGCACGAAAAAATCGGTCTCGACGCAGCTTCAATCAAACAATCCTTTCTGGATCGGTTAACCTATTCGGTTGCAAAAGATTTCATCACCGCCACCGATCGCGACTGGTTTTTCACCGCTGCATACGTGGCGCGTGATCGCATGATTGACCGCTGGATGGAAACCATGCGTAGCTATTACGATAACGATGCCAAGCGAATTTATTATTTTTCCATGGAATTCCTGATGGGGCGCACGCTGATGAACAGCTTGCATAATCTGGGTTTTGATCAGCAATACCGCCAGGCACTCAGCGAATTGGGGGTCGATCTGGATAAGGTGAGGGAGATTGAGCAAGATGCCGCGCTGGGAAATGGCGGCTTGGGACGACTGGCAGCCTGCTTTCTGGATTCGATGGCGACACTCGAACTACCCGGCTACGGTTATGGCATTCGCTACGAATACGGTATGTTCGCCCAACGCATCGAAAATGGCAGGCAAATCGAGCATCCCGACAACTGGCTGCGCTATGGCAACCCGTGGGAGTTTGCACGCCCGGAGGTGTTGTACCAAGTCAAATTTAATGGGCGCGTGGTTCAATATAAAGACGAGTATGGCGTAGAGCGTTACCACTGGATTGATACCGACGACGTGATGGCGATGGCCTATGACACGCCGATTCCCGGCTACGGCACAAAAACCGTCAACAATATGCGTTTGTGGGCGGCCAAGGCGACGCGCGATTTCGAGTTGCGCTATTTTAACGAAGGTGATTACATCAAGGCGGTGGCGGACAAAAACGAGTCCGAGAATCTTTCCAAAGTTCTCTACCCCAACGACACCACAGAAATGGGGCGCGAGTTGCGTTTGAAGCAGCAGTATTTTTTTGTATGTGCTTCGCTGCAAGACGCTTTTTACCGCCACAGCAAGTACCATAAGGATTTTGATTCTCTACCCGAGAAAGTCGCGATCCAGCTGAATGATACGCACCCATCTATTGCAATCGCTGAGATGATGCGTGTGCTGATGGACTTGCACCATCTGGAGTGGGGGAAGGCATGGGATATCACGACTCGTACAGTTGCCTACACCAACCATACCCTGATGCCGGAAGCGCTTGAAACCTGGCCAGTTGCCATGTTCGGCAAGCTTCTGCCGCGCCATTTGCAGATTATTTATGAAATCAACCTACGCTTCCTGAAAGATGTGATGCACCAATATCCGGGGGACACCGACAGGCTGCGCCGTATGTCCATCATTGACGAGGCAGGGGATAAGCGTATCCGTATGGCGCATTTGGCCATTGTCGGTAGCCACAAGGTAAACGGAGTGGCGCAAATTCATACCCAGTTGATGAAGCAGACGATTTTTGCCGACTTCGACCAATTTTACCCCGGAAAAATTATCAACATGACCAACGGCATTACGCCGCGCCGCTGGTTGAATCAGGCCAATCCGCGCTTGGCAGAACTCATTTCTTCGCGCATTGGACGTGATTGGGTCAAGGATTTGAGCCAGTTGAAGAGGCTGATTCCATTTGCCGATGATGCTGATTTTCGCAAGGAATTCGCAGCCGTGAAGCGCGCCAACAAGGAGCATTTTGCCGCACTGTTGAAACAGAAAGTCAATATCAATGTCGACGTGAATTCGCTTTTTGATGTACAGATCAAGCGTATCCACGAATACAAGCGTCAATTGCTAAATCTATTGCATGTGGTGACGCTATACAACCGCATACGTCACAACCCGAATTTTGACTTCGTACCACGCACTGTCATTTTCGGCGGCAAAGCGGCACCCGGCTACGCCATGGCTAAGCTGGTCATCAAGCTCATCAACGATGTCGCCGACATCATCAACAATGCCCCGCAGGTGGCTAACCGCCTTAAGGTGGTGTTCGTGCCCAACTACGATGTATCGACTGCCGAAGACATGATCCCCGCAGCGGATTTGTCCGAGCAAATATCCACGGCAGGCACAGAGGCTTCCGGTACGGGTAACATGAAGCTGGCCCTGAACGGTGCGCTTACTATCGGTACATTGGACGGAGCCAACATTGAGATCGGCGAAGAAGTGGGGGCGGACAATATTTTTATCTTCGGCCTTACTGCGGCAGAGGTGGCCAGTGTAAAAGAAAATGGCTATCAGCCTTGGGATTGCTACCACGCCAATGGTGAATTGCGGGAAGTGCTCGACATGATAGGCTCGGGCTTTTTTTCGCCGGATGAGCCGGATCGCTTCAAGCCCATCGTGGAGACGCTCTTGCAGCATGGTGACCATTACCTTTTGCTTGCCGATTATGCGTCTTACATTGCTTGCCAGGGAAGAGTCGAGGCGGCTTACAGGAATCAGGATCAATGGGTGAGAAGCGCGATACTCAATGTTGCGAATATGGGAAAGTTCTCCAGCGACCGGACTATAAGTCAGTACGCGGAGCAAATATGGGATGCCAAGCCTGTGCCTTCTTCCGGGCAATGAGTTGGGGGGAGATGCCCACATTTTTCAATGTGCCCGAATCCACAGCGTATGGATATGCTAAATTTTTTCACACAAGACGATAAGGTGCACAGTTTATTCCAGCGCACTCCGTTGCTTGATGGCAGCAATGTTGAGCTTAAGCGCGAGGAAATACGGAACTATTTTCACACCACGTTTGATCGCTACGAACTATTGTTCGAGACGCTGACGCAAGACGAGGCGTATTTCCACAAGCCGATTGCCTTGCGCCACCCGCTGATTTTCTATCTGGGCCATACCGCAACCTTTTTTATTAACAAACTGGTTATCGCCAGTGTCATAAAAGAACGTATCAATCCCAGCTTCGAATCCATGTTTGCGGTGGGTGTCGACGAGATGAGCTGGGACGACTTGAGCGACGTGCACTACGATTGGCCAAGCGTGGCCGAGGTCAAGGCCTACCGTAAAGAGGTGCGCGCCGTGGTTGATCAGCTTATTCGCGATATCCCGCTGAGCTTGCCGATAGATTGGAACAATCCATGGTGGATCATCCTGATGGGCATAGAGCACGAAAGAATTCATCTGGAAACTTCATCCGTGTTGATACGCCAGCATGATCTCAGTTACGTCAAGAAACATCCGGCGTGGCAACCCTGCCGTATGAACGGTGTTGCGCCGCAAAATGATTTGCTTGAAATCGCGGTGGGCAAGGTTTTTTTGGGCAAGGGCAAGGAGGCTTTACATTATGGCTGGGACAATGAATATGGCCATCATGAAGCGGCTATTCCCGCGTTTCAGGCGAGCCGGTTTCTGGTGAGCAACGGGGAGTTCCTCGCGTTTGTCGAGGCAGGTGGTTATGAGATGGAAAGTTGCTGGGAGACCGAAGGCCAGTTGTGGAAAAATTATACGCATGCCGCGCATCCGACATTCTGGATCAAACAAAATCAGGGCTGGCGCCTGCGCATCATGCTGGAAGAAATTGCCATGCCGTGGGATTGGCCAGTCGAAGTCAATTATCACGAGGCCAAGGCGTTTTGTAACTGGAAACAAGAACAGACCGGCCAGCAGGTGCGACTGCCTACCGAAGACGAATGGTATCGCTTATACGAAGAGGCAGGATCGGCAGAAGTTTCTGGTGACGTGCCAGCGTCGGCCAATATTCATCTGGACCATTATGCTTCGCCATGTCCGGTCAATACCTTTGCCCATGGCAAATTATATGACGTGACCGGCAATGTATGGCAATGGGCCGAAACGCCCATCTATCCTTTCGAAGGTTTTGAAGTGCATCCGTATTACGACGATTTTTCGGCCCCTACTTTCGATACGCGCCACAATCTGATCAAGGGTGGTTCGTGGATATCCTGCGGCAACGAAACACTCAGCAGCGCCCGTTACGCTTTCCGCCGTCATTTTTTTCAGCATGCGGGATTCCGCTACGTGGTGGCTGCAGCGCTATCCTTACCATCCTCATCCATTTACGAAACCGACAAGCAGCTTTCTGAATATGCTGAATTTCACTATGGAGACGAATATTTCGGTGTGCCAAACTTCCCCAAAACGCTGGCGCAGCTAGCCATTCAGGCTATGGGCAAGAAACCGGCTGCGCAAGCGCTGGATTTGGGCTGTGCCACAGGAAGAGCGACTTTTGAACTGGCGCGCCACTTCGCGCATGTCACCGGAATAGACTTTTCCGCGCGCTTCATTGACTTGGGTGTGCAGTTGGCAGGGCAGGGGGTTGTGCGTTACACCACAGTAGACGAAGGAGAGCTGGTTTCCTACCGGGAGCGCAAACTGGCCGACCTTGGCCTGGCTGCAACGCGGGACAAGATCGCATTTTTTCAGGGCGATGCCTGCAACCTGAAACCGCATTTTAGTGGCTATGACCTCATTCTCGCGGCCAACCTGATTGATCGTTTATACAACCCAGCCAAATTTCTGGAGACGGTATACGAGCGCTTGAATATGGGTGGCTTGCTGTTGATTGCCTCTCCTTATACCTGGCTGCCGGAGCATACCCGACGCGAAGAGTGGATAGGCGGTTTCAAGAAAAATGGGGAAAGTTTTACCACGCTGGATGGACTCAAGGAAATTTTGGCAGCGCACTTTAAGCTGGTGCAAGGGCCGCTGGAGGTTCCGTTCGTAATCCGCGAAACAAAAAGAAAATTCCAGCACAGTGTCTCTGAAATCACCATTTGGGAACGCATCAGATGACATTCGATTTCGATAGCGAAATTCCCCGTGCAGGCACGGCGAGCGTCAAACACGACGGCGCAGCAGCCTACTTTGGCAGCGCCGAGGTCATTCCGATGTGGGTCGCCGACATGGACTTTTCCGCTCCGGAGGCGATCACCCGCGCGTTGATAGAGCGCGCCGCCCACCCGGTCTACGGCTACACGCTGTACCCGGACAGCATGCTTGAGGCGCTGATGTCATGGATGAAAAAGCGCCATGGCTGGGAAGTGGAGCGTTCGTGCATTGTGATGTGTCCGGGCGTGGTCACTGCGCTGCACGCTACCGTTCTGGCTGTAACGCAGCCGGGTGAAGCCGTCATCGTGCAAAGCCCGGTCTATTCGCCGTTTTATTCCTGCGTCACGACCACGGGCCGTCGCCTTGTACCCAATCCGCTCAAGCTGAAAGATGGGCGTTATACCATCGACTTCGATCATCTGGAGCAATGCGCCGCAGAGGGCGCGCGCTTGTTAATTCTGTGTTCGCCGCACAATCCGGTCGGGCGTGTCTGGAGTCGTGAAGAACTGGGGCGAATTCTGGACATTGCACGCAGACATGGCCTGATTGTCCTCACGGATGAAATTCATGCCGACCTTGTCTACCCTGGAATCAAGCACACCGCTTTGGCCACACTTGCCATGGATGGCGATGCTATCATCACGGCGGTGGCGCCAAGCAAGACTTTCAATATTCCCGGACTCGGCCTGTCCGCACTCATCGTGCCGAATCCCGCGCACCGGGCGGCACTGCGCAAAGTGTTCGACCAGCTTCATGTTCAGGCAAACAATCCTTTCAGTATTACCGCCTTTGAAGTTGCCTATCGCGAAGGAGAGCCATGGCTGGAAAGCCTGTTGGTCTATCTTCAGGAAACGCGAGACTTTGTCCGCGACTACCTGACCAATTATCTTCCCGATATCCATCTCATCGAGCCGGAAGGAACCTATTTGTTATGGCTCGATTGCCGTTCGCTGGGAATGAGTGACGCAGAACTCCAGCGTTTCTTCGTGCAAAAAGCAGGGGTAGGATTGAGTCCCGGAACGGTCTTTGGCATGGGCGGTAGCGGCTTCATGCGCATGAATATCGGCACCCCTCGCCGGATTGTTGCCACGGCGCTTGAACGGATAAAGTGCGCGCTTGAAGCGCGGAATAATTGAAAACGAAATGTCTGCCCAATTCTCCGACTTTTACAACAGCCTCGACCCCGACCCGCTCAAGCGGGGAAAACAGTTCCAGCAGGCCAATCTTTCCGTGCAACGCATGGGCGATATCATGAATGCCCCGAAAGAACCGTATTCCATCATCCCCAGCCGACTGCGCGAAGGACGTGGGCAGATCGACATAGACAGCTTAAGCTTCAGATATGCAGAAAACCTGCCGTTCCTTTATCAGAGCTTCAACCTCAAGGTTGCTCCCGGCAAAGTCATCGCCATCATGGGGCCGTCCGGCTCCGGCAAGAGCACGCTGACCAAACTCCTGCAAGGTTTTTATCAGCCTGCAGGCGGCACCATCAAGATCGATGGCAATGACATCCGTTATCTTTCCGCCAACGAACTGCGGCATTACTTCGGCGTCGTGCCGCAAGAAACGATACTGTTCTCCGGCACCATTTACGACAACCTGCTGATGGCCAATCCCCATGCCACTTTTGATCAGGTCGTGCATGCCTGCAAGATGGCAGAAATTCACACATCAATCGAAGAACTGCCGCAAGGCTACCAGACCGAAATTGGCGAGCGCGGTGTGGGATTGTCGGGCGGGCAGAAACAACGCATCGCGATTGCGCGGGCGCTGATCAAACAACCCAAAATACTTATTTTCGACGAAGCGGCCAGCAGTCTGGACAGCACTACTGCCGAACATTTCGCTGCAACTATCAACCAGCTAAAAGGCAAAGTGACGATGCTGTTTATCACCCATGCCATGCCGAAGAATCTGCTGGTGGATGAGGTGGTGAGGATCGGGCATGGGGCGTTGAGTGCGGTGGGCGATGGGCTGGGTGAAGTTGAGGCGGGAAGTTGAGGGTGGATCGAATGGGTAATACGAGTGACACTAGAAATGCGACGAATGAAGCGGAATTTAAGATAAGGAGATTAGCGTGAGATATAAATTGAAACTAGCCTTAATTGCACTTTTACTTTTATCTACCTGCCCATGCTGGGCAGAAGGGGGAAAAGGAAATCTAAATGGTAAAGAGTTAGATTATCTTTATGATACTTTTTTTCCAATTCTGATTAAAGCACACGTCTGTACCATGGCACATGGTGATTGTCAGGATCAACACATTACTTGCGATTCGAATGAAGCCCTTGTTTGCTGGGTATATGGCATCACCGATGAGAAGGTTGTCAAAGAACTATTTATGTCGATGTTGAATAGCGGACTTAATTTCTCATCGATTACTTTCTATCGCAGAAAAGAAGGTGAAGTATTAAACCTGTTCGAACACCCCCTTTTAAAATATATTGATCACACGGGAGGAAAATAATCAAAAATTCGGGGTCAGGTCTAGCAATATAGCACCCACACCAATACACATCACGCCCGCATCCATATCATCCCCCGCTCCTTATGGGCACGCCTCCACATTTATTCTGCCGATTAAAGCCCCGTATAGCCAGCCTCCTGCTGGCTGCACACGGCAAGGACAAAAACGGTATCGATTTCGACAACGTAACGGTACAAAGCCATATAGCCGTGTGAGCGATGCCCTATCACCAGTTCTCGTTTGCCGTTATTCGCGGGGCGGCCAATCATGGGGTTGTGTTCCAGTACGTTAATTGCCTCGATGATCTCCCGAATACGCAACGCTGGATTTTCAACCTGATATTGGGCAAGGTGATCGAGGATGCGATCAAAATCATCGCCCACTTCCGGCGCCAATTCGATGCGCGACATTTTCAGCGTGCCAGTTTGCGAGCTAGCGGGCGTTTGACTGCGTTACCGGTAAGGAGTTCTTCCAGATATCCGCGCATTTCCTGCCACGGAATCGTCTTTCCGGAGGCAACGATCTGGGCATAGCGATCCTCTGCAACGGCATCGAAATCAGCACGCAGATCATCCTTCTCCGCCTTTTCTGCAATGGCCTGAAGAATGAAGCCGTGCGTGGTTGTGCCGGAACGTTTCGCTGCCGCTGCAACGCGGGTTTTCAGGTCTTCCGGCAAACGTATGGTGGTCGTGGACATGGCCGTCTCCAAGGATTAAGGAATGCGCTTACTGTAGCACATCAGTGCTACGGCGCACCATTTTTTCTTGGCCATGTGACGGTAATTAAACCTGCGACCCAAGTTTTCTCGCCAGCGCCAGCAATTCATGCCCATTGTCGAGCCCGTCAATGAAACGACTGGGTATGCCTTCAAGCCCTACCTGCGCGCCGACAAGAGCGCCGGTCAGCATAGCGCGGGACATATTTTGTCCGCCGCCGTTTATGGCATGCAGGACGGCAGATTCGAAGTCGTCCGCGAAACGGGCCGCGAGGTAATAGGCGGCGGGGAGTTGGTGGTAGATGGCGCACGGCATGCCGTACACAATGGAGGCTTTCCAGGCGGGTTCAATTTTAATGTCTGGATCGAGCGCGGCCAGAGCCACATAATGTGGCGTCAGGAGTGCATCCGGTGAAGAGAAACGTCCGGTCAGTGGCGGATCGGGATCGCCGGGGCGGGGCGCTGAGGAGTCGCTTTTGGTCACAGCATGGAAAGGTAGCTCACCGCTATGGACGAGCTGCATGAGTTTTCCCGAAATCGCCGGAGTCAGTTTTTCTCCGGCGACTAATTGAGACAAAACTAAATTGTAGGCCGTGCTCATGGCGATGATCGCCTCGTCGGCTTGCGTGAGGCGGCAATTTGAAGCAATGCTCTCGGCAGCTTGCTTCGGATGTTTCGCGTAGCGCGCCGCCAGCACGATGGCGCGTTCCGCCGCCTCGGTGGTATCCGCATGGCCGCCCGTTTCGCGCCACGATTTTTTCTGTTCCACGCGTCGCCGGTAAGCTTCGCGGATCGATTGGTTGGTGTATCCACCCGGACCGTATACCGGTTCGCCATTCAGCAACGGAAATAGCTCTTCATCCAGTCGGCGCGTGAAATCGTCTTCCCGGTATTCCCCATGCTCGGTTACGGAGCGGAGCAGCATGACGAAGATGAGGCCGGCCTGCGAAAGTTGTCCGGCTTTCATTCCCCCGTGATAACGATCCGGTTTCGGCGTGGTATAGCCGGTAACCCAATCGCCATAGTCGCAGCGCATCTCCGCAAGGTCATAGTACCAGTGGCACCCAAGGCCAAGGGCGTCGCCGATGAGGGCGCCCATGATAGCTCCGGCAGTCCGATCCATATGCATCTCCTTTTGCAGAGTTCAGGTTTTCAGTCTAGGTAAAATTCAGGCAGCGATATCCTGATAGCCGCCTACATCTTCCATTTGGCTGCGCATGACCTTGAGTTGGAAAAGAGTGTTGCGTTCTTCCTCGGATAAAGCGGATTCAATGTAGCTGATGGTGGTTTGGTAACGCGGGATGACGTTGTACTTGAGCGCATTGACGCGCTTCTGCGTCTTGCGCTGCTCGGTCAGCAAGCGCCATAGCGCGGTTTCGGCTTCGCCCAGTTGCGCGAGTAGCATGGCGATGCCGGTCATGCGCTGGCGGGCCTCATCGAAGCTAGCATCTGTCCACATCAGCCCGACGGGTTGCAGCGGCGCGCGCTCAACTGTCACTGTGGGATATTCGACGCCGATGCTGCTGCGCGGCAGAATGTAAACGGATAGTGCGGGCTTGAGACCCAGTACCGCTTGGTGCAACTGTGTACTTCCCATGCGCATGTGGGCGATGGACAGCCAGTGGTATGCGCCCTGCAAGGCTTCACGCACTGTCAGGCGCAGTTCGCGGTAGGTACGCAGGCGCTGGTGCACCAGGCGCGTAAGCAATTCGCGCTTGCGTTCGAGCAGATCGTGCCCATGCTGTAAAGCCAGCATCTGACGGCGCAGCGAGAGCAGCGTGCTTTTGGTCGGGCGTACTTTGAGGCGGCTTTTCATTCTAAAAACCCCATTAGCTCGTCATTCCCGCGCAGGCGGGAATCCAGCAAGAACAAATATTCCGCGAAGCGGACACCACCACGATGTTGTCCCGCTTCGCGGGATATTGTTTAATCATCTGGATTCCCGCCTGCGCGGGAATGACGCAGTTTTGAGCTAATGGATTTTCCGGGTTCATTTCTCCTCCACTGGCAGACCTTGCCAATGGTGATATTTGGCAAGGTCTGCCGCATCCACGCGGGTCAGGGCTTCTGGCGGCAGCAATGAAAGTATATCCCAGGCGAGGTTCAAGGTCTCGACGATGCTGCGCTCCTCATCCTCGCGCTGCCCTACGAAACGCCGTTCGAAGGCATCGGCAAAGGCGAGATAATTCTGGTCGGTCTCCGAGAGGTCCTCTGCACCGATGATGGAAGCGAGGTTGCGCACCTCCAGCGCACGCGCGTAAGAGGCATAGATTTGCCCCGCGACCCGCGCATGATCTTCGCGCGTGTGATCCTTGCCGATACCGTCTTTCATCAGGCGCGATAATGAAGGCGGGATATCTATCGGCGGATAGATGCCGAGGTTGTTGAGCGTGCGGCTGAGCACCAGTTGCCCCTCGGTGATGTAGCCGGTGAGGTCAGGGATAGGATGAGTGATATCGTCGCTCGGCATGCTCAATACCGGCACCATTGTGATGGAACCGGGTTTGTTGCGTATGCGTCCCGCGCGCTCGTAGATTTCCGCCAAATCGGAATAGAGATAGCCGGGATAGCCTTTGCGCGCAGGCACATCGCCTTTGGCCGTGGCGACTTCACGCAAGGCTTCGGCATAGTGCGTCATGTCGGTCATCACCACGAGTACGTGCAGATCGAGATCGAACGCCAGATATTCCGCCACGGTCAGCGCGGCGCGCGGCAGGATCAGGCGCTCAATGGCGGGTTCGTCCGCAAGGTTGAGGAACATCACCACATTGCGTAGCACGCCGCTGTCAGCGAATGTCTCGCGGAAGAAATGCGCATCGGCATAGGACACCCCCATCGCGGCAAATACCACGGCGAAGTGCGATTCTCCGCCGGGCAGCCGGGCTTGACGCACGATCTGCGCGGCGAGGCGGTTGTGCGGCAGACCCGAACCGGAAAAGATCGGCAGCTTCTGTCCGCGCACCAGCGCGTTGAGGCCGTCCACTGCGGACAGACCGGTTTGAATAAATTCGCGCGGATAAGCGCGCGCGGCGGGATTTACCGGCGCGCCGTTGACATTGCGTTTCAGGTGGGAGAACACCGGGGGAAGGTCGTCGCGCGGCTGGCCTATGCCATTGAACACGCGTCCGAGCAGATCGGGGCTAAGCGCGACTTCGAATGGCTGGTCGAGGAAACGTACCCAGGTGCGTTCCAGATCGAGATTGTCGGTGCCTTCCAGCACCTGGATCAACACCAGTTCGTCGGAAGTACGAATCACCTGCCCGTTGCGCCGCCGCCCGCTGTGGTCGCGCACCACCACGCGGTCACCCAGCGCCACGCCGGGCACACCGCGCATGTATAACAACCCGCTGCGTGCCGCTGTTGCCAACCGGTATTCTTTGTCGCTCATAAGCATGAGTCCGTCAATAAATTAAGCGTGTAGCCTGTAGCTTGTAGTGGATAGCCAAGCGAATTTTCTGCCAGCTATGTGCATGGAACGATTCCGCGCAGATTCTTCCTCTTCGGAAGCAGATACTCGCGACCTGACGGCTTCGACACATTGCCGCTATACGCTTTCACAAACAGGGGACGTTTTTCTTTGGGCTAATTTCCTATCAAAGTATTCCTTAATATCTTGTTCAGCGTCATGGCTTTTTATCCATTTTGACCGAGCAAAGGAGGTACGTTTTTCTTGAGTTTCATTATCTATAAATTCTCTAATGAATTTTGTACTGGTAGCTTGAACATGCGAAATTAAATCGTCCCATACAGTTTCGAATTCTTGAATCATTGATGGTGTGAGTTCTTTAAAGTCTTCAAGAATTTCTGGCTTATATAATTTAGTTAACCCGTAAATTTTCGCAAATAATTCTTTCCCGAATTGCTGTGTTGGTAATTTCTCTTCATAAAGTTGATGAAAGCAAAGTAAACCGAAATAAAACGAATCTAACTTATTTAAATCAACGAGAACTTCCAATGGGTTTTCAAACCGAAGGAAAAGCTTTTTTTCTATGGATTTATTTATTTCTCCATTGCTGGCAAGATATATTCTGAAAAATAAGTTGCGTTCGATTATCAAATTCTTATTTAAGTAACCTTTGTTAAGGCCATCACCAAATTCACCTCTTTTTCTTTCGAATAAGATTCCATATCTTGTGAATATACAAGTTTGTATTTTTTCATATTCACTATCATTGGAAATCCTATCAGCGTTTATTACTGGGGTTTGCTGGTTAGTTGCATTAGATATAGCTTCAACTAATTTTAATTTTTTGATTATGAAGTCGGGTGATTTCTTGTCATCAATTAAAGTGATTACCTTAAGTAGAACTTCTTTGTGCGCGAAAAGTTTCTCGGCATCTTTTAATGAACGCTCTTCATAAATACGACTCAATGTATAAGCAGTTTGACCGCCATTTATAATTTGTGGATTCAGCACAGCTAGTTGTGCTTTATTACGCTGACCAATTCTTTCGTTTATACCCGTATCGTCAGAAATCATTGTGATCCCATTGTTAAATAATGCGAATTCATTTGAATCTTTGCTTAGGATTGTTTCACGTATTGCATCGTTTACTTTCTTTCCTTCCAAGTCTAAATAGCTTCGAGGATTACTTTTCAAAATGGAGTTCTTATATTTACTAAGTACCTTGGCAATCTCAATAGTTGGGACAAAAACAACTGTTATTTCACAGTCACCATGCTCTGTTTTTACACCATAGCTAATTTTGGTTCCTGCATTTTTGTTGCTCAAGTCAAGGTAGATATTTAATTCAGGATCGTTGAAATATGTACCTGAAATAACAGGAAAGACTAATTTTTCATAACATCTTTGATAATTAAAAATTTCAACAGGATAGCCACCTGTTAAACGTTGCAGTTGTTCTGACGTAACACCATTAAGATTGGCTAAAAGAATAACTTGATATTTATAACGACCGATATCATCGATCTCCCTAATTTCACGCTGTAGCTGTTGTATTTTTCCGTTATATTTATTCCCAGCTTCATCAGTCTCGGCTCCCCCAAGAATTCTTGCAATCTCCATTGACAGAAGTTCTTCAAGGAGTATTTCTTTACCATTGAAGTTGCGTTCAGTAGTGCGAAACTTTGATTGAATCAAGTAAATCTTTCGGTGATCACGATCAATGTGGTAACCATCAATTCCTCCATCATATGATTTGTCCGTGATGCATTTTTCGCGCGATTTAAAATCAAGTATTCCAAAAGTAACCATTAAATATAGATGGATAAAAGCCCTTGCTCTTGCCTGGTTCACATGCTCAATATTTGTTTCATCTGGTAGATACTTTCTAGCATTTGGAGTTGAATTGGTTTCAGCTCTTATATGGTCAAGGATGTTAAGCAGAGTAATGTAATTATTCATAATGTGACGCCTAATAAAGGTAACTGTTTCGCCAGCGTAGCCCGGATGAAATGCAATGGAATCCGGGATTCAAGGCACACTATATACTTATTGCGGCACCACTGCGCACTGCCAAGCGCTCCCGGATTACGCTACGCTTCATCCAGTCTACGTGACTTTTAGTTGGTCAGTATTCGCCGATTACTTTGTCTATTGCGGGTTTTATTTTTGCGCGATCATTGATGTTGAGCTTGGCGACAGGAGCCTTGAGTCTGGCGGTGTCGATTGCGAAGATTTCGTCGGTGGACAGAACAAACTGCCCTTGACCGGAGACCTCAATCAGCGGAGCCATGATGTCTACAGGTTTAGCATTGGCACGTAGCGGAATGACGACCGTCGCCCCAGTTTTACTTGTGATGTGGTCGTTCTGAACAGAGACGAGATACGGTATCTCGATCTTTCTTGTGCCCGGATTGGGGTAGATATCAAATTGCGCCAAGGGTTAAATCCGGTCAAACTCAGCGCCAGCCAGCCCGGTAGTGGAGATGTCCGCACCATGTGCCGCCAGCGCTTCGGCGTTGCGTTCCGCCCAAGTGCGATTCTCAAGTTCTTCGAGCATTCGGGCAAGCAATTGCTCGGCTTGTGCTGAGATATTAACTTGCTGCTTGTACGGTTCGAGGCGATCCAGCAGGTTTTGATTGATCGACAACGATAGGCGACCTTTCTTGGCGGTCGAGTCGTAATAGGTTCGCATAGTGCATCAACTTGCGTAAATTAGATGCGTATGATCATACGCATTTTTATTTCCGCGTCAAGGTCAGCAGATAATGCGCCATTCAATACGCCTGTAAAAATTCGCCGTTCCGGTGCAGGCCGGAATCTAGTCCAATGGAAACACTCCACCGCAACGCGGGGGACAAACCTCAAAGGCATGTTAGATAAAACCGCTGGATTCTGGCCTGCGCCGGAATGACGGGCTGTTTGGTTAATACGCTTGTAAACGACAACTTTACGCTGTCTGTCCGTGTTGCGCATATTCGTTGCGCAGGCGCTCGAATTCACTGTTGACCCGCACGGAAAAGCTGCGCAGTTCATCCATCTGGTTGTTCGCATAGCGGCCTTTCAGGCGCTGTGCTTCGGCGAGCAGCGGCAGGCGCAATAGTTCCTGTACCGGCACGCCGAATTCGAGCAGTTTCAGTCCTTGTTGGTAGATGGACAACATTTGATCGAGCAGAGCGAACTGTTTTTGCGGCGAGCAATAGCTGTCTACCGGGTCGAGTGCGCTCTGCTGCAGCACGCCTTCGCGGAATAACGCCACGCCTTCCAGTGCCCAACGCTGTTGCTGCGACAAGGCTTCGGGGCCGACCAGGTTAACGATGCGCGCCAACTCCTCGGCCTGCGACAGGATGCCCAGCGCTGCGGCGCGATGCTCCGCCCAGCGTGGATCAACATGCTCCGCCCACCAGCCGCTGCAACTTGCGACATAACCGGAAAAACTTTCCACCCAGTCCACTGCGGGATAGTGGCGCGCATCGGCGAGTTCTTTGGACAGCGCCCAGAAAGTCTGCACGATTTCCTTGGTGTGGCTGGTGACCGGCTCCGAGAAATCGCCGCCGGGCGGTGACACTGCACCGATCAGCGTGATCGAACCGCTTGCGCCCGCGAGGGTCTGCACCCGCCCCGAGCGTTCGTAGAAGGCGGCGAGGCGCGAGGCAAGATAGGCGGGATAACCTTCCTCCACCGGCATCTGGCCGAGGCGTCCGGCCACCTCGCGCAGCGCTTCGGCCCAGCGGCTGGTGGAATCGGCCACCATCACCACGTCGTAACCTTGGTCGCGGTAATACTCGGCCAGCGTGACCCCCACATAGATTGAGGCCTCACGCGCTACCACCGGCATATTGGAGGTGTTGGCCACCAGCAGCGTGCGTTCCATCAGCGAGCGCCCGGTGTTGGGGTCGGTGAGCTTGGGGAAGCTTTCGAGGATGTCCACCAGCTCATTTCCGCGCTCGCCGCAGCCAACGTAGATCACAATATTAGCGTCGGACCAGCGCGCGATTTGCTGTTGCACCATAGTCTTGCCCGCACCGAACGGGCCGGGTACGGCGGCGCGACCGCCCTTTACCAGCGGGAAGAAAGTATCGAGAATACGTTGCCCGGTGAGCAGCGGCGCCACGGCATCGTCGCGACGGAGGTAAGGGCGCGGGGTGCGTACCGGCCAGCGATGGAACAACTTGAGTTCGTGTATATCGCCTTGTTCAGAGCGGACGCGTGCCACCACGTTATCTACCGTAACGTCACTCGCGGAAATGATTTCCAGCAACTCGCCGCCCATGCCGGGCGGTACCAAAATTCGGTGGGCAATGGCCGGGGTTTCCTGCACGCTGCCCAGCACCGCACCGGATTTGATCTGGCTGCCAGTGGTGAGGCCGGGCGCTGGCTCAAAGCGCCATAAACGGCTGCGGTCAAGCGGCGGGATGTGCACCCCGCGCGGAACAAAGTCGCCATGCTGTTTGGCATATTCCAGCAAGGGACGCTGCACGCCGTCGAAGATGCCGCCGAGCAATCCCGGCCCCAGCTCCACCGTCAGCGGATGACCGAGAGCCGTAACCGGTTCGCCGGGACGCAGCGATTCGGTCGGTTCATATACCTGCACCAGGGCGCGTGCGCCATTGCGGGCAATGACTTCCCCGCTCAGATTCAAGCGGCCTATGTTGACCTCTTCACCTGTACGCACATCCGCCAGCTCAATGGTGACCAGCGGCCCATTGACCTCGACGACCTTACCACTCTGATTACCCATTCGCGACTTCTCCGATTTGCGGCATCAGCCGTTCGGCGATCACGCCTTGCAATGCTTCAGCCAGCCTTTCCATGCGTCCCTCGAAAGTATTGTCGAAACGAATGTCGCGATCCGCGCTTATGATCAGTACGCCGCCGGTGCTGTTCAGGGGTTGTGGAGAAAGTGTCAGGCGCTTGCCGGGTGCTGCCTCTGCTGCGTATTGTGCCCACTCTTTTTGCAGGCGCTGCAGGTCGCGTGCGTTGAACTGTGCGACCAGTTCGTCGCGCTCGATGGCCTGCGCGCACTCGTGCAAATAATTACGCAACAGGGGCAGGTAGCGCGCTTCGTCTGCCGCCAGAGCGGACAGACGTGCTTGCAGCTTGGGGAGCGCGGCATTGATCAGTTCCCAGCGCAGGCGATCAAGTCCGGCACGCAGGTCGAGTTCCGCCGCCTGTACCCGTTGTTGATAGATGCGTTCGGCCTGCACCTTGGCTGCAAGCACTTCGCGCTCTTCCTCAATTTGCAGGCGTTGCCGAGTTTCCGCGAGTATCAATTCGCGTGCCTGGCGACCATTGACGAGATGTTCTTCGGACAGTTTACGGGCGCGTTCCGCCAGTGCGTTTTCGAGGCCGGAGATGTCGTCCGCGTCGCTCATTCCTGCGTCTCCAGAGAGGTAGGATCGAGAATTGTTTGTACCAGATTTTCCACACGCGAATGGTAGCTGCCCGACAGGTGTATCTCTGGAATTTCGGTGATGACAATGCGACCGCCTTCGCTTTGCGCGCGCAGCAGGTGGCGACCGGGATTCCGCGCCAAGCTCTGTTCGATGACGACCAGTGCAGCCTGCTGGTTGCGCAGTAATTCCTGCATCAGTTTTTCGATGATCTCGGGTGCGGGATCGACATAAGTCTCGAAGCCGATCAGCGCGAACCCCTCCATCAGCGCGGCACTGCCCAGCGCAATCATGCGTGCCGGAGCGAGGCCAACGGGGCTGTTCATCTCAAATAATCCATTAGGCCGTTCGTGGTGATCCTTCGGCTTCGCTCAGGACTAAAGGCCTTGTCGAACCACACGCGTTGTGGAATCAAACCCTTCGACAAGCTCAGGGCGAACGGATATAAGTAAATCATATCGTGTCTACTAGATTATTTTTGTTCATGCAATCTTGCCCAACAGCAGGATGGTCACCACCAGTCCATAAATGGCGATCCCCTCGGCCAATCCCATATAGATCAGCGTGCGCCCGAACATCTCCGGTTTTTCGGCAATGACGGCGAGGGATGCGGCGCCCACCGGCCCCACGGCAAGAGCGGCGCCAAAAGTCGCCAGCGCCGTCGGGATGCCTGCGCCGATCAGCGCCAGCCCCAGACCGACGGAAATTTCGCCATGGGGAAGCGTTGCCTGCTGGGCCATCACATCGTGCATCCCCAGCATCAGTGCTCCGAGACTCGCACCGACGAATATCAGCAGGTTGGTTGCCAGCGTACCTGTCCACCAGCGCTTAGCGCGCACGCCGTCTGCCAGCGGTCGCAGTTCCAGATAAATTCCCAAGCCCAGCGTAGCAAACAGATTCAAGCAGATTATCGCGATGAGCCAAGACATATATTTCCCTTTCCATGAATACCCATTAGTTTTGAAATGCAAGCACTTGCCGCTTGCCCAGCGTAAGCGGACGGAACGCGCGCCCATCGCCGCCGAAGAAGCGGGAGAAGCCTTCATAGTATTCCAGACGCAGCGTCTGGATTGCCACAATCGCGCCTTCCAGCACCAGAATAAAAATGTTGCCCAGCACTACGGTGACCCAGTATCCGGCAGAATGCAACATGTTCGCCAGGATAAACAGGGCGAAGGATAGTGCCACATGGTTGAGGCTGAAGGCGGCAAGCCGCAAGAAGGACAGCGTGTTGGAGATGTCGGCCATGATCGCCTCATAACCTTCCATCAACGCGGTTAGCAGTCTTTCTCCGCTGGCGATGCCTCGGCTGTGTTGCCATGAGTGAGTGAATATCGCGGCGAGGGCTGCACATATCGTCAACAGCGGAATGATGCCGGTCTGTCTCGCAGTCGAAAAATTCCAGATGGCAAATAATAGTCCCAGATACAGCAGCAGACCCGCCGCACCCTGGCTGTCCAGCAGCGCATCGCGCAGGCGACCATCGGCGATACGGTTGCGTATGGTCAGCATGGAGGCCAGAACGATAAAGCCTATGCCCCAGCCCAGTGCCACACCCAGCATGCGCATCGGGTTGGACAACGGCGACATCCACAGCGCGGAGAATGCATTTTCAAAGCCAAACACGCTACCGTAGAGCAGGCCGAACATGGTCGAACTGATGCCGACGGCTATGGCTGGTATCGCATATAGTCCGAGGCGGCGGCGCAGTAGCACGCCAGCGAGCGCGATGGTGGCGCCGTGACCCACATCGCCGAACATCATGCCGAACATCAGCACGAACGTAATGGCGAACAGTATAGTGGGATCGATTTCGCCGTAACGTGGCACACCGTAGTTCAACACCAAGCTGGCGAATGGTTGCAGCCAGCGGTGATGCCGGATTGCAGAAGGTACTTGCAAGCGCTCATCCGCACGGGGATCGCGCGCATGTAGCACGTAGCGGTCGCCGAAACTTACCCCCAGCATTTTTTTCAGACGCGGTAACTGGTTATCAGGTATCCAGCCGCTCACCGTAGCCAGGCTACCGCGCCCGCGCATCAGCCCGGCTAACTCTGCGTAGGGGGCGGCGCGCGCGAGGATATGTGTTGCGTCGATCAGGCGTTCGCGCAGTTTCTCCTGCGCTGGTTCTGCGCGGCGTAGCACATTTTCCTGTGCCTGCTGTTCGGTCATTTGCGTCAGACGTGCGCTCAATTCTTGGCGCACCTCGTCCGGGCGACCATGGAATTCGGCAGGAATTTCCATCGTGCGCCAGCCAGCAGTCTGGAGCACGCGTTCGATCTCCGGCGCTTGTCCGCTAGCACCCGCAATGATCAGGTGCACCTGTTCCTCGCTGGTGAAAAAACGGATGGCGATATAACCCGCCAAACCGAGTGCTTCCTCAAAACGCTGGATATTCGTACGCGACAGTGTGCCGATGCGAACATCCAGCAACGCGCTCTTTTTTTGTAGCAGGGTAAGGTCGATGCTGATGTCCATGAATTGGTCGAGCACCCTGAGCAATTGCGCGGTATGGCGGTATTCATCGCGCAGACTATGCATGTGTTCCTGTTGTTCCGAGCATTTGTTCCATACCGTTTTCAGCCATGAACCGATCTCGTTGAGTTGTTGCGGACTGACCGGTTGCATGGGCGCATCGACAATCTCCGATGCGACGATTTCATAGTGAGCCAAAATTTTATCGAGATGCGCGCGGGTTTCGGTATAAGCCTGGCGATACGCTTCTCCCGGCAGTTCGGGGAATTGTTCGGGCGTGATTTCGCTGATCTCCGGATCGAAGCTGCCATAGTTGGCGAGCAGCAGCGCGGCCTGCGGGGCGTCTTCCTTGAGCAGGCTTAGTTCGATGCGTTGCATGGGCAAGGATTTGAACATTTAGTTTACTCCCTGCCTGCTTTCCAGGCCCAGTGCAGAACGGATTGCGGGTGCATCCATATGCATGCTGCGCCCGCAGACGATGGCGCGCAGTCGCCGCAGGTCGCGTTCGCGCAGCATCATGTAGGCGAGGGTGCGTGCGATGTTAAAGCTACCGTGGCGCAGTGTGTTGGTGGCAATGCGCCAACTCTCTTGCTCCAGTTTTAGCGTCACCTCGGTGGTGTTGCGCACGCCCGCCAGTATCCGGTCAAACGGACTGGGCAGGCTGCCGATAGCCTCTTCGAAGCTCGTACACTGCGCGAGTTGCTGCATCTGCTGCGGAAACAGGCGGTGGCTGGCAGGGATGAGCAGGTAATAAGCCTGTGCCGGGGACAAGTTGTAGGCAAAGCGGTAACGCAGCAGCCAAACCAGATTCACGCGATCGATAATACTGCCGACGAGCGTGCGCAGGAGCTGGCTGGAGCTACTTTCTATCGCAGCGCTGCGCCGGGCCAGTCCCGCGAAATAGCGCCGATCCAGCGCAGCATCGAGAGCAAATAGCGCCTCGCCCTGTTCCAGCAGGTGGCGTGCCTGGCGTGCGATCTCGGCATAGGGCGTTTGTTCCAGACGACGCAGCAATTCCGCAGGTGTGTCACTTTGCAATAGCTCGGCGATGGGCAGGCTGGTAAATGCCCCCATATCTTGCAACTGTTCTTCGATTGCCGGGCGCGGCTGGTTGGACATCTTGCCGCGAATAATGGTCTTGAGGTTGCCGAGCTCGAAACGGTGGGCCCAATAGACGAGCAACTCGCGCGGCGCACCCGATAGCGGGCGAATCAGTACGGTCAGTTCGTTGAGCATTGTAGTCACGTTGTTCTGATCCAGATCGCCAGTGTATTGCGGCACTGGATTTCCAGTGGCATTCATCTGGGCAACATTGCGCGTTGTTTCATCGTATGGACGGTCGATCAGGGCGTCGAGCCGGTCGAGGCCGAGCAACTGCCCCGCAAAGAGACTGATGCGGGTATTCAGATAGGCATATTGCGCGGCGCTCATTGCTTGTCCATACCTGTGAGCAGGGCGATGGCTTCGTCCAATGCATGCTGTTCGTGCTGTTCCGCCGAGGCGCGCAATGCGAGTGCTTGTTCGGCATAGCGCCGTTGCATTGTGGCAATGGTCTGCTGCGCCCGTTGTTCTGCCTGGGCAAGCAAGGAGGTGCGGATTTCGGCTATACGCTTGGCGTGTTGCTGTTCTGCTGTATGGGTATCATGTTTTGCCTGCTCGATGATCGCCTGGCGTTCTTCGTCCGCGCGCGCGACGATTTGCTCGGCTTCCATCTCGGCATTCAGCAAACGCTTCAGTGTCTCATCTACCATGCTTTTTATACATGATGCTTCTGCATCACTCCGTTTGTCCTGATGTATCGAATGGCGATTCTATTGTCGAGGAGAAAGGTTGACTCAACACCGCTAACTTGATTGTCAGTAATAACCGTCATTTTTAGTGGCTTGCGTATTAATCAAGATTGCAAGGAATCGTCTGCCCAGAGAATACTACTCCGAATATGGTTATTGGCCATATAGGTATTTCTATTGTAGGTATTCGCACGCATTTATTGGATCGCAGTCCTGAAGTATTTTCCGCTACACGAAATTTTAAGTGCCCTGCCGCAAGCCGATGTAGCTGTTCGTCCACTTATCTTTCTGTAAATAACCTCATTTCAGGCCTCTATTCATAGCTTGTCTGGGCAAAGAGGCTGCTACCGTAGCGTTGTGTTAATACGTCTGGCAGCAATTCGCAAGCGAGGTAGATGTTGTCAGCATGAAATAATATTCGTTTACTTGCCACACAAACAGATAAAATGCTGCCCAGCAAGCTAGGGCTTTTAAAGTGTACTATCATAATAAAGGCTGAAATTAAGGGCAACGTTCAATTCGCCTAATAAATGTGAATGTCGATATGTTTCAAAGGGCAAGCTATTCCGTTTTTAGTGAACTATGAGTTGCTACCCGGCTTGTACAACAACGTCATAATGATTGCTTGGAGAACACTGTGGATCCCAAAGCCAGATGCCCCCGATGCGATGCATCCATTAAGCATCTACAAATAGAATTCCTGCCGATTCACGAAGATTCTCGTGTACTTCGGAAGGGTATTGTATTGCTTTGTGCTCATTGCAATACAGTTCTTGGCGCTGGACTTGATCCTGACGCTGCAATAACAGAAATCGAGATACCGGCAAAGATGGAGGCACATCCTGCAGCTATTGCTCTTGAAATAAGCAACACTCCTACCGCAGCACAAACCGAGCCCGAAAATACCGCCAGGAAACGCCAGATCAACTGGCCCATCATTCGCGCGCAGCAAGAATTATTCGAGCATGCGGAACTGCAACATAAGGGGATGAAGACTTACCCGCTGCAAGGCAAGCCAGTCGGTGAGATCCTTCTGCACTATGGCGTTATCGACGAAAACACCTTGCGTGTTGTGCGTGATATGCAAAAAAGGCCATCACACAAAAATCGGCCCATAGGCGAAATACTCGTCGAGGTCGGCATAATCCAGCAAGATGAACTGACGCATACGCTGCTTATTCAGGCTGGTATACCGATGGTGGACGTACTCTCCATCGATATTCCCCCGGAAATAAGCAAGGCCGTCCCGCTCGCAAAGACTCGGGAGAAACTTGCCATACCGATAGGTCATTACCGTGACACGTTGTACCTGGCAGTATCTGACCCTTTTACGTTTGCGGATCAATCATTTTTCACGGTGATGACTGGCGAGAA
>Ga0302274_10001043_pt1 | contig 27106 bp, 16 predicted proteins | sample III_Bog_N2_1_FD_198755 | JGI IMG/M metagenome (GOLD analysis project Ga0302274, IMG submission 198755) | Peat permafrost microbial communities from Stordalen Mire near Abisko, Sweden - III_Bog_N2_1 | ecosystem: Environmental > Terrestrial > Soil > Wetlands > Peat | place: Sweden: Abisko...
CGGCCGTGGTGACGAACAAATTGCCGCTGCCGTCCACAGCTACGCCCTGGAGAACCTTGAGCGCGCCGCCGACGCTCACGATAGTGGGCGAGGAAGAGATGACTCCGTTTACCGCAACAATCTCCTTCACCACATTGTTCAGCGGATCGGGAAAGAAGACATCGCCTGCGCCATCAACTGCGATTCCCTCCAGCGAATTGTATCCAGTGGCCAGCGCCAGTACGGTCGAGTACCCTCCTGCCGCAACCAGTTCCGTCACGCCGTATGCGCTGCCCGCGCTGCTCCCGGTGAAGTAGAGGTTTCCGCTTCCGTCAACGGCCAGACCAACTTGATTTCCGAAGCTCCCTTTGTACGTCTTCACTGCGCTGTATCCGCCGGCCGCGACAATCTCCGTGATCGTTCCGCTGGCGCCCAGATCGCCCACCCACACATTGCCGGCGCCGTCCACCGCCAGCCCCCACACCCCATAGAACGTGCCCGGCAACTGCTTGACGCAGGTGTTCGTCGAGCAGCCAGCCGGCACCTCAACCACTGACTCGGTCGCGGTTGCGGAGTTCACGCTGGAGACAAAGAGATTCCCGTTCCCGTCTACGGCGATGCCCTTATCCGCCGTGATGCCAAGGTACGGGAAGCCTGCCGCCGCTTGGCCGCTCAGCAGATGAAATCCCACCTGCGGGCCCGAGCCGATTCCGGAAACATAGGTGCTGGCAAGCAAGCCCCCACTCGCATCCTCCAGGACAATCGCGCCCATGCGAAGTCCCGCGTAAAGTGGCGCGAAAGTTGCCGAAACCGTGCAACTGCCCCCCGCCTGGTAGCTTTGCCCCACCGCGCAGGTGCCCCCTGTGGCAATGGCGAAGTCCTGATTCTGCGCGCCGCCGGTCAACGCCAGTTGACTTCCCAGCGTTCCGGCGCTGGCGAATGTCAGCGTCACAGTCTGCACGGAACTGGTCTGCCCAATGGCCACGGCGCCGAAACTCGCGGCCCCTGTCCCGGACTGCGCCTTTCCCACCCCGGAAAGCGTCAGAACCAACAGAATATGAAGGCAAAGAGCTGGAGTTTTCTTGCGAAGAATGGACATGGGAAGGTCTCCTGGATGTGAATTTCAAGGCGCTCGTCAAGCAAACATAAGGGCCAGCAGACGATGACCAGTCTTCGCCCTCAATGAGAGTGCGCAAGAACCAGCCAAAATGCCTCATTCGATTCGCGTTCTTGATTGAGGCCGTAGGACACGTGAGCGCAGCCCGGCTATGAAAGGCAGCCATCCGAGGTGCGCATCGACTCTCTCGCCGCTGATTTCAGGAAAGAACAGCCGGACCTGCTGGCAACGATTCTTCTCAATCTGCCAGGTTGCAGCGTCAGGCACAGTCTCAATGACGGTGCCGTTTGACTATGACGGGGCCAGCCACTTCCAACTCACGCGATTGGGGACTGCATCCCATCCTCGCGCTCCGCAAGGCACGGCCACCACTTGCCGACCCGATCGTCGTGGGTTGGGGTTGTGCGATTTTGGGCTTTGCAACAGCGGGCTGTCCAACATTCATCACCTCGCTCTTTGCAAGAATTTCAATCCGACAGGTCCCCGCCCACGAATGCATTCGGATCGATTGCAGTTCGCAAGCACGCACCTGCCGGAAATGAAGCCGCGGAAGAAGCCGAAGAAAAACTCCCCTAAATATGAGCCTTATTGCACAGACTGGGAAAACTTGCCTTGTTAACTTTGCTGAGATATTCCGTCTCGACATTCCGCATCAACCTGTTGAATGGACGAGCGTTGGACTCCGTGCTAACAAGGATGGGTGGGAGGGTACAAATGCGCACATACAGGATTGGGATCACGTGTTGCCTGGCGTCTCTATTGGCCGTTTTCATCGCCGGATGCGGACAGGAAACAGTCACTGTTCCATCCGTGGTGTCAACCGTCCCTGCGAATGGAGCTGCCGCCGTTCAAATCAACTCGGCAATCAGCGCGACCTTTAGCATGGCGATGAATCCCTCCACGATCACCGCATCGTCATTTACAGTGACGGGGCCAGGCGGAACTGCCGTAGCTGGAGCTGTTACCTACAGTGCTTTAACGGCGACGTTCACCCCGGCTGCCCCTCTCGCATACAGCGCCCTCTACACCGCGACCATCACGACCGGGGCCGCGGACCTGGGTGGCACGCCCCTGATCGCCAACTATGTTTGGAGCTTTACGACAATCACGCCGGCTCCAGCGGTGATATCCACGATTCCCGTGAACGGAGCCACAAGTGTACCCATCGGCCAGGTGCTGAGCGCAACCTTCAGCGAGGCGATGGCCCCGGCGACAATTGCTGCATCGACCTTTACCGTGACAGGTCCGGACGGAACTGCCATAGCTGGAACCGTCGCCTACTCCGGCCTGGTTGCAACCTTTACGCCGTCGGCAAGTCTGGCCAACAGCACCCTGTATACAGCTACCATCACAACCGGTGCAACAGACCTGGCGGGCACGCCGCTGCCAACCAACTACGTGTGGAGCTTTACGACGATTACCCCGACTCCCGCGGTGACAGCAGTGGTTCCACTGAATGGTGCTACCAGTGTGCCCGTCGGCCAGGTGCTCAGCGCAACCTTCAACGAACCGATGACCCCGAACACGCTCACCGCGGCCACGTTTACGGTGAAAGGACCGGGCGGAACTGCCGTGGCTGGAACCGTGACGTACTCCGGCGTGGTTGCAACGTTCACGCCGTCGGCCAAGCTGGCTTACAACACCGTCTACACAGCCACTATTACCACTGGTGTTTATGACCCGCAGGGCCAGGAGCTGCCAGCCAAATACGTGTGGACCTTTACGACGATTACCCCAACGCCTGCCGTGACTTCCACGATCCCTCTGAACAGCGCCACGGGTGTGCCCCTCAGCCAGGTGCTCAGTGCAACATTCAACGAGACAATGAGCTGTGCCACTCTCACGTCGACAACCTTTACAGTCACAGGCCCCGGCGCAACTGCCGTAGCGGGAACAGTCGGTTGCGCGGTCAATGTGGCAACCTTTACGCCAGGCGCTCATCTGGCTGTGAATACGGTTTATACCGCCACAATCACAACCGGAGCGGCGGACCCGGCGGGCACTCCACTGGCCGGCAATTACGTTTGGACCTTCACAACAGTTGCGGCCCCCACGACGCCAACGGTCATCTCGACCGTACCCGTCAATGGAGCCACGGCTGTGCCCCTCAGCCAGGCAGTCAGCGCGACATTCAACGAGGCGATGAACTGTGTGACCCTCACGGCGGCTACCTTCACTCTCACAGGCCCCGGCACGACCGCGGTAGCGGGAACAGTTTCCTGCGCGGGCACCGTGGCGACCCTTACGCCCAGTGCTCAACTTACCGTCAATACGCTGTATACGGCCACAATCTCCACTGGAGCGAAAGATCCGGCGGGAACTCCTCTGGCCGGCAATTACACTTGGACCTTCACAACCGTCACGGCCCCCACAGCGCCAACGGTCATCTCGACAGTGCCCGCCAATGGCGCAACAGGTGTGCCTCTCAGCCAGTTAGTCAGTGCGACATTCAGCGAAGCCATGAACTGTGCAACCCTCACGGTGACTACCTTCACTGTCGCAGGCCCGGGCACGACTGCCGTAGCAGGAACAGTGGCTTGTGTGGGCAGCGTGGCGACCTTTACGCCAGGCACTCAACTTGCCGTCAATACTCTGTATACGGCCACAATCACCACTGGAGCGAAGGACCCGGGAGGCACTGCGCTAGCCGCCAATTACGCTTGGACATTCAGGACAGTCCCAGCCCCGGCTGCGCCAACGGTCATCTCCACCGTCCCGATCAATGGGGCAACAGGTGTGCCCATCAACCAGGCCCTTAGCGCTACGTTCAGTGTGGCCATGAGCCCTGCCACCATCAATGCCGCAACCTTCACGTTGGCTGGACCTGGCGGAGTTGCGGTAACAGGAGTGGTCACTTATGTTCCCGCGGGCTCGGTCGCAACGTTTACACCCGCCGCCGACCTCGCCGCGAGCACCGTCTACACAGCCACCATCACAACAGGGGCGATGGATCTGGAAGACACCGCGCTAGCCCAGAATTATGTCTGGACCTTCACTACCGCTGCTACCGTAGTTGCCGTACCTCCAACCGTCATCTCGACGATTCCTGCAAACCTGGCCACGGATGTCGCGCTTAATCAGACCGTGAGCGCGACTTTCAGCAAGGCGATGGACCCTGCCACCATCAACGCGACAACCTTTACTCTGACAGGACCGGGCACCACTCCTGTCTCCGGCCTGCTTGCTTACGCGGTCGTTGGAAATTCGCTGACGTTCAATCCGACAGCGAATCTGCCCGCCAGCACCCTGTTTACAGCTACGATCACGACCGGCGCAAAAGATCTGACAGGCACCGGACTGGCCAGTAATTACGTGTGGACGTTTACTACTGGCGCTGCTGTCGTTGTAACTCCGCCGGAGATTGTTTCAACGGTCCCGGCAAACACAGACACTGGCGTGCCCTTGAATCAGGCAGTCAGTGCGACCTTCACCGAGGCGATGAATCCACTGACCCTCACCTCGTCGACCTTCCTGCTTTATCAGGGCACGTCCGCAAGCGGAACTCCGATACCGGCAACGATCACCTACGATGCCGTCAACTTCATTGCCACACTCACGCCCACGGCGCTGCTCACAGCCAGCACCAGCTACACCGCAACGGTGACCAATGGAGCGACGGACCTCGCCGGTAATCCATTAGGGACCACCGGCGCTCCGAATCCCTGGACCTTCACAACCGGCGCCGCAGTTGTCCCGCCGCCGATCGTCCTTGGACCGACCATCTCGCAGTTTGGCGCCTTTGGCGGCAACGCCGGGATTACCAACGAGGGACTCTACACGGTCGTCAATGCGGATATCGGGACCACCGGCGCATCCACCAAGATAACCGGGTTCCATGATGACTCCGTTATAAGTAGTACTGGCGTGCCTCAATGCACCTATACGGAGAGTCAAAAATCACCCGGTACGGGACTTGTGGGAGCTTTGAGCGCTACGAGCCCAGGCACAGGCGTAATTTCGATTTTCACAGCTGCGCCGCCTCCTACCAGTTTTTGCCCCGATGAAGGGACCGCCGCTACAATGACCATCGCCACCACAGCCGCGGCGGAAGCTCTAACCGCATACAACACTCTTCAATGCAGCTGCAACCCCGCCGCTGGCACCACACCCAGCGCAGTTCCAGGCGCCGCCCTGCCAAGCGAGTTGGGCGGTCTGACCCTGGCCCCCGGCACCTGGACAAACGCAAGCACAGTTGGCATAACGAATGGGAATCTGACTCTCGACGCTAAGGGCGATCCTAATGCTTACTGGATCTTCCAGATCGGGAGCACTCTCACCGTAGGCGAGGCCATTGCCCCTCGAAGTGTCACCCTGATCAACGGCGCCAACGCTGCGAATGTCTACTGGGTGGTCGGGAGTGCCGCGATCATCAACTACGGGGGAGGCGGGACGATGGTAGGAACCATCATCTCTACTGCGGCAACCACGCTTTCAAGTCCTGCACAGAACACCACGACGTCGGCAACGACATTTTTGACTGGCAGAGCGCTGGCTTTGTTTGCGTCGACCACCATGGTGAACACCGTCATCAATCTGCCATAGGGGCATGGCGGAGACCGCCGCTGGGGGCGGTCTCCGATCCTTTCAGACAATGCAAAGTTCGGTATGTTCTGTTTGTGTTAGGTTAACCCGCCGCAGTGGTATTTCGATCATCGCGACGCATAGTTGAGGAGACGACAATGAGATTGAGCGTAAAGACGATTGCCACTGCGGCATTTGCCGTTTTCCTGATGCCAACGTTCTTGCTCAGCGCCTACGCTGCGGAAAAACCCTCGACCGGCGCCAAGGACGATAAGACAGCCGACTCCAGCTCATCTGTGTCTGCCGAGCCAATCGCCTCGTTGCCGGCTGCGCCGATTCCATCGTTCTCAATGGAGGCGGCCATGCCGTATTCGCGAGGCCTCGACAACGGCACTCCAAAGATTGAATGGTTCATGGGGTACACCTATCTCCGCGCTGTCCCATCGCTCACCGCCGGTAATCGGCTTATGTGGCTCAATGGCGGCAGCACGTCGGTCGCGTTCAATCTGAATCGCTATTTCGGAATCGTTGGCGACTTTGGCGGCTACAACGAAACGCGCCTCCTCCTCACGACCGGCAACCCTCCCGGCGCCGTGGGCCCAGCCAACGCGGTTGAAGCCGGAACTGTGTTCACCTTTATGGGTGGCCCGCGCCTGTCCTTCCGGCAGCACGATAGAATCACTCCCTTTGCTCAGGCTTTGTTTGGGGGCATACGCGCAAGCCAGGAGACGATCTGCGATTCCTGCACACCCCTTCTCCCCGTTGAGAACGCTTTTGCCATGACTGCTGGAGCCGGCCTCGACGTCAGGGTCCACCACCGTTTCGCCATCCGCATCATTCAGGCCGAATACCTGATGACGCGGTTCGAAAACCTGGATACCGGATCCAAGGCGCTACAAAACGATATACGCTTATCTTCCGGAATTGTGCTTCGCTTCGGCGGGAACGCCGCTCCTCCACTGCCGCCTCCCGCGCCGCTCACTTATTCCTGTTCGGTCCTCCCATCGTCGGTGTTTCCCGGAGGTCCGATTGCGGTTTCAGGCACCGCTCTCAATCTGGACCCCGCAAAGACGGCCGCTTACACCTGGTCGGTCGATGGCGGAACAGTCTCTGGAACTTCGAGCACCGCGAGTATCGACACGAAAAATACGGCTCCTGGTTCCTACACGCTTAAAGGCCATGTATCGGAGGGAGACAAGCCCAGCCAGAATGCCGACTGCACAGCTGCATTCGTGGTGAGGCCGTTTGAGCCGCCGACGGTCAGTTGTACAGCGAGCCCGTCCAGCGTGGTTCCAGGAGATCCCTCCACGATCACGGCAACCGGCGTCAGTCCTGAGAATCGTCCCCTGACTTACAGCTATAACTCGACCTCAGGTTCCGTGAGCGGAAACGGCACGACGGCTACTCTGTCTACCGTGGGCGCTTTGACTGGAGTTATAGGCGTGACCTGCAATGTGGCCGATGACAAAGGTCAAACTGCCTCAGGCACGACAACAGTGACGGTCGCAGCTCCTGTCATCGCAGCAAAGCCGGTAACCAGCGCGCTGTGCTCCGTTCAGTTCGATCGCGACGCTCGCCGCCCGGCCCGCGTGGACAACGAGGCAAAGGCCTGCCTGGACGAAATCGCACTCAATTTACAGCGCAGCACCGATGCGAAGCTGGCCATCGTAGGGAATGCAGCCAGCGGGGAGAAGCGTGCCAGAAAGCTTGCCGCTGAGCGCGCCTCAAACACCAAGGCATATCTGGTGAAGGAGAAGGGCATCGACGCATCCCGGATTACCGCGTACAGCGGCTCACAGGATGGCAAGGTGGTTTCCACAACTCTGGTTCCGGCGGGAGCAACGCTGGATACCGCGGGCGATACTCTGGTGCAATAGCGCACTGTCGAAGGGCATACGGCACTGGTTGGTGCAATGCAATTCATTGTGCGAACCAGTGCTACGTTGTGCGGTCAAACGTTGGCCACCGAAAGGGATCCCGCTTCCCGCATTTCGCTGAAGAACGGTGTGGTCTTCTTCTGCACACACTCTGCGGCGTATAAGTACATGGCGGCCGACCAGGTTTGCCAATCCCGGCCGCTGGGCTTGCCGGTTTGGGCGTGAATCCACTCGTTGAAACCCCACTCCGCCGCGTTTTCATGCCATGGCTTGACCACCTCGGTCAGCGCCAATAGCTTGCGCTCAGCCAGTTCCATCTGCCCCGCCGCTACGCATGCCGCTATATAGAAACCGCAGATGAATGGCCACACACCACCGTTGTGATAGTCTCCAGGCCGGTTATAGCGCTCGTATCGTGGCAGCCAATCCACATGATGGGGCAATATGTACGGGAACAAACAGGGCGGCAAATCCACGGCAAGATCCCCGTGCCCCCGCATGGCCTCGCACTCGGCTTCAATCCAAGCCACCAGGTTTTCTGCCCACGGAGGCGAAGCGACTCCAGTTAGTATCGCCAGGCTGTTGCCCAGCAGGTCGAAGCGATCGCTGCTCATGATCTTGTACGAATAGAGTCCGTAGTAGGGCGCGGTTGGCTCCACAAGAGCCTCTTGCTCATAGCTTTTCTTTTGCTCCCCACTGACTTCCAGACGGCTCATCAATCCGCGCAGTTGCTCGGCGGACTCGTGCTTACCATAGAGGCGAAGATACGCATAGACGATCATATTCACATACAGCCCGTACCCCATCACGTACTGTTCATCGCGCCAGTCGCTGGTTGGTAATTGAGCCACCATCACCCTGTCATCGGGACTCTGGTATTGCATCCACCGCAGGGCCTTCTCTGCTTCCTCACGGAGGAACTCCGGCTGGTTCCTCGATATTCTGTAGAGGGCTAGTCCAAAGAGGAAGAGTGGCGTCGAATCGCTGGAGCCGCGGTTATCTGGATCGTGTGCGAGGGATGCGATGTGGCCATGCGGCGTCTGATTGCTGGCAAGCGCTACCAGTGTGCGTTCCAAAGCGTCCGCAAGCTGCTCGTTGCCGGTGGCCAGAAAACCGAGAGCTGAGATCATCAAGTCCCGTGTGTACGGTTCCGGATACCCCCAGCCAGCAGTTCGAGGCAATCCTTGAAATGGTCCCACTGAGTTATGCAGCAGAATTTGCAGCGCCGCATCTTTTGCCTGCTCAATAGCAATGAGTGACTTATCGTCGAATGACATAAACTCCTCGCTGGCGTGCTCGGTTGTGGTGCCGATCGCTCGCGCCTTGTTGCTTTCTATTGAATACCCAATCGGTCGGAGACTATCTTTACGAATTGCCTGGCGACCTGGCGATAGTCGAATAACTCGACCACGCGTTTTCGACCCGCTTCTCCCATGCGCTGCCGCAAAGCGCTGTCCCGCATGAGAAGCAGAAGGTACTTGGCGATGTCGGGCACGCTCGCCCGGTATTCGGCTGTTCGTGGATTCGGAAATACGATTCGATGACTCTTCTCGTAGTCGTGGCCTTCGCCGTAAAGCGCCTCGGTGATCTTTCTTTCCTCCGCCACCTTCGCCAGGAATGCCGTCTCGCCGTGGACCATGGTGTCGCGAAAAGCCATGGCATCGATTGCGATCACTGGCCTCTCGCAGGCGTTCGCCTCAACTTGAATCATGCCAAAACCCTCCAGCCGCGAAGGCGCAGCGTAGATGTCGCACGCAGACAATAAGTAGGGCATGAAATTCTGCGAGACAACATTTGTCGAGAAAATGACCTTCTCGCCGATGCCCAGATCTGCCGCCAGTTTGAGATCGATCAGGTTCTGTTGTTCGGTGCGAGCCTGAGGCCAAACCTTGCAGACATATCTCCAGTCAGGCGCCTCGGCATCGATCAGCGCCAATGCCTGCATGACTTCCTGAGCACCTTTCGAAGCACCATCGCCGCCTGCGGTCAGGATCATCAACTGGTTCTTCGATATTCCCAAATCCTCGCGGATCGATTGGACCTTCAGGTCATCGCGGCGGTGCGGCGCGTAGCGGTCCGTATCGCAACCCACAGGAAGCACCACAATGTTGTCGCCCTTGATGCCGTCCCTGATATAGACCTCCTTCACCCAGTTGGAGGTGACCAGAATCAGCGGCAGAGCGTTCAGCGTTTCACGGTGTTCCGCAATATATCCATCGGCCACAAGCCATGGCACGGCCTTCATCCCAAACTGCTGCGGGTGCTTGACCAGGTTCGGAACATGGCCCCAGAACCCCACTCCCACCACGATGTCCGGCTGAAACCAACGATAGTACCATTCCTTTTCCAGAGGCGATTCCAAATGGACCGGGTGGACGTCGACGCCCATCTCACGGAGGCCCCGGCACAATAGTTCGCCTTGCAGCGCCAAGCCGGCCGCCGGTGCGGGGTATTCACTCAGTACAAGTACTTTCACGATTCGATCTCCCAAGATGCTATGCGTTTCGCTGCTGCTGCAACCGAGTCAAAGCACCAAAAGCCTTCTTCCCGCGGAGTGGCCTGTGCTTCCCAAGTGTCGGCCCCATACCCATAGACATCCGTGATGAGCCGGCGCTTTTCAAGCCATACGCTCTCTGCCAGCACATTCCTCCGATCCGCGTCGTCGCGAACCCGAGGCAAGTACGCATGCCCTCCATCTTCGTAAGCAAAGAGCCATAGACGGTTTGTGGCGATGCTGCCCGATCGCCAAAGCGCAACCACGCTTCGGCAGCACTCCTCATGCCGGCGGTGCCGTGTGTATTCGCCCTTTGGGCCATGGGTGAGAACCAGGCTGTAGCTGTTTCCAGCCAATAATCGGGCTATGGTTTCCTGAATCTGTTCGATTGGTAGCGGCACTTGGCCGGGCTCATCGTCCAGATCCGCCATCTCACCTACCGCCCCTAATTGCTCCAGGACCCGGCGGAACTTCGGTGCACGGTCCGGATCGGACGCTCTGCAAAGAGTCACAATCCGCCAATCGAATTCCGGATGGCTCAGAATGTAGCCGCCGCACCAGAGTATCTCGTCGTCCGGGTGGGCGACGACAACAGCGGCGCGCTGGCGAGGGCCGGGTATCACCTCATCGTAGTGGGCTGCGGTCATTGTTCTCCACGGAAAACGCCAGAGGAGCGATTTTCGCTTTCTTCGCTCATCCAGTTACACCTCGATCGTGAAGCCCTGCTTTTGGGCAACAGACTTGATCAATCGGGAAAACGTGCTGTAGTGCTGCGCCATATTTGCCGACCATGAAAACCCGTCGGTGCGCCCAATTTCTTGCCAATACTCCTGAAGAGTCCGGTCGTAGGCGTCAATCGCTGGCTGCAGCGTTTCTGGATGATACTTTTCGTCATGTCGGAAGCTCTCGATCGTCATGCGAGGCTTTTGAGAAGACTCTTCAGCAACGTAGCCGAGCACGACTCCGTCTACAGGAAACGTGTTCGGCGGCAACTCAAGAAGATCGATCATTGCCTGTGGGTCGCGGCGAATTCCGCCTATGGGTACAATGCCGAGACCAAAAGCGCGTGCGGCTGCCATCAGCGTCGCCATGGCAATTCCGGCGTCGCTGACCGCGGCCAGTACCCCTTCGAGGGTACGTTGGAATACCTGCTCGGCACCGGCCTTCTCTACGCCGAGGCCCGTCTTATACAGGTCTACGACTACCGCGATGAACACCGGGGCCTTCGCAATCCATGGCTGGCCACCGGCAATTTCCGCAATGCGCGCGCGGCTGTCAGCATTGCGCACGACAACCAGTGATACCTCTTGACTGTTGGTGGATGTCGGAGCACGATGTGCGCACTCGATGATAGCTTCGAGTATTTCCTCCGGTATTGAGTCGGTCTTATAGCTGCGGCTGCTGTGATGCGCCTGCAATAAGCGGACGGTCTCATTCATCGAGGCTCCTCGTTTGCGTCGACCAACTATTGTCAAGAGACCCAACAGACTATCTTGACAATGACTGAATTGATTCCTTCGCTACACACTCAACGTCGGGTAGTCGGTATAGCCACGTGGCCCCGATGTGAAGAACGTGCTTGGGTCCGGCACATTGAGCAATGCATGGCTGGTAAACCGAGACGGTAGATCAGGGTTGGCAATAAAGAGTTGGCCAAAGGCTACCGCATCCGCCTCACCGTCCTGGATGACCTGATTCGCTTGTGCCAGCGTGTATTTTTCATTTGCGATGTATACGCCGCCGAATTGCTTCTTGAGTTGCGGACCCAATCGGTCGGGACCGAAGAACTCCCGCGCAAGCAGGAAGCCGAGCCCGCGTCTGCCCAACTCACACGCAACGTAGCCAAAAGTTGCCGGTGGGTTCGAATCGTGCATGTCCTGCGAATCGCCACGCGGCGCCAAATGCATCCCCACGCGCTTGGCGCCCCAAACCGAGACCACCGCGTCCGCGACTTCAAGCATGAGCCGGGCGCGGTTTTCAATCGATCCGCCATATGCATCTGTACGGTGATTGGATCCGTCCTGCAAAAACTGATCGAGGAGATAGCCATTGGCCCCATGTATCTCGACACCGTCAAAGCCGGCCTGTTTCGCGTTCTCTGCTCCCTTGCGGAAGGCCTCGACGATGCCCGGAATTTCGGAAATCTCAAGTGCGCGCGGCGTCACATAATCGGTAACGGGGCGCACCAGGCTCACATGGCCCGCCGGTTGGATTGCGCTGGGAGCGACCGGCAGTTTGCCTTCCAGAAAGCGCGGGTCTGAGATGCGGCCCACATGCCATAACTGAGCAAAAATGCGGCCATTTGCCCCATGCACTGCCCTCGTCACCATTTTCCAGGCTTCGATTTGTTGCGGCGACCAAATCCCCGGCACATTCGCGTAGCCAACGCCCTGCGGTACAACCGGGATGCCTTCGGAGACGATCAGGCCTGCACCGGCGCGCTGTGTATAGTATTCGACCATGAGTTGCGTCGGAATGTGCTCTGATGTGCCCCGCAAGCGAGTTAGCGGAGCCATAATAACCCGGTTCGGCAGATGAATCTCGCCGATCTGAATGGGGTCTAACAAAGAAATCATGAGGATGAGTCCTTCAGGAAAAGCGTTCTGTTACTTTGGATGTTTTAGACGGATGGAAGATGGCAAACCTGAGTTTCTTTGTGATATGCAAAGTGTGCAGGTTGGATGCAAGTAGCCTGCAATGATCGCCTCTGTCATTCAACTACTCGCCGGGCGAATCGTCTGCTCCCTTTTGCTCATTCTGTTTGTCTTCAGGGTCTGAGAACCTCAGCGATCAGAACTGCGAATCCGTTCCATGCGATCTGCACGCCAATGCAAAGCAGAATGAACGCAACGACCCGCAGAATGCCATGCGCAGTAGACGGAGGAATGATCTTGGTGATCTTTGGAGCATACGCGTAGCAGAAATAGACGAGCACACTGAGAACGACCACAGCGAGAAATATCCCAACATGGGCCAGGACATCTCTTGAAATTTCGCGATTCGAGATGTGAGCGGTGAGCGTCAGGAGCGCGACAAGCGTGCCAGGGCCAGAAGTCACGGGAAATGTGAACGGGTAGAAGGCTCCCTGCTCAAGATATCGTGTCCGTGTTTCGTCTCGAACTTCGCTCTCTTCCTCCTTGTTCCTAACATTCGCGCGCGCATCTTTCTCGTTCAATACAGACCACCCCATCGCCGCAATCACAATTCCTCCGGAGAGTTGGACGATGGGCAGAGAGATTCCGAAAAAATTGAGAATCGTCGCGCCCAGCAGTTCGATTATGGTCAGGAAGACGATGTTATTAACAGCGATCTTCCGCGCCAATGACCGATAGACAGCTGGTGGCGCCTCGCCTGCGAGCCCTAGGAACACTAGAGCCGACCCCAGCGGATTGATCAGCGGAAACAGCACGCTGAAGGCGATAAGAAACGACTTCCAAAGAAGCAAGAGCAGTCCCCTTACTTACGGCCTCAGTTTATCGGCACGCAGCGGAAGCCGACCTGCCAGACGCGGCTCCCGCGGAGTTGCCCGACCTAGACACCAATTTCATGCAGGGCCAGAAAAGCCTCCAGCAAAATGCGGGGATTGAATTGACCTTTGTATACGGGTGGCGGCTTACGCTCGAGGCCAAGCAAAGAGTAGGCGGCCGTCTGCGCGGAGCGAATGGAATACTCAACTGTGAACACCACATCGTCGGGGAGTTCGCAATACTGTCCAACGAAGGCGAGGTTCTTGAAACCTTCAGGTATAACCTGGGGGCGATCGCCCTTGCTTCGAGGAAGAAACTGGCTGGTGATGAAAGGCATCATGCACGGGATGCAGACGCAGGCATCGAGAATCCTGGCACGATGCTCAGTGAGGCGCAAATGGCCTACGATCTCCGTCATGATTTCTCGCCCCGTGCATGACGACATGGGCTTCTTCACGAAATTGCCCGGCACATCGACGAACAGTCCATAACCCCAGAAAACCTGCACCCCCTCTGGCTGCGCAATGAAATGTGGCTGGTGTGGCAACACGATCGATGCCAGCCAACTTGACTCCGGGAAGGTAATGAGCCCGCCTTCTCCGGGGACATTGCCCGTCAAATCCCGGATCAGTTCGAAGAGTATAGGGTCATGAAGTGTAGTCGTAAATGAAATCCACTTTGATTGTTCAATACGGTCGGCGAAGTTCGAAGGATGCCCGAACTCGGTGTGGCCCGCCGCGATCTTCTCCCAAAGAGCCCAGGAACCGCCATCGGCTTTCCCAAGTAAAGCTGCGGCCGAGTCCATTGAGCCCAGACTCGAACCCTCGGTCATGGACCCAAGAGTTACGATGACTCTGTCCTGCGCTGTAACATCGATTTCCCTGAGACGACCTCCCTCTTCGACAACGATCTTCTCGACAGCAAAACCGTCTTTCCTATGCGCGAACACGAGGTTAGTAACAGTTGTGTTGAGCATGAAGTTGACACTGCGCTCTTCGAGCCATTTGTGAAGCGGGCGCACCATCGAATCGTACTGGTTGTAGACAGTCCGCATAATGCCGGTAAGCGTATTGAAGCCGGAAACCATATGAGTGAAGCGCACCAGATATCGTTTGAACTCGACTGCGCTATGCCAGGGCTGAAAAGCGAACGTAGTACACCACATGTGCCAGAAGTCCGTCTCAAAGAACCCCGGATCGAACTGATCGGAAATCATACTGCGTCCAAGAAGGCTCTCGGGTTCGATCGCCAGGCGCTCGAGATTGAGAATATCCTTCTCGCTCAAACCAAAACTGGGAGCATCGACCCTGTGACCATCCCGAAACAGCCGCGCCTTGGAGGCGGTCTTCATCGTCTCGTTCCAGTCAAATATCTCCCGCGTCACTGTCCTGGTTCCATCGAGAGTCGGGATAGACGAGAATAGGTCGTAAGTGCACAGATACTTGCTTTCAATCATGCGGCCGCCACGCATCACGTAGCCGTCAGTCGCGTTTCCGGCCGCGTCAAGACTGCCGCCAATCCGGGATGACTCCTCGATGATCGTGATTGTGTGCCCTTGCACATCTCCGTCGCGAATGAGGAAAACCGCAGCGGCAAGGGAAGCGATGCCGCCGCCTACAAGATATGTTGCCTCGCTACCATCGGTTCGAGTCACAGGGATCGCTTCACACTTTCTCTTTGGCCAGCTAATCTTGTCGAGCCTGCGCAATGCCCATCTGCGCGCAGGGCTACCGTCGCACAGTGCGATTGTCAATCTGTAATGCGGGAATGACTGTATCCAATTGAACAGATGGCCAGGCGCCCTAGATTGGAGAATCGTGCTGACCGCGCGGGAAGGGCTTCCGCAGTCAGCGCAGACTTTCAACGATCGCCCATGGTGTCCACAGAGAAAGCCATAAGCATGGCTCTTCCTCCGCACTTTCAGCAAGGTGCGACTAACCGCATTGAACCGAAGAAACCGGGAGAAAGCAATGTCAGCAACAAACTCAGTTGTCGCCGTATACGACTCTCACGAGGAAGCAGAACGCGCCGTCAAGGCGCTCCAACAGGCCGGGGTCGATATGAAGAGCCTCTCGATCGCGGGCAGAGGCACACACACCGATGAACATGTAGTCGGCTACTACAACGCTGGTGATCGGATGAAATACTGGGGCAAGGTCGGAGCATTCTGGGGTGGATTCTGGGGACTGCTCTTTGGATCGGCGCTCTTTGCAATACCAGGCATCGGACCAGTTCTCGTTGCTGGTCCACTGGTTAGCTGGATTGTCGCAGGCCTTGAGGGAGCGGTTGTTGTCGGCGGGGTCAGCGCTCTCGGAGCAGGCCTGATCAGTATTGGCATTCCGAAGGACAGCGTCATCGAGTATGAAGCAGCATTGAAGACCGACAAGTTTCTGTTGATCGTCCATGGCGCACGGGACGCGGTGTACGGCGCACGATTCATTCTCGATGGTTCCGGCACCGGCAACTATTGTATTCATGGCCAGCCGATGTTGACCAGTTGACCTTGTCTTGTGCGAAGGGTTGGGCGGTAACTCTGGCTCAGAACTCATTTGACCGATTCAGAGAACTGAACAATCCTATGCACGCATCTCCGCTCACAGGTATTTGCGCTTGCGATCGTCAGGATTCGAACATCTCCATATCAACGGCAACGGTAAGGGCATGCACTCCGCCTCCTAGAATCAAGCCGCGGAGAGGACTCACGTCGCCGTAGTCTCGTCCCCAGGCTAGCGTCACGTGGCCGTTTGAGGGAATCAGATTGTTCGTGGGATCGAGGTCAAGCCAGCCGGTCCCCGGACAATACGCGGACACCCACGCGTGAGACGCATCCGCTCCCACAAGCCTGGGTTGTCCGGGAGGTGGATAGGTTCGGAGGTATCCACTGACATAGCGTGCCGACAGATTCACGGAACGCAGGCAGGCAATTTGCAAGTGCGCAAAATCCTGGCATACCCCCCTCCGCTTGCGAAAAACCTCTTCTGTAGTTGTGCGGACAGTGGTCACTCCAGAATCGAACCGAAAGTCTTTGTGGATGCGGTCGGTGAGATCCAGAAGCCCTTCGCGCAGCGGCCGTCTGCGAGTAAGCGACTTGAGCGCATACTCTGCAAACTCCGCTCGCAACGGAATGCGCGGCGACTCAAATCTGAATTGGTAGGCTCCAAGTCCCTCTGGGCTACGATCCTCGGGCAGCGATCGAACCGCTTCTTCCCAGGGGATAGCCGGTTGTGGCAATGAAGTCGCAATATCCTGCATGGTAACTTCGCTTCGCGCTTCCACTACCAATTCCGTATGCGGTTCCCGGATGGTGAAGAAGTAGAGAGTGTTTCCAAAATAGTCCACTCTCTCGGTGATTGCTGCCGGGGTTGGCTGGATGTGCAGTTCGCACTTTGCCAACCGGTGCTGAAGAAGAGAACGCGGCTTGAGACACGCGACATGGTTCCCGACCGAGACCGGATACTTGTACTTGTACGTGGTTCGATGGACAATTTTGTAGATCATAGGCCCATGGTGACCGGCAACGTGCGAGCGTGGCTGAAGTATCTGGTTGACAGGTTATTTGACCAGGAAGGCAGCAATCTTTCCAGCCTTCTGAGGTAGCGCTCAAGCTGAACAGGGCCATCGGTACCATTTGCGACCCTTGAAGCTCCGGGCAACGGGTACTTTATCTTGCGCAGATCGAACCCACGCAACTCGGCCAAGGCATCCCGCACCATTTGCAAATCATTCGGCAAATGCCGCGGCAGCCTTTCGTAGAGATCGGCGAGGTGGGCCAGTTGAAAGTCCAACGACCGGGGATTGGTCTCATCGGCCATGAGAACATCCAGAACCGCCAACGGCTGCAGGGTGGTGTAGTACCGGCTCCTGTAAGCCATGGAGCTGTCGCTGACTTCAAGCAAACACTCCAGGAGCGGCCAGTCCTGCTCGGCGAGGGGCCTGGTGATTTCACGTAGTTGCCGTGTTAGATAGATTGCGCGTTCGAGACGCCGGCCTATGCTGAGAAACAACCAGCCTATGCCCCGACAAATGTTCTCGCGCTCAAGCCCGGAAAAAGCGGAGAGCAATTCCAGCCAAAGGGTAAGGAGTACCGGATACTCGAGAAACTCTTTTTCTCGCCCAACCTCGACGGAGTCCCGCAACTGCCCGATGAGAAGCGTCATATCGGCCGACAACCGCTCTCGGACCGTGCCGCCGACGCGAGATAACTCTGCCAGCGAAGAGGCCAGGCTTTCAGACCGCTTTGGATCGGTAACGATCGAGATCAATTCCTGTTCAAACTGCAGCGACGTAGGCCGCTTGTTCTTAGCCTTCGGCAACTTGCTTTGACGCGATTCCAGGCAACTGTGCAGTCTGATCAGGCAAGCTAGCTCCGCGTCGTTAGCCTGCCGCACACGGGAGCTCAAACAGCGCACGATTCGAGCGGTATTTTCGGTGCGCTCGACATATCGCCCCAGCCAGAAAACATTGTCGGCTACGCTGCTCGGCACACCGGGCAGCTCGCGGCGCAACGCAACCGGCTCATTGCGAGGACGGAGCAAACTGAATGTATCGACGGGTCCATCCCAGAGTACCCATGCGTCCTTGCTGTGTCCGCCGCGCTGCATGGAGACGACCGATCCTTCTGTTTCGGCAACCCGCACCAGGCCCCCTGGAATCGCCGTCCATCCATTACCTGTGTTGAGCACGTAAGCACGCAGCACAACACTGCGCGAATGAAGGTGTCCATTATCCCAAACGGGTGCGTTGGACAAAGTGACTTGCTCCTGCGCCACAAACTCATGAGGATTGGTCCGCAATGTCTTAGCGAACTTCCCCTTTGCGGCTTGGTCGAGTTCGGCCCCGAATACAGGCTCTACACCGCGCGAAGGAAACGCTGGCTTCACCACGACAGAATCGAGGTGATTCAACACCCAATCGAGAGCGGATGGTTGGCCGCACCACCAGGTCGCAACGGATGGAATTTTCAGCTTCTCGCCAAACAGATGTTTGGATAAACCGGGAAGAAATGGCATGATCGCCGATGTCTCAATCAAGCCGCTCCCCAATGCATTGGCGACGACGACGTTTCCGGCTACGATGGCGTCGACCAGGCCTGGCACACCGAGCAGTGACTCGCTTCGTAATTCGAGAGGATCGCAAAAGCTATCATCCACGCGGCGCAGTATAACGTCGACTCGCTCCAACCCATCAACGGACTTGAGGTAAATGGACCGGTCGCGCACGGTGAGGTCCACTCCGGTGACCAGAGTAAATCCAAGGTATCGAGCTATGTACGAGTGTTCGAAATAGGTCTCGTTGCGCGGACCCGGGGTGAGAAGAACAATGCGCGGGTTTTTGCGGTGCGAGAGTGAGGCAAGAGCGTCCCGCTGCGCACGAAAGAAAGGAGCGAGGCGCAGGACATTCGACTTGCTGAAGATATCTGGCAGAACATCGGAGACGATGGTGCGGTTCTCCAATGCATAGCCGCTGCCGGAAGGAGCCTGGGTGCGATCGGAAAGCACCCACCAATGGCCGTCCGGCGAGCGCGCAAGATCGACAGCGAGCATGTGAAGATAACTGTGCGCGGGAACAGGCACACCCACCAGCGGCCGAAGAAACGCAGGGTTGGCGAAAACAAGCTCGGCAGGAATGTGTCCATTCGCGAGAAGTTCCTGCGAGCCGTAAAGATCCTCAAGGACTCGACTAAGCAAGCGGGCGCGCTGAATGATGCCTGCTTCGAGAAATCGCCATTCTTCAGCCGGGATCAGGAATGGAACGATGTCGATTTTCCAGGGTCTGTTTTCGCCAAGCGGATCGCCGTAGATGTTGTACGTGATACCGTTCTCGCGAATACGGCGTTCGGCATGCTGCCAGCGTCGACCCAGCTCTTCGGGGCCGATCGCCCGGAAAGACTTCATGATGCGTGCCCAGTGCGGTCGAGGAGTTACTCCATCAGCCGATAACTCGTCATAGGCAGCGCCATAGCGGAGCGGAGTCTGATACAGATCGACGGTCATGACAGGAGCCCCGGCGTCTCGATCTGTGTCTTTTGTCCGCGTGGCGGCAGCCGCAGGTCAAGAGTCATGGGAAAGAGCGGGTTGATCTCTTCTTCAGGCTCCTCCATCTGGATGAGCGCAGGGGTGGCCACCTGGAAGCGCTCCATGCGCCTGTCATCGGCTTCCGCGACATTGGCGGGACGACCTGGGTAAAGACGACCGTCGGGTGGTCCAACATGATAGGTACATTGGCCAATCGAATGGCCGCTCAAGCGATCGATAAGGTGGAAGACAAGGGGCGCGTGGACGGGAACCGTAGGGTGCAATGTTGCGGACAAGCGCCGCGCACGAAACCGCACTCCCGCCAACGCAGTGCCGGTCTCGCCGGTGAGTTGAAGAGGCACCCTGCGCCCATTGCATGCGACTGCGTAGCGGGAATCCTGTGCGATCCCGGACAACTTCACCTGCATTCGCTCCATCGATGAGTCCACGGTACGCACCGTGCGGCCGGAGAAAGTCTCTTCCGCAAGCACGTTCCAAGGCTCGAGGGCCTGACGCAGTTCAAGTTCGACTCCATCCGCGGCGATGGATCCAATCTTCGGAAAGCGAAATTCCAGATGCGAATCGAACCACCCGTCCTCGAAGTTGTGCCCGGACAACCGCAACTGGGCGAGCACCTCGCGAAGGTCTCGCCTGACAAACTCCGGCAACATAAAGCGGTCGTGAAGCGTTGTACCCCAGCGGATCAGGCTGCCTTCAAAAGGCGTTTTCCAGAACATGCTTACCAAGGCGCGAATGAGCAACATCTGGAGAAGATTCATCTGCACATGAGGCGCCATTTCGAAGGCGCGCATTTCGAGCAATCCCAGTTGCAACCCCAGTCCTTCGGGCGGAAACAGCTTGTCGACGCAGAATTCGGCGCGATGAGAGTTTCCCGTGGTGTCGACGAGGAGGTTGCGGAACAATCCATCGATGACCCAAGGCGGGCAATCGCCGGAAGGGAGATTGCGAAACGCTACCTCGAGCTCATACAAGGCATCCATGCGCGCTTCGTCCACGCGTGGATACTGGCTCGTGGGACCGACATACATGCCGGAAAACAGATACGACAGCGACGGATGATTCTGCCAAAACGTCACCATACTGCGCAGCAGGTCAGGGCGGCGGAGAAGCGGACTGTCCAGCAGGCTGGCGCCACCGATCACGATGTGGTTGCCGCCTCCCGTGGCGACGCGGCCGCCATCGTAGTTGAATTTTTCAGCGGTCAACCGGTTGCGGCGGGCTTCTCTGTCGAGCAAATTATTGATCTGTTCCAGCTCGTCCCAGTTACTCGCAGGCGGCAGGTTCACTTCCAGAACGCCGGGGTCCGGTGTGACGCTGAACGATCGCAGCCGCGGATCGGACGCTGGGGCGTAGCCCTCGACCCAAACCGGGGTTTTCAGGTACTCGCATGTGTCTTCAACCGCGCTTACCAGGTCGAGATAATCCGCAAGTTTGGGCGTATAGGGCAGGAACACATGCAGACGGCCTTCCCGAGCCTGCACGCATAACGAGGGCCGGATCATTACCGGAACTTCATCGGACGCAGGCAAGACAGCGGGAAGCGGATCGGGCGCGGGGGTTATCTCGAAAAGTTCCATGCGGCGCGCCGGGTGTGCCGGAAGCTTGACCCATTTTTCGAAAGGAGCAGCATCGAAGTCGTACTCAACCTCGTCGGGCGCGACCCAGGGCATGGAGTCGGTGGTAATGCGGAAACCTATAGGTGAATCGCCAACCGAAAGTAGCAGGCGTTCCGGCCGGGGAAACCACAACTGACTCGACCAGCGCAGTTGTCCCTCCGGCTGCCGGCGGCGTATAGGCAAAATGTAGCCAACTGGCTCCGCCGTTTCGCTGTCCGGGTTATACGCGGGCAGAAGATTTTCTGAACTCACCTGGAGGCGACGAGTGAGCGCTTCAATAAATCGAAGACCATCGGCCGCTCCAGAACCGTACTCCCCATCTTCGCGCGCGATGAGGCCAATATCCTCCCAGACAGAAACGCCATCGACGCGCCAGTAGCAGCTCAGCGCCCAACGCGGAACGGCTTCGCCGGGGTACCACTTGCCTTGTCCGAAGTGGAGAAATCCGCCGTACGTCATCCCCGAGCGGAGACCTTGAATGAGCGCCAGGCCGCGGGTTCGCTTCATCGCGCCGCCGGCGTCGATGTTCCATTGAGGGCTCTCGGGGTCGTCGATGCCGACGTAGGTTGGCTCGCCGCCCATTGTCAGGCGCACATCCTGCGCCTTCAGTTCTTCGTCTACGCCATGAGCCACCTGTCTTATCCGCAGCCAGTCCTGGTCTGTAAAAGGCTTGGAGGGCCGTCGCGGATCGTTCAAACGCCGCGTTGTCATGGAGTAACTGAATTCCACTTTGGATGGCTCCGAAGTGCCCCCAATTGGTGCGGCCTGCAAAGCAGTCGGAGTGCAAACAAGCGGGATGTGCCCCTCGCCGGTGAGGAGGCCTGAGGTTGGGTCCATGCCAATCCAGCCCGCGCCCGGCAAGAATGCCTCCGCCCAGGCATGCAGATCCGCCGAATCCGCTTCCGGGCCGCCGGACGCCGGATCGTCTGACTGCAACTGAATCAGATAACCGGAGACAAACCTTGCCGCGATCCCCAATTTTCGGAGACTCTGCACCAGCAGCCAAGCAGAATCCCGACACGATCCCGAGCGCTTCTCAAGCGTCTCTTCGCACGTCTGGACGCCGGGCGCCATCCTCGTGCCATAACTGACTTCGTCTCGAATCTTTTTATTCAGGTCAAGCAGAAGGCCGATCGTTGCGCTCTTCCTATGCACAAAACTTTGAAGAAACGCATGAAGCAGCGGTCCAGGCGGATCCACAGATCGATAGGGTTCAAGATCCTTCGCCAAACCGGGCTCGTAGGCGAAAGGGTACTCCTCAACGCCCGACTCCAGAAAAAATGCGAATGGGTTGTAAGGAGTTAGATCCGCGACCAGGTTCACATCAACCAGAAATTCATTCGTCTTCCCTGAAAAGAGAAGGCGCGCCTGGCGATTATTGTGCGGGTCCAGTTGCCAGTTCAGAATGTGTTCGGAGGGGGTGACGTCAAGGGAATAGCTGAGAATAGGCGTTCGACAATGCAGAGCGGGACGCAACTGGATCATCTGGGGACCGAGAGATATCGCCTTGTCGTACCGATAAATTGTCCGGTGATTCAGCGCAACTTGTATTCCCATCCGCCCCCTCGCCGCCCACACCTTGAATTTGAGGCCAGCAGGCATTTGGCGACACAGCCCGCGAACCCGCTATATGCCTTGTGGATGCTGGGGCGTAAAGATACGTTAACATATCGAGCTCTGAAAAGATGTCCATTCCACTACTGCAAAACCCAGCAGAAACAGGGAAAATGGTCTGGTCCCCGGCGCATGCCCAATCGGCTGCTTCCAGACGGAATCCGACGCGGTGCGCTCAACGACCTGCGTTCGCAATCTTGCATCCAAATGGGAAGATCGCCTTCTCGCACCGCCCTTCACTTCCTTCCACGGGACGCTACGGAGTCCAATAACCTTACGCTTAGGGGCGCAACAATGATTATCCGTCTTGCATACGACATTCAATTCGAGATTCCCGCCACGGTCGCAATGGTGACGATGCTTCACGTTCATCCTTCTCGCAACGCCGACCTACTGGAACCGGATGAGCTGAAGACCGAACCGGACCTTGAAGTGAGCGATTACATCGACGGTTTCGGGAATCGCTGTACGCGGTTCATCGCGCCTCCAGGGCAACTCAAACTCAGCGGTTCCACGCTCATTCGAGACTCCGGAGTTCCGGATGAGGTCAATTGGGATGCCCGCGAGCAGGCCGTCGGCGATCTCCCCCACGAAGTGCTCACATTCCTGCTCACCAGCCGCTACTGCGAGGTGGATCGTTTCTCAAGCATCGCGTTTGAACTGTTCGGGCAAATCCCACCGGGCTGGGGCCGCGTACAAGCCATTTGCAACTGGGTCCACAACAAAGTGGCGTTTAACTATCAGAATGCCCGGCCGACAATGTCTGCTCTCGATGTTTTTACCGAGCGCGTGGGCGTATGTCGCGACTATCAACATCTGGCGATCACCTTTTGCCGCGCACTCAACATCCCAGCACGCTATGCGACCGGTTATCTCGGCGATATCGGTGTCCCCGTAGTTCTTCCCATGGACTTTAGCGCATGGTTTGAGGTATATCTCGATGGCCGTTGGTGGACATTCGACGCCCGCAACAACCAATCCCGGATTGGCCGTGTACTCATGGCAACGGGCCGGGATGCCGCCGATGTGGCTATGACCACTTCGTTTGGAGGAGCACACTTGCGCCACTTTTTCGTAGTTACAGAAGAAGAGGCTGCGACGCCGATAGAGGAATAGGTCAAGATTCGGCAGCCTTGCTTTGGCCGTCTGCAGGCGCTAAGACAATGTGAATAATCAAGCGCTTCAACTGCGTGGCACTGTGTCAAGGCACGACTTCAGTCGTGCCGAAATGTAAAGCAACTGCCCGGCTGGACAACACGATGAGTTGAGGCTGTTATTGATGCGCAGGGCGCTAAAACAGTTTCATCCTGCATTCGCCGTAGATGTCCATGCAAGCCCAAAATTCCGGATGGGCCCTGCTGCCGCCTTGCGGTTTGCCGCGAGGGAGATCCCCGGTATCCCTGGATGCGAAGGCGCCTGATGCCGCGTTCCTAAGGTGCGGGAAATGTGAGCAACATTTGCTATTGAGGCCTGCTTGCTGCGCCATCGAGTTCATAGCGCTCAAGAGCATCCCGCAGGCTCTTCGCCAGTTGGTCGTCGTGTTGCTCGATGGCCAGATCGAGCGCCTGGCGCGCGGATTGGATGGCTTCGGCTGAATGGCCAGTCTTGTTATATGCGTTAGCCAACTCGGCGAGGCCGCGCCAGTTCTTGCCTTGGGAAAGTTCCACGGCCTTCTGAAGAGGAGCGACAGCTCCGGCGTAGTCCCCGCGCGATTCCAGGACAAAGCCAAGATTGAAGCGATACTCCGCTGAAGTGGGGGCCAGCGCAACTGCAGTTTGCAATTGATTGACCGCCTCGTCGATTCGTTCCATCTTTGCCAGCGCCAACCCAAGTTCATTGTGTCCATTGGGGAAAGTGGGAGCCACTTCTACAGCTTTTTGCAGCCGCTCGTATGCCTCCTGAGTGTGGCCGGTTTCAAGCAGCACGGTTCCCAGGTCGGTCGCAGCGCCGGGATCGGAAGGATCGAGCGTCAGCGATTTACGCCAAGTTGCGATTGCCCCGTCCAGATCGCCGTTCAGCGCCAGCGATACGGCAAGGTGGTCGAGCCATGACGCATTGTCAGGGTTGAGAGCACAGGCCTTGCGGTACTCCTCCAGTGCTTCGTGCTCCTGGTCGTTTCCTGTGAGAGCAGTCGCCAAGGCGTAGTGCGCCAGAGGATCTTCCGGATCGCGCTCGAGCGCGCCACGCAATGCTTGAATCGCTTCCGGCATCTGGTTGTTCTCGATGAATTCGTAGGCCTGGTTGAACAGCCGGTAAAACTCGGTGGCCTGCGGGTCGATCTTTTCCAGTCCGCCCGGCGGCACATTCAGGAACTCCGGGATATTGACCGCGCGGTTGGCCGCAGTCGTGTTTTCAACAAGGATCGCAGGCGTGTCGTTGCCTTGGGCGTCGATATGCGTCATCATCAGCTGCGTGTAAGGCGAGCGCGCCTTCGACGAAAATGCAAGCCACCGCCCGTTCGGCGAAAACGTGTGCCACGAGTTCATGAGCGAAGTGTTGCATTTCATTAACCGCGCCTTGCCGCCCGCGAATGGCACAATGTACAGCTTGCTGTCGGGTCGCATCAGCAAGCCGTTCTTGTTCTGCACAAACACGATCCATCTGCCGTCAGGAGACACCTTGGGAAAGTTGTTGCTCATGCCGTTCCCCGATGCGCCCTCGACAGCAATCGCCTTGCCGCCCTTTCCTCCATTAAAGGGAATCTTGTAGAGGTCGTATTGGATCTGAGGCTCATTCGGATCGTTGGCATGCTCGGGTCTCTCGGCGCCGGGTGGATAAGGATCCCGGGCCTGCGCGCGGCTGTAAATCAGGTACTTTCCATCGGGCGACCAGAATGCGCTGGTTTGCACAAATTGCGGATCGTCGGCGCCGGGCAGGGGCCGCATCTTCTTTTCCTGCCGGTCGTACCAGGCAAGGATGCCGCGCGTCGGATAAAAAACCTGGATGAAGGAGATATGCCGATAGTTCATGCTGAAAAGGCGATTGATCACCCCAGGCGCGAATCCGGGGGCTTCATTCTCATGGCCGGTTTTCGTGTTCGGAGGACCGATCGACGTCACAACGTAACGGCCATCCGGCGAGACCTGCGACATGAACCCAAACCGCTTCACCGCGGGTTCGGAACTAGGGGCATCGAGGTTCTCCTGGAAGGAACTCCAGCGGAGAACATCCTGATTGCGGATGGTCATGTTTTTGGAAATCGAGACCAGCGCATACAGCCCCTTGTCGTTCCGCGGTCCATCCATATCCAGGCCCATTGTTTTGCCATCTAGCGAGAACGAGTGGCAATTGGCGCACGTGGGCAGATTCTCCATCACCGTGCGGCTTTGAGCCTCGCCAATGTTCCGCAACTCCCACTTGATAAGGGGTAGGGCGGATGGCGGCAGAGGCTGAATCGCGCCCTTGTCGCCAACAGGAGACATCATGAGCGGAACATCGCGGTAAAAAATGGGAGCTCCGACAGGATCCTGCGACGTGGAAATTGTCACCGTGCCTGCCGACACTGGAGACGTTGAATCGCCGTCCGCAAATCCATCGATGGCAATCGTTGCCGGGGATTTTGCGCTCAGCTTTTTGATCTTCTCCCATGTTTCCGTATCCGGTTTCCATGTGCGCGTGACAGCCTGCTCTGGGGTAAGCTCGGCCTGCGATCCTGCCCTCGGGTCATTCTCGGCAACTTGCATGAAGTCTCCGGGAATCTCCAACCGGATTCCCTTGGAGCCGTCTGCGAAAGAGACTCGAACGCCCCACCGTTTTGCGGACTCGCAGGAATCGCGCCAAAGAAAAGTAGGCGGTGTGATCTCCTCTGGAAAAACAGAACCGGATGCAGGGTAATCGATCGTTATCTTCGCCGGTTGGATTGTGGACGCGACGCGCTCACTGCCGGAGGAAGACGACAATGCTGCCCCGCAGACCAGGAAAACCGAACCGGCGCCGGCAAGCCCCATGAGCAGGAGGTTCACACTTCGTATGTTCATTCCTTCTCCAGAGCGGTTCCTGCAAGGATTCTTGCCACAAGGCGAAGTTAGTGCGGTCTGGTGAATAGTGCGGTGATCCTTATCACCTCCAAGGGAAACGAAGCAACGCGAGAGCATTTCGGTGTACCGGCACTGGAAACTCGAGTAACCGGCTTGGAAGCCCAGAGTCTAAACATACATCGGTGCGAATTCTCCGCATCACTTATGGCAGGGCAACCGCCTCCAATTGATCCCCGCCATGAATTCTGATACACGCAGTCGCATCAGACGTGTAATTGACTTAGGGCTCGCGCATAAATAAACTGCACAAGCTTGTTGTCATTGAGGGAGCACGGAGTAGTTCCAGTCGCCATGGAAGACTTCTTGTGTTAGGTTGAGTTTGGCTATCTCCGATGCGGATATTTCAACT
>Ga0302274_10001048_pt1 | contig 27045 bp, 20 predicted proteins | sample III_Bog_N2_1_FD_198755 | JGI IMG/M metagenome (GOLD analysis project Ga0302274, IMG submission 198755) | Peat permafrost microbial communities from Stordalen Mire near Abisko, Sweden - III_Bog_N2_1 | ecosystem: Environmental > Terrestrial > Soil > Wetlands > Peat | place: Sweden: Abisko...
CCTCCGCTTCACCGGCCAAATAGATTTTCATCCCTGCATCGGAAAACTGTAAAGAATGTCTGGAGACAAACTGTAAACCATGTCCCGGCACTTGACAGCGAGGCACCTGGGCCACCCAGCTTTTGTGGTGATTCTCACTTTTCATCCCCGGCACCTGGGCCACCCGCCCGGTCGCAGTCGTATGAGTCGCCTCTCGCGAGGTCTGAGGAACCCCGTCAACTACAACTTGCTTCCCATTCGAATCCGTCACTGGAACAGTCTTCTGCGTGCCTTGTTGGGAAGTGGGTACGCCGGCATCTTTCTTAGCTTCGTTAGTCGCACCGTGTTGAGTTTGCGGCGGCGAAGGTGCATCCTTGTGAAGCGCATTTGAAATCGTGTTACCTGCCTGTTGTAAGGAATTCGCCAATTGTCGGGAATTCTCTTGGTATGCTGGGCTCGCCATATAAGTAGCGACTGCCGTAAAAGTGACATGAACCAAAGCAGCCACAGCAATCGCTTCTCCGATACATAGGTCTTCAAAACAATGCCCATCCGAATCAACCCGAATTAGCGGATTGTTACCGACATACGAGTACAGATTGAGGCTTTGCGGATTGTCCAGATCCGCGTACGGTACCGGCTCTTCTTTGGCGCTCCAGTCGGGCGACATAAACCTGCCCATCGCACTGCTGTAGTAGCGCGCTTCGAAGTAGTCGTTTCCTGATTCTGAGTCACGTTCTTTGCCGGTATAGCGGGATGGCGGAAAACAAACGTCAGATGCACAAACGGCGGCTTGCATCCTAGTCACGTGCTCCTGATCGTACATCAACCCCGGTCCCCAAAAGCGAGGGACCGGGGCCACCCGCCGTTGTCCTTTCCAGCCCACATTAGACCCGTGGATGGATCGGTCCAGAAGCCGCGCATCTGAGTCTCTGGGGCAGCCCTCGGCCCACTCGGTGCCGACTGAGCGCTCCCCCGGAGGGCAACAACACCGATCAGAAGCGCAACGACCCTAGCCCAGCATTTCAACCCTTTTAGGCTCACTTTCCGGGGCCACGCACACAGAGGGCGCGTCTCCCCACGAAGGGATACGGCCAACCGGTCGGGTCATTGTCTGATCTGCCTTCGTTGAAGTCGAAATACCAAGCGTAGCCGTTAGGGCGTCCGCGATCATCGTACCTGCGCTCGCTGCTCCACTCATCGCCGGTAAGGAATAGACCGCCCTTCACATGATAGGTAAAGAGATTGTCTTTGCCAGAGCCAGCTAACCCGGAAGCATTGGCATTGCGGTCGTAGATCGCCCCTAACTCAGCACGCGTTGCCAACCTCCAGTCCGAGTACCCCTTCAACCGGAGATCGCGGCAGTACTGCACCGCGCCCTTCCAACTCACGTCTTTCCCGTTATCCTTCCCAGCCCACATCAAGCTGGTAGCTGGATCGGCCCAGACACCGCCCGCAGAAGGTTCCTGCGAGCGGATTTCCGGCGCTGATTGAGCGTTTGCCATGAACGCCGAGATTAGAAGCAGGAGCGTTGCAGCTTTAGATTTCACGATGCGGCCTCCTACTTCCAACTATCTGCATACCACTGAAACGCATTGATGACACCGAAGGTCAGCTTTTCTTTGGCACCTTGGACACCACCTGTACGCATCAGGTTGTTGTTACTCTGGATGAGCGCCCTCGATGTGGCAGGCGACAAGTGTGGATTGAAATAACTGCCGATTGTGATGCCGTTGGTGTTGAAGTTGTAGTCGTGAACAGCAGCCCTCCAATCACCCGTCCCTTGCGGCGGCCCCATTCCACCGGGTCCGGCCCAGTTGTCCTTCCCGTTGATCGGCCCGGCGACCCCCTTCCAAAAATCGGTTACCGCCTGATCTCGCTTGGTCATAAATGTCAGCAATCCGTCTAGTGGGTCTGATCCGTCTGTTGGTCTGGAATTCCCCACTAATTGGCCTGTCAGGAAATCGGCACTCGTCGAAGCAAATCCGTAACTACCACAGCCGCTCAGGCAACCCCCGCTGTCATTCGTTTGTGCGCCCGCTTGAAACTGAGCGAAATTGACCTGACCGCCATCTTCACCGGCAGCTTCAAACGCTTTGGCCGTCTTGTTGTAATGTGCCCAGCCCTCGTCTACGTAACCGGACAACCAAGTTCCGCCGCTGCCTCCGCATTCGCCAGAGCTACTATTGTGATCAATCGATTCGACACCCTTGCCATTGTCCGTGGCATAAATGCAGTCGAGACCGTTCGGATCAATGAAGATCAGAGGATTGTTCCGAGCATACGCGTAGAGATTCCAGCTTTGTGGGTCCTCCGGTCTTTGCGCCAGAAGTCCAGACGGATCGGGGCTCATGAAGCGGCCCATTGAGCTTGCGTAGTACCTGGCCCCGAAGTAGTCATTCCCTGATTCGGTGTCCCGTTCTTTGCCGGTATAGCGGGACCGATTGAGACGCACTGCGCTGATTGAACAAGCGGCATAGGGCGTCATAGATATGGACCTGGCATCGTAAATGTAATCCTTTCTCTCCAGGCAGCTCACCGGAGGACTTTGGGCCGGAAGATCCCTGTTTTACTTCAGCGGGTCGGAAGGGAGGGTCCAGCCTTTGGTTTCGCCTTTGTTCTGCTGCTTGAGCCAGTCCATGAGGGGCTGGAAGTATTCGACGATGGCCGAGGCGTCGGCCTTGTCCGTGCCGGTCATGGCTTTGAGGGCTTCGGGCCAGGGTTTGGACGCGCCCATCGAGAGCATTGCGTTGAGGCGCGCGCCGGCTTCTTTGGAGCCGTAGACGGAGCAGCGATTGAGCGGGCCCTGGTAACCGGCGGCCTGGCACATGGCGCGATAGAACTGGAACTGGTAGACGCGGGCGAGGAAGTAGCGCATGTAGGGGACGTTGCCGGGGATGTGGTACTTTGCGCCGGGGTCGAAGTCGGCCTCAGAGCGGGCGACGGGCGGGGCGATGCCCTGGTACTTTTCGCGCAGGGCCCACCAGGCGCTGTTGTAGTGGGCGGGCGTGACCTGGCCGGAGTAAACCTGCCAGCGCCACTTGTCGATGAGCAGGCCGAAGGGCAGGAAGGCGATCTTGTCGAGAGCCGTGTGGAGCAGGAGCGGAATATCGGCGCTGGGCGGCGGGACCTGATCGATGAGGCCCAGCTTCTTCAGGTAATCCGGCGTGACGTTGAGGGCGATGGCGTCGCCGATGGCCTCGTGGAAGCCGTCGTTGGCGCCGTTCTGGAAGAAGAAGGGCTGATTGCGATAGGCCATCTGATAGTAGTTGTGGCCCAGCTCGTGATGGACGGTGACGAAGTCGTCAGCGGTGGGCGCGAAGCAGGCCTTGATGCGGACGTCGCGGGCATTGTCGATGTCCCATGCGCTGGCGTGGCAGACGACGTCGCGGTCGCGGGGATGGGAGAGCATGGAGCGCTTCCAGAAGGTATCCGGCAGGGGATCGAAGCCAAGGGACTTGTAGAAGCCCTCGCCGTAGCGGACCATCTGCTCTGAATTGGTGGAGCGCGCCTTGAGGATTGCGCCGAGGTCGTAGGGCAGCGGGCCGGCGGAAGGCGCGACGACATCGTAGATGTTGCCCCACTCCTGCGCCCACATGTTGCCGAGCAGGTCGCCGGGAATCATGCCGTCGGGGCGGCGGGCGGCATCGTCGTACTTCTGAATGAGCTTGTGGCGGACGTAGGTGTGCAGCTCGCGATAAAGAGGCTCGACTTGCAGCCAGAGGCGCTCGATTTCGGCCTGGAACTCGTCGGGGGTCATGTCGTACTGCGAGCGCCAGAGTGCGCCGGTGTCGGCAAAGCCCAGCTCGCGCGCACCCTGGTTGCTGAGCTCGGCCAGGCGGGCGTAGTCGCCGCGCATGGGAGCGCCGACGGCGTGCCAGCCGGTCCAGAGTGCCGCAAGCTCTTTGGGGTCGCGGCTCTGAGCCATCTTCTGGTCGAGCTCGTCGATGCCGAGGCAGTGGTCGGGATTCGAGTCCGGACAATATTTGCCGCGGCCATAGGCGGCGTCGAGCTCAGCGGCCTTCTGTGTGGTTTCAGCGCGCAGAGCGGGGTCCTGGGGGGCAGGCAAACCAATGCTGAGCTTGAGGAGCAGGAGCTTGCGGGCCGCGTCGGGGGGCAGGGCGAGGCCGTCAAAGCGGCGGGCCTGGCCGATCAGCTCGGTCTGGCGGGCGATCTGCCTATCATTGGCCTCGGCGACCAGGGCGATGGTGTCGTCGGTGATGTAGGTTTCCTCGACCCAGGAGGCGCGGTTGACATCGACGCTCATCGCGCCCAGTTCCTTTTCCGCGCTGGCGATGAAGGCGAGAGCCTCGGCAACGGTGGGCTGGGCGGCGGGGGCGGTTTGCGCCGGGGCGGTGGGGAGGAGCAAAGTGAGGCTGGCTGTCGCGAGGAGGAAGGAAAGAAAGGAACTGGTTCGGAAAGTCATGGCAATCGGAACTATAAAACATTTATGAGGGGGCGGGAAGTGCGGTCTCCCACACCTGAGTCTCTGACCGGATCATTACGTACCTTGAGTTCGTGCTTTCCCTGGTCCCAAAAGCGGGATCTCCACCCCACGGACGAAGACCTGTCCGTGGAGACCCCGGACCAGGAGCACCCAGCGGGTTGAGTTTTGAGGTTTCCCACCCATTTCACAAAGAACGTGAAATGGATGGGGCATCCAGGACATTGTGCGATCTGCGAAAAAGCCGCAAATTTCAAAGCTGCTAATTGCCGCTTTTGCCGAGGCCGAAGATCTTCTGGATGATGTTGCGGTGGTCGCCATTTCCGCTTGCATGGCCGCAAGTCTCCGTGGGCGCGGTGCCATCGAGGAAGGCGGCGTCGTAGCTCTCCGGGCAGGTGTCGTCGCTGAGCAGGTTGCTGGCCCTGTCGATGGAGACGATTTCGATGCCCTCGGGGGCGGAGAAGCCGTTCGTGTCGGAGTACTGCGGCAGTTTGACGGCGCGCTTCATGAACTCCGCCCAGATGGGCGCGGCGGCGTGGGCGCCTTCGATCTTCACGTCGGTATAGTCGTCGTTGCCCACCCAGACGATGCAGAGCAGGTTGGAAGTGTAGCCGGCGAACCATGCGTCGTGACTGGTGCCGGTTTTGCCCGCGGCGGGAGCGGAGAAGCCGCGAGCGCGGACCCCTGCGCCAGTGCCGTGGTCGATGACATTCTGGAGCAAGCTGGTAGTCAGGTAGGCTACGCGCGGGTCCAGAATCTGCTTGGAAGTGGGGGTGAAGTCGGTGATGACGTCGCCGGTGGGCGTGCGCACACTGGCCAGCATCCAGGGGTCCAGGTGGAGGCCATTGTTGGCAAAGATGGTGTAAGCGCCGGCCATATCGAGCGGCGTGGCGTCATAAGCGCCGATGGCAACGGTGGGCGTGCCACGAGCGCTTTTAATGCCGGCGTCGCGAGCCAGCGCGGCCACGCGGTCGAAGCCGACCAGTGAGGCGAGGCTGATGGTGGCGTTGTTCAGGGATTGCTGCAGCGCATAGCGGGCCGTTACCTGCTCGTGATAAGTACCTTCAAAGTTGTGCGCCGTGTATTCCTGGGAGGTACCCTCCCCGTAGGTGGTCTGTTCGTCGCTCAGCATGGTCAGCGGCGAGAAGAGCTTGCTCTGCCCCGAAAGCATGGTTCCCTCGGCGGCCGTGGAGAAGGCCGCGGCATAGACAAAGGGCTTGAAGATGGAGCCGGTGGGCCGCTTGGCCATGGCGTGATTCAACTGCGAGTTGCCGTAGTTGCGCCCGCCGACCAGAGCCAGCACCTGGCCGGTGTGGGGATTGAGCGCCACCAGCGCCACCTGCGGATAGGAGTATGTTTCACCGGGCTTGCGGTGCGCGTGCAGCTTGTCCACCTGTTCGTCGATTATGTGAACGGTGGACTCGACCGCGGCTGTTGCCTCGCGCTGCAAGTCGGGATCGAGCGAGGTGTAGATGCGCAGGCCCTCGCGGTTGAAGTCGCGCTCGCCCAGCTTCTGCGTCAACTGGTCATGGACCAGGTCAACGAAATAGGGCGCCTCGCTGGCGTCCACGCTCTGCTCCCCGAGGTGCAGCGGCTCGGCCTTGGCCTGCTCTGCCTGGTCCTTGGTGATGGCGCCGGTCTCGACCATCGAATCCAGCACGAGGTTGCGGCGGTCGATGGCGCGGTCGCCGTGGCGGAAAGGCGAGAAATAATTTGGACGTTGAATCATGCCAGCCAGCAGGGCGCAATCGGAGAGATCGAGCTGGCGCACATTCTTGCCGAAGTAGGACTGCGCTGCCTCGCCGAAGCCGTCGATGGAGAAGCTGCCGCGCTGGCCCAGGTTGATTTCGTTGGCGTACATCTCGAAGATCTGCTGCTTCGAGAAGCGGTGTTCGAGCTGAAAGGCGACAACGATCTGGGATATCTTGTACTGAATTGAGCGGTTGTCGGCGACGATGAGCAGCTTTGCCAGTTGCATGGTGAGGGTGGAGGCGCCGCCGCGATGCTTGCGGTCGCCGATCAGATCATGCCATGCCCAGCCGATCATGCTGAAGTAGTTGACGCCGCCGTGCTCGAAGAAGCGGCGGTCCTCGATGGCCAGCACAGCCTGAACCAGATTGCCGGGAATCTCGTTGTAGGCGAGCAGGCGGCGCTTGCTGCGGCTGGCGTCGTCGCTGAGGCCGGTAATCAGCACCGGTTCCAGCTCATAGCTGGATAACTGCTGCCCATGGTCGTCGGTGATCGACTGCACTGCGCCCGCGCTGATGCGGATGGCCGCGCCATCCTGCGCGTGGTAGGACTGCGGGCCGGGGTGAACCCGGATGGTCTGCGCGCCCTCGCTGAAGGTACCCATTTCGGAGGCCTGCGCGGCGCCATCGGGCGAATAGCCGGCCTCTCGCAACTCGTTGGCGATCAGTTGCACGGAAAGCTTCTGGCCCGGCCGCACCTCGCGCGGCGCGGCAAAGATCTTGGCCGTGTTGGCAAAGAGCGGAGACTTCAGCCGCTCGTCCACAATGTGCTGATACTTGATGTAGTAAAAGGCGAAAACAATAAAAAACAGCAGAGCAGCCGCCGCAGAGGCAGTAAGCGCCCAGCGCAACAGCAGTGATCGCCAGGGACGCGCTCCCGTTGGTCTTGGGATCCTGATCTTCAATGCCATCGCGACTCCTTATCACAGTTGACAGCTAACAGCTAACAGCAGACAGCTAACAGTAGAGTGCTGCGTTTATGCTTCTACCGAGGTGAGAAGCGCGTCTTCCTCGATCCGCTCCTTGATCAGCGCCAGCACATCAGGCAGGGCTACATCCACACTCGCGCCCGTGGCCCGGGTGGCGAGCTCCACCTTGCCCTCGGCGGCCTTCCTGCCGACGTTGATGCGGTAGGGAATCCCGACCAGGTCCGCGTCCTTGAATTTGACGCCGGCGCGCTCCTTCCGGTCATCCAGAAGCACATCAATGCCCGCGGATTCGAGCTCTTCCGCCAGATCTTCCGCGGTTTCCACGAGCAGTTGGTCGCGCATGTCGGTCACCGACACCACCACAGCAAATGGGGCGATGGAGGCAGGCAGCCAGAATCCCTTCTCGTCGTTCGACTGCTCGATGGCAGCCGTCAGAAGGCGCTCGATGCCGATGCCGTAGCTGCCCATGATGGGCGTGACTTCCTTGCCGTTCAGGTCGAGCACCCGCGCGCCCATGGCCTCGGTGTACTTGTAGCCGAGCTTGAAGATGTGGGCGATTTCGACAGCCTTGCCGACGACCAGCTTGCCGGGGCAGGCTTTCTTGACGCAGGTATCGTGATGGTCGCAATTCGGCTTGACGCAGGGATTCTTCGGGCAGCCCTCGCCCTCGTTGACGGTGCGGATGTCAGCCGAGAGGGTCCAGGTGAAATCCGTGCCCGGCGTCACGTTGCGCAGGTGGTAGTCAAGCTTATTGGCTCCGGCGACCATGTTCTTGCGGCCTTCGAGGGATTTGTCGATGGCGACCGTCAGACCGTTTTCAAGAGGCTTGGCGTCGGGCTTGAGGCCCACTGGACCCAGGAAGCCGGCGGGGCCGTTGAAAAACTGCTCCAGTTCCTCGGTCTGCATCGGCCGCAGTTCGGCCGCGCCTGTCGCGCCCATCAATTTCGTTTCATTGACCTGATGGTCGCCGCGCAAAAACGCTGCAACGCCGTGCCAGGAATCGGGCTTACCAGCCGCTCCGCGCTTCAGCGCCATGTAGGCCACACACTTGATGTCGTTGGCGGGCTGCATCTTCAGAAACGCCGCGACGTCGGCAATCGCGCCCATGCCGGGCGTGTGAATTAGCTCAGGGGCGCCGTCGCCGGTTGGCTCCAGCTCCGTGACGGGATCGAGTTTCGAGGTTGCTTTTTCCGTGTTGGCCGCGTAGCCGCAAACCGGGCAGCTTGCGATCAGGTCCTCGCCCGCGTCGGTGTAGACCATGAACTCCTGGGATTGCGAGCCGCCCATCGAGCCGGAATCCGCTTCGACGGCCTCGAACTTCAGGCCGCAGCGCGCAAAAATCCGCCGGTAGGTGGCGTCATGCAGCTCGAAGCTCTTGTCCAGGCCGGCCTTGTCGATGTCGAAGGAGTAGCTGTCCTTCATGGTGAACTGGCGGGTGCGCAGCAGTCCCGATTTCGGTCTGGCTTCATCGCGGAACTTGGTCTGAATCTGGTACCAGATCTGCGGCAACTGCTTGTAGCTGCGCAGCTCGTTCTTGGCGAGGGTGGTCATGATCTCCTCGTGGGTCATGCCCAGGCAGAGATCGGCGCCCTTGCGGTCCTTCAGGCGGAACATGTTATCGCCCATGCCGGTCCAGCGGCCGCTAGCCTCCCACGGCTCGCGGGGCAGCAGGGCTGGCAGGAAGAACTCCTGGCCGATTTTATCCATCTCCTCGCGTACGATGCCGATGATTTTGTTGATCGAGCGCTGGCCGAGGAAGAGGTAGCTGTAGATGCCCGCGCCGAGCTGACGAATGTAGCCCGAGCGGACGAGAAACTTGTGGCTGGCCACTTCGGCGTCTGCCGGGGCCTCGCGAAGAGTAGGAATAAAGAGTTTCGACCAGCGCTGCATGTGGATAGATACGTGCTTTCCCGCCGGCGAGCCGGCGCAGGACGATATACACCAGAAACCATTCTAAATGTTTCAGGAGTTGGATTGTGCCGGAGTGTGATTCATCGGGGGCAATCGCGTGAGCCTTCAGGGGCTTGCACTTGCACAAGGCGGGCGGCTGCGGCCACGTTCTCCAGATATAATGCGGCCATGCAGTCTTGTGTCCGCCAGATGGATCGACCGGTATGAAAAAACCTCTGCGCCTGATGCGCTACGGGCTTCCCTACATGCTGGAATGGCTGCCGGGCGTGCTGCTTCTGGCGATGGTCGGCGTGCTGGATACCTTTCGTGTTCTGCTGCTCCAGCCCATCTTCGATCAGGTTCTCAGGCCGGATGCGCCCGAAGGCCCCATCATCCTTGGCCTTGCCAAGAAACCCTGGCATTTTGACCTGAGGCTGCTGGTTCCGCACTTCATCCATATGCACAACGCATGGACGGTCGTGGCCTTTGCCCTGGTGCTTTCGACCCTGTTCAAGGGAATCTGCGATTATCTGGGCACCTACCTGGTGAACTACGCCGGCCTGGGCCTGATTACCGACCTGCGCAACCAACTCTACGAAGCCACGCTGCGCCGCTCGGCCAGCTTTTTTCATAAGCACGCCACCGGCACCATTCTTTCCACACTGATCAACGACGTGGACCGCGTGCAGGTTGCGGTCAGTTCGGTGATCGGCGAGTTCCTGCAGCAGTTTTTTACCTTCGCCGTCGGCATGGTTTTTGTCATTTATCTTGGCGGGCACCTCAGTTGGGCGCTTCTGCTGTTCATTCCCCTGGTGGTGGGCTCCGCTCGCAAGATCGGCGGGGAAGTGCGCACGCGCACGCGCACCGGTCAGGACAAACTCGCCGAAATCCAGAATATTCTGCATGAAACCGTCACCGGCCATCGCGTTGTGAAGGCCTTCAACACGGAGCTGTGGGAGATTCTTCGCTTCAAGAATGCGGCCAAGCGGCTCTTCCGCGCCAACCTGCGCAACCTGCGCATTCAGTCCATCAGCTCGCCGTTGATGGACTCGATCGGCGCCATTGCCATCGCCATGTTCCTGTTTATCGGGCGCAATGAGATTCTGCACGGGCGCATGACAATGGGCCTGTTCGGAGCTTTCATCATTCTGCTCTTCAAGCTCTACGATCCAGTGCGCAAGTTCGCATTTTTTTACAACAGCTTCCAGCAGGCCATGGGCGCATCGTCTTCGATCTTCGGCTTCATCGACACTGAAGACGACGTGAAGGAGAAGCCGCGCGCTTTTGCGCTGAAGAGCTTCAAAGACTCCGTTCAGTTTGAAAACGTGGGCTTTTCCTATTCGACCGGAGAGGGCGAGCACCAGATTCTGCACCACGTCGATCTGGAGGTTCATGCCGGCGAGATACTGGCGCTGGTTGGCCCCAGCGGGGCGGGGAAATCCACGCTGGTCAACCTGATTCCGCGCTTCTTTGACGTGACCAGCGGCCGCATCCTCATCGACGGCCACGATCTGCGCGACGTGACGCTGGGCTCGCTGCGCCGCCAGGTTGCCCAGGTGACGCAGGAGACCATTCTCTTCAACGACACGGTACGCAACAACATAGCTTACGGCCAGCCGGACGTTTACTTGAAGGTGGTGAAACAAGCCGCGCAGAACGCGCTGGCCCACGATTTCATCATGGACATGCCGCAAGGCTACGACACGGTGATCGGCGAAAAAGGCTTCCGGCTTTCAGGCGGCGAACGCCAGCGGCTGGCCATTGCTCGCGCCATTCTGAAGAATTCGCCGATTCTGATTCTGGACGAGGCCACTTCGGCGCTCGACTCCGAAAGCGAATCGCTGGTGCAGACCGCGCTGGCCAACCTGATGCAGGGACGCACGGCGATCGTTATCGCGCATCGCCTGGGCACCATTCGCCGCGCCAACCGCATCGCCGTTCTCGAAGACGGGCGGATTACCGCCATCGCCCCGCACGAGGAGCTGCTGATCACGTCGCCCACTTACCAGCGGCTTTATCAGTTGCAGTTCATGGACATACCGGAGGCATAATAAACTAATGGCTGTTCAAACAGTACTGCCTGGCTTCGCGCTTTACCGGCCTCCCATGAGGCCGCGAGCAGTGATTTCAGAGGCCCGGCTACCAACCAATACGACCGCACGCTTTCACCGCGTCCATCGGTGGTTCAATTTCATTGCGGGATTTTCACCTGAATTTGTCGATCATTATTGTGAATTGGCTGGTTTGGAACAGGGTTCAACCCTGCTCGACCCGTTTGCGGGATGTGGAACTTCGCTCGTCACTGCCGCGGAACGTGGTCTTTATGCCGTGGGATACGATCCCCATCCCATATTTAGCAGAATTTGCAATGCAAAACTTGTTGGCACAGATGCGGCTCACGTCATTCACAAATCTCAGGAAATACTGTTAGAGGGGTTCAAGAGGCCAGTTTTAACATCGGTATTGAGCGAATCCCAGAGCGCATTTCTGAAAAAGCTTTTCCATCTCGATATTCTTGAGTCCTTGCTCGGCGCACGAGAGTTGCTTCGCCACTGTGACTTGGCGGACAACGACCTTGCATTTCTCATGCTCTCACGTATTGTTGACAGTTGTTCTCATTCGCAGACAGATGGCATTTATAAGGCACCGACAAGCATGAAGCGCTCGCAGAGCCCGGCACTCGCTTGTGCTGAAATCGCCGACATCATGCTGGAAGATATCGAATCGCTGAACGGGATTGATCTCAGGCAATGCGGAAGAGTAATACCTCAATCATCGCGGACGATGGAACAGGTAGCATCTCAATCCGTGTCAATTATTGTGACTTCTCCACCATACTTGAATAATTTCGATTATGCCGAGATGACTCGTATGCTCTTGTATTTTTGGGGGATTGCGACGTCATGGGGTGACATAACCGATAAAGTTCGTCATTCGCTGATCGTAAATACCACGACAGCTCTGAAGGGGCAGAGACTGCTTCAATCTGCCTATCGAAAAAATATTTCGCGCGACGTTCAGTGCAAGTTGGATGAACTTGTTGTCGAACTTAAGCAGCGAAAGCGGGTGAAAAAAGGAAAAAAAGACTATGACCTTCTGATATATCCTTACTTTTCGCAAATGACCGACGTGTTGCGAGAAGGTTTCCGTGTGCTTCGAGCGGGAGCTTCCATTCATGTCGTCGTTGCGGATGCGGCTCTATATGGCGTTCACATCAGTACTCCGCAGATTCTACAATCTTGCATGGAAGAGATTGGTTTTCGCGGGCTTCAGTGTGACCTTATGAGACAAAGGGGGCACCGATGGATTTTGGCCAAACGCGAGGGATCACGAATTGGATTGGGCGAATATCACCTGCATGGAGTCAAATAAGATGAAATCTGATGCTCATCAACCGACTGTGGACTCCGAATCTCGGTTAACACTGTACCAAATGGCAGACGCCGAAATTCGCAACGCCATCACAAACTACCTGAAGCTCGTCAAGGCGACCAGAGGATTGACGAATATATCCATATCCGATATTGAGGATGAGCGTACCCGTACGATACTCCTCGCAGGCTTGGGAGTGCGCGATACGATGACTGCAGCGGTAGCCATCGAGGAGTGGAAGCGCAGACAAGCGATTCCGTTCGATCTTGAAACCGCGATTGCGGCCGGAGTTTACAGCAGTATCCGGAAGGCCGGTGCTGAGTTTTTGAACACGATGGAACAGGAGACGCAGGACTTCACCGTTTTTACTCCCGATTACATCAATAGTAATCCTCATTTACTCCCCCTCTTTCAGCACCTCAGCGGGATATTCAGCAAGGCAGCACTTAAAACTCAGATCGGCTCTGTCTCCGACAATGCGATATCTAAACCCGCATCCGTTCGACTGGCAAATCTTCTTCACGACAGAGTTAATCCGAATGCTATCAATAAAGGGGAGATTCTGCAGAGACTTGAATCCACGCTTGAGGGAATCGTCAGGGATCTGATTGGACGTGTGCTTTTTGAGTCGATTGTTGATCGAGCTCTTCATGAGCAGGGACTTAAATTTCAACGCGAGGAGGAATATAGTTCCCTCAAAGGCGTCGTATACGATTTCCGTGCGGACTTTGTGCTTCCGTCAGCAGACAAGCCTCTCGCATTCATCGAGGTTAGAAAATCTTCTTCCCGGCACGCTTCCCTATACGCCAAAGATAAAATGTTTTCTGCCATTAACTGGAAAGGCAAGAACTCCGATCTATTGGCAGTTCTGGTCATAGATGGTCCATGGACGGGAGAGACCTTGCGCGTCCTGGCGAATGTCTATGATTACGTTATACCGATTGCTCGCGTGGCCGATCTCGCAGTGATTTTAGACGCCTATCTGAAAGGCGATAAATCGAAGTTGAAATGGATGATCGAATTCAATATCTATCCGGCTTCGGGAGAGAAAGATTGTTTTGATGTCTGAATTCGTTTTAAGGACTCAACTTTATGGAGCTTCAAAACGAAACAGCAGGCAGAGGACGAAAATGCCGATTTATTCGATGACTGGATTTGCGCGCGCTCAGGTGCGGGTAAACGATCAGCTCAGCTACACGCTCAGCGTCAAAAGCGTGAATCACCGCTTTCTCGACGTGCAGTTCCGCCTGCCTTCGGGGCTGGACGCGCTGGAGATGGAACTGCGCAAGGCGCTGAAGGAAAACCTGGTGCGCGGCCACGTGGAGCTGACCCTTTCGGTTGACCGCTCGAGCCAGCAAACGGCCGGCTACAACCGGGAGTTGGTGAACAGCTATCTGGCAGCCTTTGCGGCGGCGCGCGAGGAGCATAAGCTCGAAGGCCAGCCGGATTTGAACGCCATTCTGCGGCTGCCAGGAGCGCTGCAGAACGAGAACCACTCGAACGGCGAAGAGGATCTGGCGTTGCTGACCGAAAGCGTGCAGCGCGAGATAGCGCCGCTGCTTGAACAGTTGAAGACGATGCGGGCGAGGGAGGGCGAGTCTCTGCAGGCGATTCTGGAAGGGACGCTGGACCGGCTGGCTGAAGCCACCGAGGGCGTGGAAGCGATGCGCCCCGAAATCGAACAGCAATACCAGGAGCGGCTCACACAGCGGCTTGAAGAGGCCACCGGCCCGGAGTTCAACCGCCAGCGGCTGTTGGAGGAAGTTGCCGTGCTCGTCGACCGAAGCGACATCGCCGAGGAACTGGCCCGCATGAAGACGCACATCGGCCACTTCTGCGAGTTGTTGAAGGCCGGGGGCGAAACCGGCAAGAAGCTGGACTTTCTGCTCCAGGAAATGAACCGCGAGGCCAACACGCTGCTTTCCAAGACCGGCAGCATCAGCGGCCAGGGAACGCGCATTACCGAACTGGGACTGGCGATGAAGTCGGAGATCGAAAAGGCCCGCGAACAGATTCAGAACGTGGAGTAGCAGGGCAGTGGTCAGTGAACAGTGGTCAGTGAACAGTTAAAAGTGGAATGATCCGCAATTTCTACGCGGAGTTGAGCGAACTTAAGGGCATTTTCGGAATACGCGTCGACTCTTTGAGAGGTGTGCAAGATGACTCTTTCTTGAGAAGATGAGCCACTTGCACGCGTGCTTTCGGACCGCATGGTAATTCTGGGTTTGCACTAGTTGGCTTGATCTGCTCGGGCTACCGCAAACAAAACTGACCACTGTTCACTGTCCACTGACCACTGTCCAGAGGATAATGTCATTATGGCGGGAATTCTTTTCATCATTTCGGCGCCCTCGGGCTCGGGCAAAAGCACGCTGGTGAACGAGGTGCGCAAGCAGTTGAGCGGCATCGAGTTTTCCGTTTCCTGGACTACGCGCCAGCCGCGCGGCTCGGAGCAGGACGGGCGCGAATACCATTTCACCACGCGCGAGGAGTTCGAGCGGATGATCGCCGCCGGAGAGTTTCTGGAGTATGCCGAAGTCTTCGGCAAGGACCTCTACGGAACGCCGCGCGCGTCGCTTGAGCAGGCCCGCCGTGATGGCCACGATCTGGTGCTCGACATCGACGTGCAGGGAGCGGCGAAGGTGCGCGCCTCCATGCCAGAGGCGGTGAGCATCTTCGTTCTGCCGCCTAATCCCAGGGTATTGCGCACGCGCCTGCGCAATCGCAGCCGCGCCGAGGGCGTCGTCAACGAAACTGAGGTTTACCGCCGCCTCAACGAAGCCAGCAAAGAGATTGAGAATTATCACGAATACGGCTATATACTGGTCAACGACGTCCTGGACCGTGCGGTGGCGCAATTAGAAGCGGTTGTACAGGCTGAACGCTTCTATCGCAATGACGAGCCAATCGCCTTTCGCTCGCGCCGGGTGCTGGAGGTGGCGGCAGGCTGCCTGCAGGTCAATTCGCAGGAGCGGCTGAAGCCCGTGCTGGAGGCTTTTGGGATTCTGAATCCCCTTGGCCCGCGGCAATTGAGCTTTGATGTGGGCCTCGATGACGAGGACTCCGAAGAGGATGTTGACGAAAGGGAGGATTCCGGCAAGGAAGCCTCCAATGACAACCAAGAGGAATCCGATGAAGATTGAAACCGGCTTCGACTCGAACTATCGCAAGGTTCTGGTGGCTGCCCGTCGCGCCCGCCAGTTGCAGAACGGCTCCCATGCACTTGTCGCCACCCATTCCAATAAACCCTGCCGCATTGCGCAGGATGAGATTGAGGCCGGCAAGATCGCCTATGTCAAGGCTGATGTGCCGGTGGTCAAGCCGCCGGTGGAAGGCCCGGCGATTCCCATTCTGTTGAGTTGATTTTTCTGCTGCGTATGACTCTGTCGTGGTAAGCGCGGCGCAGCAGTGTCGTATTCATGTCTGTTGGATTTGCGGCGTGCTTTCACGCGTTCAGAACTTCAAGGGGCTTTTTTGAGGAGAAGCGATGTTTCGCAGCAAGACAAGACTGATGCTGCTGATCTTCATTGTTGCGTTTCTTATCAGGCTTCTGGCAGTGTTTGCGCTGCGCGACATTCACGCGGGACCCACAAGAGCATTTGGAGCCGACGGGATCGAGTTTAACGAACTTGCCTATCAGGTTTCGGTCGGGCACGGATATGTTTTGCAGCCCGGTCATCCGACATCCTTCCGGGCTCCGGGATTTCCCCTCTTTCTGGCAGGCGTTTATTTCCTGGCTGGGCGGATTTATCCGCTGGTCTACGCGATTTTTTGCGCGCTGGGAGCAATGGCCTGCGTGCTGACTTTCCTGGTGGCGTCAGAACTGCTCGGACCGGGTCGGGGCCTCATCGCCGCGGCCTTTGCCGCCATCTATGCGAGCAGTGTTTACGACGCCACTGTCTTTGCATCCGAGAACCTGTTCGTGGTCTGCCTGGGATTATGCGTCTGGCTATTCCTGCGATATCTGAAAAACGGCTCTTTATGGGAACTGTTTTTTTCAGCGCTATCGATGGGATGGGGAATATTGACCAGGCCCTTTGCGCTGCTTCTGATTCCCTTGTTCGTTTCCGTTCTTCTGTGGAGAATGTGGAAGACGAGGAAGATCCTCCTCGTGCAGTTCGTGCTGCTCGCCGTCACGCCCCTGGCCGTAGTAGCTCCCTGGACGATTCGGAATTACTCGGTCTTCCACCAGTTTGTTCTGGTAGCAAATAATGGCGGAAGCACGTTTTACGGTGGCAATAACGATCGCGTGCTGCGAGAGCCCGCTTACTATGGCGGCTGGATCAGCACAACAGAATTGCCTTACAGGAATATGGTTGATGCTACCCCAAACGAAGTCGCTCATGACAAGGAGGAATGGCGCCTCGGCATGCACTGGGTCAAAGAGCATTTGGAGTCGATGCCACGGTTGTGTTTCTACAAACTGGTTCGCCTGTCGCTTCCTGATATTTCATCGGCAAACCGGAAATATGTCCTGCTCCAGTTGATCGGCGCCACGCCATTGATCCTTTTGGAACTGATCGGATTGTTCCGATGCCTGCGCAGCCGGCGATACTGGACAGAAGGATGGATGATGGCGCACGGAATCATCGCGGCGACCATCATCACTGCACTTATTTTCTGGGGAAGCCCTCGTTTCAGGGATGCAAATCTGCCCTTGCTGATGGCATACGCGGCAGTTGGATTGCAGACAATACTGCCTGGCAAGCTGACCGCCGCCTGCGCAGGATGGGCTTCGAGACTGAAATCATAACTTCTTGCGGAGCCCGGTAATTCTGTTCTGAAGTAATGACGGTGTCAGCAAGGCAGGCGCATGGCCCAGTCAGATGCGCTACCGTCTGGCGGCGCGCTGGGCGCTTCCCGCTTCCGGAAGGACGCGGAAGGAGTTTTCAAGGCTGCACAGGAAGTTGAACCGGACGATATACCAGAGCGCCCAGATGCCGTCCTTCATCCCGATCTTTTTGCCTTGCTCGTATGTACGTCCGTAGTAGGAGATCGGCACTTCATAGATGGCGACGCCGAGTTTGGCGATCTTTGCCGTGACTTCGATCTCGAAGCCAAATCCGCTGCTGGTGATGATCATGTTGCGGATGATCTCGCCGCGAAAGGCTTTATAGCAGGTTTCCACATCGGTCATGTTGATGTTTGTGCAGAGGTCTGAGAGAAACGTCAGCCCCCTGTTTGCGAGGTAGTGGTAGAAGTACAAGACGCGCGACGCCTTGCGCACCAGAAAGCGCGAGCCGTAAACCACGTCGGCGTCGCCATTCACGATTGGCGCAATCACCTCGCCGATTTCGGCCGGGTTATATTCCAGATCGGCATCCTGCACGATGACGATCTGGCCAGTAGTCATCAAAAAGCCTGTCTTCAGCGCCTCGGTTTTGCCCGCGTTCGCCGCGTGGTGGGCGACTTTGACTTTCGGGTGCTCCGCGGCCAGCCGGTCGGCTATCTCATGCGTCCCATCGGTGGAACAGTCGTCGACAAGGACGATTTCGCCAGCCTCCGGAACGGCCAGAAGGCGCTTCACGATTTCGGACAACGTAGCTTCTTCGTTGTAGGCAGGGACAACGATGGAAAGCAGAGGCTGTGTTTCAGATGGAATAGACATTCTGGGGTCTGATTATAGCCACATCTGTCTGCCCGTCACAATCGAAACCGTCTACAATCAAGCCATGAGAGTCATCGTCGGAGTATCGGGCGGGATTGCCGCGTACAAGGCGGCCGAACTGGTTCGCGCGCTTCAACGGCAGGCCCTCGAAGTGCACGTGGTCATGACGGAGGCGGCCTGTAAATTTGTTCAGCCGCTGACGTTTGCCGCGCTCACGGGCCACAAGGTCGTCACGGGCCTGTGGGAAGAGACGGGAAATACATACGACGCCTCGATCGAGCACATCAGCGAGGCGCAGTGGGCCGATGCCATGGTGATCGCCCCGGCCACGGCCAACATCCTTGCCAAGTTTGCCCACGGCATTGCCGACGATTTCATCAGCACCCTCTATCTGGCTACGCAGGCGCCGGTGCTGGTGGCTCCGGCCATGAACACGAATATGTGGGAGCATCCGGCCACGCAGGCGAATCTGGAAGTCCTGCGGCAGCGCGGCGTGCACGTGATTGAACCGGACACGGGCGAACTGGCATGTGGAATGGTGGGCACCGGGCGGATGGCCGAGCCCGAAGCCATCGCTGAAGCCGTGCTGGGCACGCTGGGACGCCGGCGCGACCTGGCCGGCGAAGTGGTGCTGGTGACCGCCGGAGGCACGCGCGAGGCACTGGACCCGGTGCGCTTCATTGGCAACCGCTCCAGCGGCAAGATGGGCTACGCCCTGGCGGAGGCCGCGCAGAGCCGCGGCGCCAAGGTCATCCTCATCAGCGGGCCGTCGTCGCTGCATCCGCCCGCGCACTGCGAACTGATCAGAATCACCACCGCGGCAGAGATGCGCGAGGCCGTGCTGAAGCGCATGACCGAGGTCACGCTGGTCATCAAGGCCGCGGCCGTGGCCGACTACCGGCCGGTCACGGTATCCGAGCAGAAGCTCAAGCGCAGCGGGCCTCTCACCCTGGAACTTTCGCCCACGGAGGACATTCTGGCCGAAGTCGTTCGCCAGCGGCGTCCGGGGCAGTTGATTGTGGGCTTTGCCGCCGAGACAGAGAAACGCATGGAAAATGGCCGCGCCAAGCTGCTGGCCAAGGGAGTGGACGCCATTGTTGTGAACGACGTGAGCGGCGAGGGCGTAGGCTTTGACGCAGACAACAACGCGGCCACGTTCCTCACTCTGTCGACTGCCATCGAGCTGCCCAAAATGTCGAAGCGCTCGCTCGCTGACCGCATTCTGGACGAGATTCTCACCCTGCGCCGGCCAAGTTCAGTCGTTCTGGAACTGGACCAAGAGGAAGACCAGAAGCGCCGGCAGGATCGCGTGCTGGACGAGACAATTCCGCATGTCGCCAGCCGCCGGCAACTGATCGTGGAGTAGGCAACATTGGCGCAATCGCTCGATTCCGCAACCCGTGAAGCTGTATTGACCCGCGTCCGCTTTTACCGCGATCTGGGCATTACGGAGTTCTATCGCCGTCCGGTGGACCCGGCGCTTCTGGCTCAGCTTGCCGCCGCGGCGGAAGTGCAGCAAACTCCGGGCGCCCAAGAGCCTGTTTCCGAGATTGGGGATTCAGATTCTCAGCCCGTTCTGCTTCAGGAGGACAATCTCATTTCGCCCCGCAAATCAATACCAGCCCCGCCGCAGGTGGCTGCCGAGGTTCCTGTGGCCGAGCGCGCCGCCGCACTCCAACTCATTCGCGACGAGATCGGCGATTGCACTCGCTGCCCACTTCACAAGGGCAGAAACAAACTGGTCTACGGCGACGGCTCGCCTACGGCCCGGCTGATGTTTGTGGGCGAAGGCCCGGGGGCCGACGAGGACGCGCAGGGGCTGCCCTTTGTGGGTCGCGCGGGCCAACTGCTCAACAACATGATCACAGCCATGGGACTCAAGCGCGAAGAGGTCTACATCGCCAATGTGGTGAAGTGCCGTCCGCCAGGCAACCGCGTTCCAGAGCCGGAAGAGATCGCGACCTGCTCGCCGTTCCTCTTTCATCAGATTGATGTCATCCGCCCTCAGGTGCTGGTTGCCCTGGGAGCGACGGCGGCTACCTGCCTGCTGGGCCAGCGCCAGCCGCTGGCCGGGCTGCGTGGCCGTGTTCATGCCTTCCGCGGCACGCAGCTCATCGTCACCTATCACCCGGCGTACCTGCTGCGCGACCCGCGCCAGAAGAAAGAAGCCTGGGCCGACCTGCAGATCGCCATGCGCGAACTGGGGCTCAAGCCGCCCAAACGGGGATAGAGCATTTGCAGGGTTGGATTCGTGGTCTCCCACCCATTTCACAAAAATACAAGAAGCAGGTCCTTCGACTCGCTGCGCTCGCTCAGGATGGATGGGGCACGGAGCTTTGTGGGTTGGATGAAGGGTACCCAGGTTTGGCGGTATGAAAATGCTCTCAGAAGAGCGGCGCATTTTTGCTTTCTGGGGAGTTGAAGTAGCGAACCCAGAAGGCGAACCTTGCGCTGGTGGCCAAGGGCATTGATCCTGTTTTCGATCCGATTTCCATGGTTGCAGGCGCGGATGGGTCGCAGGCTGGCCACTTCGGGGCCTGCGGCAGGTTCGGATCGCCAGTTTTCGCAAACTCCTTCAGATAGGAAGAAGCGGTGTTGGAGACCTGGGAATCGACGGGTTCCCAAGGGCGATCCAGGGCCGCGAGATTCCGGAAGAAATAGGGAAGCTCGCCTGAATGAAACGCACCGAACTCGGGATGCTGCGGCCAGGGAATTGCGCGGTCAAAGTAGTACGTGTAGACCGGGCTTTTGTGGTTCTTGAGGCGGCGCGCGGCCCAGAGATACATGGAGACGCGCTCGCGATCGCGGTTGCTTTCAACGGCGGCCGCACGGGCCTCGTCATCGCTTTTGGCGGGGTAGAGGCTCAGAAATTCGTCCGCCATTCCGCCATAGAGATGATGCGCCATCTCCGCAAGCTCAGAGGCGGAGTGAATCGGCGGCCCGCCGAGCATTGCATCGTTGGCCTGGTAGCCGGTGATGACCGGCACGTCAGAATCAACGGCCTGATCGGTGAGCGCGAGTGGAGACTGCGGCAGAATCCAGCCATCGGATACCGGCCCAAACCTGGGCGCCGAAAAAGAGTCTCCCGGGCGGGGCAGCAAATCAGCGGCCGGGATGGCGCGGAGCTCTTTGATCGAGTGCGCGCTGTGAGAGCTGGCGAGTTTCACGCCGGCCTCTTCAGCCGCTGACAGAGGGGACATGGGGAGTCCTGCGATTGCCAGGCCGCTATCGGCAACGGCGCGCTGAAAGAGGCCCTTGGCCTCAGGAGATGCGAGCAGAGCGCCTACGCTGAAGGCGCCGGCAGACTGTCCCCAAACCGTTACGCGGCCAGGATCGCCCCCAAAGCCGCGGATATTGGACCGCACCCATCGCAAGGCCGCGATCTGGTCCATGAAGCCGTAGTTGCCGGAGGCGTGATGAGCCGATTCCGCGGTCAAATCCGGATGAGCAAGGAAACCGAAGACGCCGAGGCGGTAATTGATGGTTACGACGACCAGGCCCGTGCTGGCAAGATTGGTTCCGTCATAGACGGGGATGCTTCCGGAGCCCTCGGTAAAGGCTCCTCCGTGTATGAAGACAATAACCGGCAAGTCGGCGGCTGCTGACGGTTTTGGCGTCCAGACATTGAGATAGAGGCAATCCTCGCTGGCCTGATTCTGAACCAGAAATTCCTTGGTCCAGGGGAGGAATTCTCCATGAAGGGATTGCATGCAACTGGCTGCGAATGCATCGGTATGGCGCACGCCCGTCCATGCCGCCGGAGGCGCGGGTTCGCGCCAGCGCAAATCCCCGACGGGCGGAGCGGCATAGGGAATGCCTTTGAATGCCATGACGGAAGAAATGCCGTCGTTTTGGCCGGAAAGATCGCCGGAGGCGGTTTTCACTATGATGGCAGATGCGGTTTTAGCGGAAATCTGCTGAAGGGATGCGGCAAGAACCAGGGAACAAACGGCCAGTCTTATTACAAAACTCATTTTGGGTCTCCCGAAATCAAATCCAAGTTGGAATCATAACGCGCTGGAGCAGATTGTCATTTTAAGTGGGCGAATCGAGATACCTGCCTGATTTGAAATCGAAGGATAAATTATTCCTTGATTTTTTCCCACCAACTTAATGGCCTAACGAAGATCACTAGCTCTCCAGGCTATGGTGAAGCTGTGGCCTTTCCGCAGGTATTCGGCATGACGATGCCCTCGCGCATCAACTGCTTCGTCGAGATTTCTCGAATATCAAGCCAGGAATAATCTGGCGTCTGCGGTTGATACAGCACATATCCAGCATTGATCCGGAGCGAATCGTCGTATTTCACAACAGGGTTGACCACACCAAACGTGCCGCAGTTCTTGCAGCGATTCGAAATGTTAACTTCGCTGTCATGATCCGTTAGGCGCAGCCGCGCAATGCCGTTCTTATCCGTCGGAATTGCCATCGCTTCTTTGCGCTGGTTTCCTACCCACACATTCACATGGCCAGACGCCATGGAGTGGCCGCTCCGCCCATTCAGAATCTTGATCGTAAGTGCTTGTCCGTGAAGAAGAGTGGCTGACGCAGCAAGGACAAAAAGCACGAGAACCTGTGCCGCACTGCTGAAAAATGGTTTCTCCCGCAAAAAGGCCTCGCGCGCTGTTAAGAACATGACGGATTGTCCCTTAGACTCGCTGGATCAAGAAGGTGAAAAGCTAAACCCGTGCCCTTTCAAAACCCGATTATTGCTACAACTTGCTACGCCTGGTCTTTCCAGAGCATGACGCCGCCGAGAAGGCCGGTGGTGTTGGGGACGATGGTCACGTTGGGGCCGGGGGTGAAGAGGATCTTTTTGGTGTTGCCGCCGCCGATGTAGAGGTGATCCCAGTTGAAGAGGGCCGCGGTCTGCTTGATGGCCGCCTGAAGGAAGTCGTTCCAGCGCGCCTTGCCGAACTTGTCGAGGCCGCGGCGGCCAAGGTAGTCCTCGTAGGTCATGCCCTTTTTGCGCCAGGGGTGGTGGGCCAGTTCCAGGCCGGGGCAGAGGCGGCCTTCGGTGAAGAGGGAAGAGCCCATTCCGGTGCCCAGCGTCAGCACCAGTTCGACGCCTTCGCCCTTGATGGCCCCGTAGCCCTGCACGCCGGCATCGTTGCAGACGCACACCGGTAACTGCCAGCGCTTTTCCAGCGTGGCCTGGAGCGGGAAAGCCACCCATTCCGGATGGAGATTGGCGGCTGTGTAGGTGGTTCCGCGCTTGATGACGCCGGGAAAACCGACTGAAACCCGGTCGAATTGCCCCATCAGCTTGCGCAATTCATCCAGCCCGGAAAGAACCGCTTCGGGCGTGGGCACGGCCGGGGTGAGGACGCGCTGGCGTTCGCCGAGCGGCGTGCCGGCAGCATCCAGCAACATGGCCTTCAGCCCCGAACCGCCAATGTCGATGGACATCGTGATGGGGCCGGCAGGGTTCGGCGAGGCGATGGGGGCAGGAGCGGTGGCGACGGTGGCGGGATCGACAGCAGTGGGGGCGGCGGCGGTGGAAATAATAGGAGTCATCAGCACGAATTGTACTGTGTGCGGGCGGGTTTGCAAGGGCAGATTGAAGACGATATGCACAAATCATCCCGGATGCGTCGCTCGATCCCCTAAACTGAGTCTTGCCCCTCATGCCCGCCTACTGCGAAGTCGCGTTGCCTGTGCCGCTTGACCGCGTGTTTACTTACGCGGTCCGCGAGGGGCAACTGCCGCAAAGGGGAGCGCGGGTGATTGTTCCCTTCCGCAACGAAAAGCTGATCGGGGTGGTGACAGCGCTCGACGCCAAGGCTCCAGCGGAGGTCGAGGTCCGGACGATTGAGGCGGTTCTGGACGACGAGCCTCTCTTGAGCGACCGGCTGCTGTCGCTGGCGGGGTGGATGGCCCAGTACTACCTGGCCCCGCTGGGCGAGGTGCTGCGCGGGATGTTGCCGCTGATGGCCGAGGTGAGGCGGACTGTTTATTACCGCATTACCGATCTGGGAAGGGATGTGCTGGCGAAAAGCGTGGAGGGGGCAGTTGAGGATTCCCAGGTCTCAAAGTCGAGACCTGGGGCACCCGAAGTTCAAGGGGATTTGATGATGTACGGGCTGAAGCCCGTACCCTCCACGCAAAGGCACGCAGGCTCAAGGGAGGTCACAAAGCGGCGGAACAGGATTTCCGCCGAGGAGCAGGACCTGGAGCGGCGGGTGCTGGAGCGGCTGGCTTCCGGCGAGGCGGTGAAGGTTTCCACGTTGCGCACGGCCACCGCGGCCACGCTGCCGGTGCTGGCAGGTCTGACGCGCAAGAAATGGATTGCGCGCGAGAATGCCGCCGTCGAGCGAGACGCGCGGCGCATGGAACGCTTTGCCGTGCTGATTCCCGAGGCGAGGCTGCCGGCCTTGACTGCGAAGCAGCAGGCCATCCTGGCCGAACTGGCGGCCTGCGGCAACGAGCTGCCGCTGGCCGAGTTGCGCCGCAAGGATTTGCCCAGTTCCACGCTGCAAACGCTGGTGCGGCGGGGACTGGTGCGCATCGAGGAGCGGAAGGCGGCTTTCCGCATGGGCGGACTGGAGCCTGTGGAAGGACCGTTCCGGCTGGACGAACCGCAGATGGAGGCGCTGGCAAGCCTGGCGACGGCGCTGGGGGAATTCCATGCCTTTCTGCTGCATGGCGTGACGGGCTCGGGGAAAACGGCGGTTTATCTGGCGGCGATGCAGAGAGCGCTGGATCGCGGGCTGGGGTCGATTCTGCTGGTTCCCGAGATCGGCCTCACGCCGCAGACGGTGGGACTGCTGGACGCGGCCTTCGGCGAGAAGGTGGCGCTGTTGCACTCGGCGCTGACGCCAGAGGAGCGCAGCGAGCAGTGGCGGCGCATCCAGCGTGGCGAAGCGCCCATCGTGGTTGGCACGCGGTCGGCGATCTTTGCGCCTGTTCCGCGTCTGGGCTTGATCGTGGTGGACGAAGAGCACGACCAGAGCTACAAGCAGGAGGAGACGCCGCGCTACAACGCCCGCGACGTGGCTGTGGTGAGGGCCAAGCTGGAGGGCGCGGTGGTGGTGATGGGCTCGGCGACGCCATCGCTGGAAAGCTGGCAGAACTCAGTCGCGGGCAAGTATCAGCGCATTGAAATGAGCGAGCGGGTGATGAACCGCCGGCTGCCCGAGGTCGAGCTGGTCGACATGCGCAAGGAGTTTCAGGAAACCGGCGAGGAACAGCTTTTTTCACGCGCGCTGGTCGAGCAGACGCGCCAGGCTCTGGATCGGGGCGAGCAGGCGCTGATCCTGCTCAACCGGCGCGGCTACTCGTTTGCCGTGATTTGCCGCGCCTGCGGAGAAAAGCTGGAGTGCGAGAACTGCGCCATTGCGCTGACCCACCACAAGCGCTCCGCTGAAGACTCGTGCGTGGCGCGCGAAGGCCAGCGGCTGGAGTGCCACTACTGCGGCTTTCAGCGAAGGGTGCCCGCGCACTGCCCCAAATGCGGCAGCGAGCATCTTTACTTTTTAGGCGCCGGCTCTGAGCAGGGCGAGGAGCGGCTGGGCGAAATCTTTCCCACGGCGCGCATCGGGCGCATGGACCGCGACACGGTGCGCGGCCGTAGCGACCTGGAGCGGCTGCTGACACGGCTGCATTCGGGCGAAATCAACCTGCTGGTGGGCACGCAGATGATTGCCAAAGGCCACGACATTCACGGCGTCACGCTGGTGGGCGTGGTGGGCTGCGACCACTCGCTCTCGATGCCGGACTTCCGCGCGGCCGAGCGGGTCTTTCAGCTCATCACGCAGGTTTCTGGGCGGGCCGGAAGGGGCGAGCTGCCGGGGCGCGTCGTGGTGCAGACCTACTACCCGGACCACTACGCAGTACAGGCCGCCAGCCACAATGATTACGCCAGCTTTGTGGAGCAGGAATTGAAGTACCGGCGCTGGATGCACTATCCGCCCTTCGGCGTGCTGGCCAACGTGCTGGTGCAGTCGGAGAAGCTGGAAGAGGCGGCGGGCTGGGCTTCTCTTTTGGGCAAGTATCTCGTCCAAAGCCAGACCAGCGGAGCTGTGCGCGTGCTGGGCCCCTGCACGGCGCCCATCGCGCGCATCAAGCGCGCCTACCGCTTTCACATGATTCTGAAATCCGCCTCGCGCAAGGCGCTGAATGCGGCTCTGCGCGGCATGCTGACCCACGCCGACGAGGCCGGAATTCCGCGCAGGAATCTGGTTGTGGACGTGGATGCCCTGCGACTGATGTAGCCAACTGCGGTGGGGCCAATCGGCTTCGGCGCGGACGGATAAGTGGCATTGGCCTTTCCGCTTCGCAAAGTGCACGAAGGATGGAAGCAGGTGCGCATTATATCTCGATATTGGAGAATTATCTTGCTGTTTTGAAATTCAATATCGGCAAGGATTGGTCCAGAGGTGATTATGCGAACGAAAATTCTCTGTGCTGGCAGCAATCAGACTGTCATGGGCTCTGAAGAACCGAAAGGAACCGTAATGTGCCGGGTTTGCGGAACCAACATGTTGCCAATGAAGACGATCAATATGGAAAGTGGAGAACAAAAACATTCCGTGCCTGAACATCACATTTCTGCAGTCGTGAGGCATCCGAAGCTCCGGCCAAAGAGCACATCATATCCTAATAGAAGATCACGGGGGAGCGCGCGAAATCCGAGTAAAAGATGATAGTAGTTCTGAGTCCTGGGGACTTCATCTTTCGGCGCTTATCAACGGCAGCGCAATCAAAATTTCCTGGCGGCCATCAATAATTCTCAAACAGATCTTCGTGGGTTCCGGTCCGCTCCAGGTGAAGTTTTTCTGGGGTGGCGGTATAGATCAGCACCCAATCGGGATCGACGTGAGCGTCCCGGTAGCCGGCCCAATTGAGCTTGAGCGGATGGTCCTTGTATTGCGCAGGCAAGGGCTCTGCCGCGAGCAGAAGTTCGATCAGCGTTTTCAGTTTTTCGAGGTCTTTTCCTCTTTTCTGAAGCCGCCTCACGTCGCGGTGAAATTGGCTGGAATAGCTCGGTGAGCGCATCAGATTCCCAGTTGATGGAAGAGATCGGCGGCATTCTTCGCCTCATGCACTTCCACGCCCTGGGCGGTCTTGTGCATG
>Ga0302274_10001058_pt1 | contig 26815 bp, 17 predicted proteins | sample III_Bog_N2_1_FD_198755 | JGI IMG/M metagenome (GOLD analysis project Ga0302274, IMG submission 198755) | Peat permafrost microbial communities from Stordalen Mire near Abisko, Sweden - III_Bog_N2_1 | ecosystem: Environmental > Terrestrial > Soil > Wetlands > Peat | place: Sweden: Abisko...
TCTCATAGTCCGGGAGCTTGGCCCAGAGCGCAACATTGGGATTCTTTCCGTCTCGGTCGAGCGCATCGATCACTTCTTTTCCGTTTTCGATGTCGAAACTCACCAGTGTTTCTGTACCCATAGGAGTAGCCCTCCTGACTGTCCTCAAACGCGTCCAGAGAACAACATTACCGGATACGATAAACGTATGCCTCATCAATATATTGCTTGCCAAAATACTGGCTGGAAATGTTGTATCCCATGTCGACATCTCTATTTGCGAAATTTTCGCGCAAAGATTTGATGAACGGATCATCCATTTCCCGCAAAAGAATAGATGGTCGTGATCCGGGAAGCACTCCGGCACCACGCAGTTGATTCACCATCTCTTCATATCCATGGATATGACTTGAGGAGACGACAAAACGCCAGGATTCGTATTCAGGCAGCATGGCCCACATGACAACTTCAGGTGGATAGCCCGCGTGGTCCAAGGCATCAATGACGCGTTGCCCCTTTTCAATATCGAAATTTACCAATACTGCTTGATCCATCGCAAAACCCCTCCTCCCTCAGATTCCACTGAAAATATCATCAAGAACGCGGACTTCTTGCGTTCAGAGTCCTCACCTTCGAGTAGAACGTATCTGCTCTGTTCCGACCAGGATTTAACAAACTCCCATTCCATTTCCAACCGCTTATTGCCGCCAATATCCTTCGCCAGGTTATCCTTCAATCCGGCTGCATCCAACAACTTCTCAACGTCGTGTGTATAGCTTTTGTCAACGAGCTTCTTATCAGGGAAATCGTGCTGCTGTGTTCTTCTTGCAATGCACGCTTTCAACGCGCACTCAACTGCATACCCTGCTAGATAGTATGCGCCTTCTGGAAATCCAGCGGCAAACAGAGCTTTGGCTTCCTTGAGCCTCAACTCGGCAAGTTGCTGAAAATCAATGCGGTTCATCACACTTCCTTACTACGCCCTGCTCAGGTAGGCGCCCTCGCTGGTGTCGACGCGGATTTTTTCGCCTTCGTTGATGAAGGCGGGCACCTGCACGACGAGGCCGGTCTCGGTTTTGGCGGGCTTGGTGACGCTGGATGCGGTTGCCGACTTGAGGCCCGGCTCGGTCTCCACGACGGTCAACTCAACGGCCGCGGGTAGATCGACGCCCACGGCCTGGCCGTCGTGGTAGCTGACCTTGATCTGCAAATTCGGCGTGAGGTACTCGACGGCGTCGCCCAGCGTGGAACCCTTGAGGACGGTTTGCTCGTAGTCGACCGGATTCATGAAGTAGTAGTCGTCGCCGTCGTTGTAGAGGAAATCCATGGAAATCGAGTCCACGACGACCTTCTCGAGGGCATCGGCGGAGCGGAAGCGGTGCTCGAACATGGCGCCGGTCTTGAGGTTGCGCAGTTTGGCCTGGATAAAGGCGCGCAGGTTGCCGGGGGTGCGGTGCTCCACCTTGAAGACCAGGTGAAGCGAGTCGTTGTGCTTGATGATCATGCCGGGACGCAGTTGCGTGGCGGGAATCGCCATAAGGGTAAAACTCCTTGCTCTGGTTGCGGAGGCTCCGCGGGAAGATTTGGCTTTGGCCTGTCTTTATTGTAGCTTAGGGACAGAAAAGCCATCCCAGTGAAGCCGATGGCATGGTATTCTTGCGCCAGCAAATTTTAGTTGAAGGCAGCGCGACAATATGAAGACCTGTCCCGTTTGCGATACTGATTTCCCGGATCAACACAACACTTGTCCCACGGACGGGGCGGTGCTGATTGTGTCTCACGAGTTGCAGGCCGGCGCCTTGGTGCGCGGCAAATACCGCATTGTGAGCAAGCTGGGGCAAGGCGGGATGGGAGTGGTCTACCTGGCGGAGCACATTCTGCTGGGCGGCAATGTGGCGCTGAAGTTTCTGGCCGGCGACCTGGGCAAGGACCCCAAGTTCATCAAGCGCTTCCGCATGGAGGCACGCGCCGCTCACCAGTTGCGCCACCCCAACATCGTCGAAGTGACCGATCTGGATCAAAGCGAGGACGGCAGCCTGTTTATCGCCATGGAGTACGTGGCGGGCAAAAGTCTGCGGGAGGCGATGGATGAGGAGCGCAGCGGGTTCGGCGTCTCGCGGGCGCTGGAGATGGCGCGCGGCATCGTGAGCGGGTTGGCCGCGGCTCACGCGCATGGGACGGTTCACCGCGACGTCAAGCCGGAGAACGTCCTGCTGGCGCATACTGCCGACGGGCGGGAGCTGCCCAAAGTTCTCGACTTCGGCATTGCGGCCATGGCCGAGAGCGCAATTGAATCGAACATGACGCGCGGCCTGCTGCTGACGCCCGGCTATGCCGCTCCAGAGCAGTGGATGGAGATGCCCGCCGCCGAGATGGATGGCCGGACGGACCTTTATGCGATGGGCTGTGTCTTCTTCGAGATGCTGACCGGGCGTACGCCATTTCACTCGCACAACATGGAGAGCTGCAGGCGTCAGCACATGGAGGAGACGCCGCCTCTGCCCAGCGAGTTTCGGGCGGAGTTGGCCAATTGGACGGGGCTGGATGGATTGGTGATGCGGCTGCTGGCCAAGAATCGCGACGACCGCCCGCAGGATGCAGAGGTGCTCAGCCAGCTCGACAGCATGCAGATTGCTACTGGCCAGGAGTGGCAGAAGACGGTTGCCGTTGAAGCCTGGCAGCGCCCACAAACGATCAGCGAAAAGAGCCAGGGTTGGCAGCCAGTGGTTCCAGTGCCAACTGCGCAGCCGGTCATGCAGCCGGTTTCGCAACCAGTTTTTCAGCCGGTTTCGCAACCAGTAATCCAGGCGCAGAAGCCTGCATCCCAGAAAGTATCCGGATTGGTTTGGGGAGCTTTGGCGGTTGTGGTGGTTATGGCGGTGGCTGCGGGATTTGCCGCTGTACATTACTTTGCGCCCAAGTCGCACTCCGAGCAGACGCAAGCGCAGGCAACTCAGCCCGTCGTCATTCCGCCGCGTCAAGCGGGCTCGTATACCTATACAGACCCTAATCCGGCCACCGCCCAACAGAAACCATCGCCTGGGTCATTGGCATCCGGGGCGAATATCAAGCCTACGGTACTCCAGACGCCGGTTGTCCTGCCGCCGGCTGCCAAACCGCCGGCTCAGCAGCCGAGTGTCGCCGAGATCGAGCAGCAGGCCGTTTCGCTCTTTAACCAGAAGCGCTTCTCCGAGGCCAATCCTCTGCTGGACAAGGCCTGCACGGGGGGCAGCGGGGAGGCGTGCAAGGATCTGGGCAACATGTACCACGATGGAAGCGGCGTGGGCAAGGACGGCTTGCGCGCGGCATCTTTTTATTCCAAGTCTTGCAGTACATCTCCACCCAAGGGGTGTACCAATCTTGGCGTGATGTACCACAAGGGCGATGGCGTGGCTCAGAACGATGTCCGTGCCGGAGATTTGTATTCCAGGGCCTGTGATGCGGGCGATGGAATCGGTTGCGCCAATCTGGGCAACAGTTATTGGAACGGCAGCGGCGTGGCACATGACGATACCCGGGCAGCGGCTCTTTATTCTCGGGCCTGCGACATCGGGAATGCAGCCGGATGCAGTAGCCTGGGGCTCTGCTACGGGACCGGCCGCGGCGTGGGAAAGGATCTTGCCGATGCCAAGAAGTACTTCACCAAAGGCTGCGGTCTGGGAAACACGTGGGGTTGCGACCGGCTGAAAGAGATGAAATAGCGCGCAAATGAGTGAGTTTCACACTGGAGCCACAGGTAGGAATTTAGAATTGAAGTATTACCAAGCCGGGAGTAGAACGGCCATAAGGAGAAAGAATGCGGAATCCGTATGCAGGGATCGCCGTTTTGCTTTTGGGAAGCGGCTTGGCATTGGCCGGTTTGCCGGAAAGAGGCATGGCCCAGGACACGGCGCTCTACGGAGTCCACGGAATCAGTCCGCAATCGGTCCTCCAGGGTCACTTGGGCAGTTGCTATTTTCATGCGACGATTGCGGCGCTGGCCAAGACCGCGCCAGGGACCCTAAGCAGCGCCATTCGCCGGAACCCCAACGGAAGCTACAAGGTCCATTTCTTCAGCGGAGCGGATGAGGTTGTGTACCCCATCGACGTGGAGTATGGGCGGACGCATAGCTATGACCGCTCGGATGGCACGTGGGTCGCGGTGCTGATGCGAGCCTATGCGCAGCGCACCCTGCGATTCAGCCTGGTTGAGGCAATTCAGAAATCAACTGTGATTCCGATGTTCATCCAGCCTTTGGCCATTTCCTGGCTGGATAAGTCGGACACGTTGCTGGTTGCTTATGATCGGGCCATTCGCTTTGTGGTGAGCCAGGATGGAAAGATGGACCAGCAAGCGCTCAAGCAGAGCCTCGCAGGGGAGCTGCTTACAGAGGGCATTCCTTCAACCGAGGCGCAGGCGTTGGTCAATTTTCTCGATGAAAAAGGATTTTTCGCCGTACTCTCGCGGACTGTGCAGGAGAATGGCGAGGTTTTTGGAGCCTACAAGAGCCTGGGCCAGGGAGGAATTCCGATACGGGTGATGGAGGCGTTCATGGGCCATGGCAAAGCCAATGCGGGCATGACAAATGACCCCCAGCAAACGATGGAACAACTGCGACGGTTCCGCGCGGGCGGGGTTGCGATGGTGGCCGGAACCAAGGTCACGGCGCCCAACTTGCAAATTGCCGGCGCAAATTGGTGGGTTGCATCGCACTGTTACACGCTGATGAGTTACGACGATGCCGAGCAGACCGTAACCCTGCGCAACCCATGGGGAGCGCACCCCAGCCCGGATGGAATATTTACGCTGCCGCTCTCTGTATATCTCGATAGCTATGAGTCCTACGCTTACGCCCCATAGAGCGAAGCCGGAATCGACGTGACATTGCGGTTCCCCATCCTTACGCATGAAGTGAGGCGCAAGGATGGGGCTCCTGGACCCCAATCAGAGTGAAGATGCTTAGTGCTGCTGCTGCTTCATCTCCACCATCTTGCCGGCAATGTACTTGTCCAGCATGGAGGGAATCGCGGTGTTCATACGTTCAACCATACGGTCCTCTTCGTGCTTGGTCTGGGCATCCATGGTTTTGACCATGCGGTCCTGAGCATCGGCGATCTTTCCATCCATGCCATCCATACGCTGTTCAAAAACAGCCAGCCGGGCATCGAGCGTGGGGGTGAACTGACGGACAGCGTTTTGCGCCTGCACGTTCAACTGCTGCACCTCGTCCCTGGTCTGAGTAAGCTCCCAGCTCTGCCAGATGTTACATCCCAGCAGGACGAGGATCATCAACAGAGCTGTCACAAGAATGCTGTGGAGAGATTTTACCTTGCCTTCGAGAATGCTCATGTCTTCACCTTCTGCCGCTTTTGCCACTTTTGCCGCCGGTTGCTGCACAGCCGGTTGCAGCACAGTAGTCCGGGGAGCGGCGGGAACTGCACGGGCGGCTTCGGCTATGTAGCCCTGTCTTCCCACTGCCGCTGGCGCAATGGGCGACTGAGGAGAATAGGCCGCGGCTGTCGCTGGCGCAATGGGCGACTGAGGAGAATAGGACGCGGCTGCCGCTGGCGCAATGGGCGGCGGAGGAGAATAGGACGCGGCTGCCGGGCTGGAAATGACGCGAGTGGGTTCGTACAGAATTCGCGTGGGCTCATGTACGGCGGGTGGCGCATAGGCCTCTGACTCCATCAGGCGCACGCGAAGCTCCGGCCCTCCGTTGCCCAAACGCAGAATATCGCCGGACCGAATCGCGGCGCCGACGGCGGCCGGATGGCCATTCACAAAGGTTTCGCCGCCCAAAGGAACTCCCTTGGCCAGGCTGACCGCGCCGTTCAACACCTCAAGCATCAGATGCTCACCGGCAACCATGGGGTATCTTCCGGGCGGCAAGCTGACTTCACAATTCGGGTCTTGCCCGATGCGGATGCGGGAATCACTCAAGACTCGCTTGCCTGACTCCCCGACAACTACGATCTCAATGTCCATTACTTACCTCTAGGCTCATAGTCTCTGTAGCATCAGCCGGCAATGCAGGCCAAGATGCCCCCTCTTGGGAAGGCGTCAGGCTGGCGTTGCGACCGTTATGAATCACGCCCAATGAAGCGCAATCCACGCAAGCAGAGTAACACCGCGCGAGTTGATCTGAGAATTTTCTTTTGAGGCTTCTCATCATTTGATGAGGAAAAGTTGGCGGGAGCCTCACATCCTGTCTCGCAGGTTACTCGAATGGCCGAACTTTGGCTTTACGCTTGAGGCACGTGCCGGAATGATAGGAGCGAGGTTGAATTGCGAGCCTCTGTTGCGGATGCGCACCTTGCCGGAAGTGGCTGAAATATGATCCGTCAGGCAAGCTTGCCAATTACCTTAAGCTATTGATTGCAAACAGGATGCGGGAGTAGTTCAGTGGCAGAACGTCAGCTTCTCAAAGTGGATATACCTATATATATCAATAACTTACAAGAACAATCAATCGCCCGATGCAACCCTGAACAGTCAAAAACAATATTTACGATGGCGCCAAGTATGGTGTTTCCCCTTTATTCATGCGAGTGTTCAGCGCCTATAATTCAACATCATTCTCAGCGCCATGGTAAGAACACGCTGACGTTCTGGTGCTGGTCTTTTTGAATTCCCTGGAGAACGATTGAGGAAGAGGGTTCAAAACAGCCTGACCGGCTGACGTTCTCAAAAGCTGTGCAGTTTGCAAATCAATTAAAGTCCAGAACGTAAAAATTAATTCTGGATGACCAGTGTCGCTATTCCTTGCGTGCCGCAGAGAAAGGCAAGCATCGAGCCATCGCGTAATGTGTCATGGGATTCCTCGCCGGAAGATTGCCTGGCCTCCGTGCGCGCTATGGATCGCCGCACTCCCTTGATCAAGTGCAGCTAGCGGAAGTGTCACGGCGATTTGCGCTCCGCCGCAGTCGCGATTTCCGGCTGAAACGGCTCCGCCGTGAGCACGCGCCACCGCGTCGACGAAGGCCAGACCCAGCCCGTGGCCGCTCGACTCTTTTCCCTTCACTCTGCGCTCGAACAGATGAGGCAATACCTGTGGATCGAAGCCCGGCCCATCATCTTCCAGGATCAGTGATGCGCCCTTGTTCTCGGCCTTAAGCTGTATGTTGACCGTGCATGCAGCGGGCAGGTGCTTCAGTTCATTGTCAAAGAGATTGGCGATCATCCGATGGATCAACGCCTCATCGGCTTCGATTCTGAGCGGTCCGCCGCTTTTCAGCCGGATTTGAAGACCCTTTTCCGACATCGACGGCTCATATAGATCGATCATGATTCTCAGCAATTCGTCCAGGTCGACCGGAACACGATTCAGCCTGAGTGCATCCGCCTTGGCTTCGGCCACATCCAGGGACTTGTTCAGAAAATCGGTAAGCCGGTCCAGTTCCTCGATGGCGGAGACGATCGGTTCGGCATGTTCGACCTGCGTGACCGCGGACAACGACATCTCCAGCTTTCCGCGAATTGCCGTGAGTGGACTGCGCAAATCGTGCGCCAGCGAATCCGTGATGGTGTGCAACTGGTGAATCGAACTTTCAATGCGATCAAGCATGCGGTTGAGCGTCAATGCCAGGTGGCTCACTTCGTCGTTTCCCTTGGTCGTGGGCACCCTGGCATTCAGATCGGAATGGCCGATTCTTGAAGCTGCTTCAGCAATTTCGCGCACGTGTGTCAGCATGCGCCAAGTGGTAATGAAGACAATGCCAAATCCGAAAAGAACAAGCAGTAGCCAAAACAAGAAAAATCGCTGTCCCAGATTCCTCAGCACCCGTAACTCGTCGCGCTCGGATAATCCAAGATAGATATAACTTCCGTCGTCTATTTGAATCGAAGCAACGCGAAAAGGAATTGCTAACCCCTGAACATGAATATCCGCAGGCCGGTGAGGAATAATCCTGGTTGCCTGAATGGCCTTCAGATACGGTTCGCCGCTTCCCGCGCCGACCCATAGAGTAAGTGAGCCGTTTCCGCCTGTCTGAAGAAAGAAGACTGAGTCGTTTGAACTGTTAGCGGATGGATCCCTGTTCGGCACTTCCTTACCTGCCAGCTCGGCCACTTCACCCACAACCCTGTCGTGGAGTGCGTCTTTTGGCGTTCGCTCGGCTACATCACCCAGCACTTCCACCTCTCCCGAAAGCCATGCGTCGCTGCGACGCTGAATATCACCGGCGACAAAGCGATGAAGAAAGGCGAAGACCAGCATGGTTCCGCAGGCAAATGCCAAGGTCGCCCACAGAGAGATGCGCCACGCGGCGCTGTGCAGGATTGGCCTAGCGGTCTTTGAGGACATAGCCCACACCTCGCAGCGTACGAATCAGCGGCTTCTGCCCTTGACCATCGACCTTGCCGCGCAAGCGATAGATATGAACATCCACAACATTGGTGTCCGGCTGGATGCGCATGCCCCAGACTTTGTCGAGAATCATCGAGCGCGTCACAACACGGCCCGCATTGCGGCAGAGGTATTCCAGCAGGACAAACTCCTGGGTCGTGAGTTGCAAGAGCTGTCCTGACCGGGTCGCCTCGCGGCGAAGCAGATCCAGCTCAAGATCGAGGACCTGCAGCCGGGTTGCCTCGGCGCCGGAGGGGCTATTGCGCTTGAGAAGGTTGCGAAGCCTTGCCAGCAACTCGGCAAGCGCGAAGGGCTTGGTCAGATAATCGTCCCCGCCTTGCTCGAGGCCCCGCACCCTGTCATCGACGCTTCTCCGCGCGGACAGAATCAGCACCGGTGCGCGGAGTCCCAGTTGACGCAGCTTGAGGATCAAGCTGATGCCGTCCTGGTCCGGCAGCCCAAGGTCGACGATCAGTATGTCAAACTGCCCGTCGACTGCCAACTGCTCGGCCGTCTTGCCATCTCCTGCCGCCTCTACCTGATACCCCGCCTCTTCAAGCGAAGTTCGCAGGAATCTCTGGATGTCGATTTCGTCCTCAACGAGCAAAAGGCGCATGAGGGGATCATAGTGCATTCCAGAAGGAATTTCAGCAATTAGTCCCGCGATGGAACAGCATTGATAAGTGCACTCCGGCATCCGGCAGATGAACACATTGTCATGTAGGCTTCGGCTCTCTGTCATGCGACTTGAGTAGTCTAAAACACAGTTCCAAATGTATTCCCCAGAGATGAACAAATCTTCATGAAGACAGACGCGCTTCTCAGCTTTCCAAAAAGGTGACAGACGCGTCTCACCCATGAATTGCAACTAAGTCGACAGTACGGGAGAAACACAGGCGCGATTATCCCGTACACACAATGTTGAACAACAGGAGAAGAAGGGAACGAGGACACAAGTGCCAGCGGCCCAAAGCATGAATACTGTGAATACGACGCTGTTCGCGGATGACTTCAAGACATTTCTGCCGCTTCCGATGGCGCTCGACCCGCCCTTGGAGGAAGCGCTTCGCCATGTTCTTGACAATCCGGGGAGCCTTGTCCGGCCACGCATGGTGTATCAGGTGGCGACGGCGTACGGCTTGGGGGAGGCAGCCGCCAGGAACCTGGCCATCGCGCTTGAATACTTCCACACAGCCTCTCTGGTCTTCGACGATTTGCCGTGCATGGATAATGCCGATGAGCGCCGCGGAGTTCCCTGTGTTCACTTCGCATTCGGCGAGGCCGGCGCGATTCTTACCGCCCTCGCCCTTATCAATCGCGCCTACGCGCTTAGTTGGCAGGCAGTCGCAGTAACTTCGCCGCAAACTCAATCGCGCGCGCTGGCCTACATTGAGCAGTGTCTCGGCGTGGAAGGCCTGCTGAACGGTCAGAGCCTTGACTTGCACTACGCCACTATGCCTCACAATCGCGAGACGACCGAGAGAATCGCGCGCGGCAAGACCGTTTCGTTAATCCGTCTTACGCTGGTTCTACCGGCCATGCTGGGCGGCGCGGCAGCGCGAGAGATCCAACTGCTGGAGCGGATTGCCCTCTACTGGGGCCTCGCCTACCAGATGGTCGATGATCTCAAGGACGTGCTCGATAGCACGGAGGACGCTGGAAAAACTATTGCCCGCGACATTCTGCTCGACCGCCCCAACGCCGCCTCGGCCATGGGCATTTCCGGCGCTATGGAGCGTCTCACTCGCTTCATTTGCCTGGGAGATACTACGCTCCAACAACTTCTGAGATTGAAACCGGAGATGTCCTTCCTGGAAAAACTGCGCGGCAGCCTGGAAGAGGAACTGGTTCGGGTTACCGCGAATGCCTGCGTGACGGCTCAGGGAGCGCGCCTGTGATCTTTCTCAAGTTGATTGTGACCAATCTGCGCCGCCATCGCATCCGCTCGTTCATCAGCGTTGCGGGCATAGCCTTCAGTGTCGCAGCCATGCTCACCGTGGTCACCATCCTGCAAGGCGCTATCGGCATGTTTTCCGGCATCCTGTCGAACGATAGCGAGATGATCGTCTTCGAGCGCAACGTCTCCGATCTCTTCTTCAGCAACGTGCCTGCGTCGGCGGCAGAGCAGATCGCCAGTTGGCCGATGGTTTCTCATGCCGACCCGGTGCTCTTCGGCATTGTCTCCAGCGCCGGCCACCCCATCATAACCTGCTTTGGCGTAACCGCTGCCGACGCCCGCATCCGCAAAGCCACCTGGATTGCCGGCGATAAACTTAGCTTCGCGCAACACGCCGACGATGTGGTCCTCGGAGAGCGGGCAGCGGAGTTCCTTGGTGCAAAACTCGGCGATCATGTGCCTATCGGGCACGGTGTCTTCCACGTGATCGGAATTCTGAAGACGGCCAACGGCTTCGAGGACGGCGGCGTCTTCATGCCGCTCAGCGCCGCGCAGAGCTTCTTTCACAAGGAAGGCACGTCCTCCGTCGTCACCATCAAGCTGGGCAACAAGGACGATGCGGCCTCGTTCAAAGCGATGGTCAAGGCGAAGTTCGCCAACCTGATTGCCTTGGAAAACGCGGAGTTTACGCGTTCTTATTCGCAGTTCAGAATTCTCAAGTCCACGGCCTGGGCGGTGGGAGGATGCGGACTGCTCATGGGCGGGCTGGGCGTGGCCAACACTATGATCATGTCGGTTTTCACGAGGATTCGCGAGATCGCCATCCTGCGCGTCAACGGCTTCTCTCAAGTGCAGATTGCGGCGATGATCTTTGGCGAATCAGCGGTCGTTTCCATGCTGGGCGCTGTGTTGGGGCTGCTCTCCGGAACCTGCCTGCTCTTTGCGCTCAAGCTGGTTCCCGCTCTTCACGGCTATATCGATGTAACCATCCAGCCTGTTGTCATGCTGATCGTAATTCTGCTCGCCTTGCTCACTGGAATCGCCGGCGCGCTCTACCCGGCCGTCTATGCCATGCGTCTCAAAGCGGTGGAGGCGCTTCGCTTCGAATGAATCTCTTTACGACACAAGCAGGAAATCAAAAGCGCACCGTTCTACGCGTCGAGGACGTGTGGAAGAGTTATGACGACGGGACAATAGAGGTTCTCAAGGGTGTGAATTTCGATGCCATTGAAGGCCAGTCGGTAGCTCTCTGCGGCCCTTCGGGCTGCGGCAAGAGCACGCTACTGCATCTGTTTGGCGGCCTTGATGCGCCGGACCGCGGGCGTGTTTCGGTCAATGGCATCGAGGTCAATCGCCACCGCAATCTGCTGCGTCTTCTCCGTGAAGAGGTGGGTTTTGTCTTTCAACTTCACAACCTGATTCCCGATCTCACGCTCGCAGAGAACTGCCTGATCCCCACGGTCGCCGCGGGCATCGATCATCGCACCGCACGTGCGCGCCTCATGCAGCTTACCGAACGTACCGGACTGACGCATCGCCTCGACCAGCGCATTCAGAAACTCTCTGGCGGGGAGCGCCAACGCACCGCGCTCTGCCGGGCATTGATGAACAAACCGAAGATCCTTCTTGCTGACGAACCCACCGGCTCACTCGATGAACAATCGAGCGGCGTGGTCTTTGATCTATTGCTTGACCTGGTAGCCACGGAGGGCGTGACCCTGGTGATGGCCACCCATGATCGCAGCCTTGCCATGCGCTGCGACCGGCTGCTGAAGATGCACGACGGGAGAATCCATGAGCCAGTTTCCGCCTGATGCGACGATCTCTTTCGGCAGCGCTCCGCGGGCTGTTGCCTGCGCCGCATGGCACAGCTTGTTCTGGCTGGTTATCGCCAATGCCATCGGCGTTCTGCTCGCGATTCTTTTGCTCTTCCCCGTTCTCAATCGATTGCTGGGCGAATGGACCTATGGCCGCTGGATCATGGTGCATTTGAATCTCGAACTCTATGGCTGGACGAGCCTCCCCATGGCGGGTTTTCTCTTCAAGGTTTATGGCGCAGACCGCGGGCGGCTGGCGCAATGGTGCAGGCCGGCTCTGTGGGTATGGTCCGCCGCGCTCGCCGTGGGTGCATATTCGTGGCTCTCTGGCCACACCAGCGGCAAGCTGTTTCTCGATTGGTCCGGCTACGCGCGCATTTTCTTTCCGCTGGCGATGATTGCGCTGTGGCTGCTGCTCGCCGTCTCTTTCGTCCGCGAATGGAAGACCGCGACCAAAACGAGCTTCGCCGCACGAAGTGCGAAACTGCTTGGTCTCGTGCTTTTGCTGGTGGTTCCTTGCGTGATGTACATCGCGTCCAGCCCAAATCTTTATCCAGCCATCAATCCCGACACTGGCGGCCCCACGGGCGCAAGCCAGCTTGAATCGTCGCTCATTATTGTGGCAATTTTGCTTATGCTCCCGTACGGGCTCACGCGGCGCAAGGCCGGAGATTCCCGGGCGGTCGCGCTTGCCTGGGCCGTCATGGTCGCGGAGTTTCTTCTTTGTTTTGCGCTGGGCCGCGCCGACATCAGCCATCATCGCCCCGCGCAGTTTCTCTCGCTGGGCAGCCTGCTTGTCTGGATTCCGCTCATGCCTGTTTACTACGCGGCCTTCGAGTGGCGCGCGAATACGCGCCGCTGGCGCATCGCTTTTCTTGCCTGGTGGTCGGCCCTGGTTCTAACCGGCTGGGTTTTCTTTCTTCCCGGTGTCCTCGACCACTTCAAATTCACCGATGGTCTTGTCGGCCATTCGCTGCTGGCCATGGCGGGCTTCACATCCAGCCTGCTGATCTTCGTCCTCGTCCAACTGCTTGGCGAAGGCGGATGGATCTTCAATCGAACGCGTTCGTTCTATGGATGGAATATCGCCGTCCTCGCTTATGTCGTGCTGATGTCGGCCGCAGGCTGGCGCGAGGGCTTCGATCCAACCTTCACCATCGTGCCCGGTGCGGCGCGCAATGCTGTCTACATTCTTCGCCTGGTAGTTGGACTGGTGATGCTGGCCTCCTCGCTGGACTGGCTCATCGACGCTACAACGATGCTCCGCGAACCCGCCCTTCTCCCCAAAGCACAGGAGGTGGCAATTTGAATCGTCTCATTCTCATCGGCTATCAGTTACTGACCGGCTTCTCCGACTCATTGACCGGCGCGTTGCTCATCATCGCTCCGGAGTTCACACTGCGGCTTATGAGCTTGCACACGCCCGCCGATGCGCTGCCGTTTCTGTCGTTCATCGGAGCATTTGTTCTCTCCGTCGGCCTGGCCTGCCTGTATGGCGCGTGGGTTGTGGTTCGGCGCAAGAGCCCATGCAAGGTTGAAGTTGTCTGGCTGCTCACGGCCATCACTCGCGCCAGTGTGGCCATCATTGTCGTCACGCAGATTTTGGCGCACACGTTGGAAGCCGGCTGGCTCACGGTCGCTGCCACCGATGGTGCTTGCGTACTGATTCAGGCAATAGGTCTTCGCAAAGGCTGGCTGGCTCATGTTGCGCGGTAAGTGGCTCCAATCCGGATGGCAGGGCGCCAGCCTTGTCGCGATCACGTATGTCTATTTCCTCATCTTCGCGCAGTTCGCGTTTCTCCAGCGGCTGGCGATTCTCGGAGTAGCTGGAACGCACCTGACCGCCGTGATGGCCGCAATGGCCGCGGGCGGAATCCTGCTCAGTCTTCTAGCGCCCCGGCTAAGTCTCTGGCCCTCGCCAAACTTGCGGTTGCGCGTTGGACTTTGCGCGTCGGGCGTGGCGGCATTTCTTTCACTTTTTCCGCTCGGCCCCGCCACCAGTATGGCTGTTTCATTCCTGATTGGCGCCGGGCTTGGCCTGCTTACCGTCACACTGGTGACTCACCTGCGCCAATGGACGGGCAATCGCCATCCGCTCTTGCTGGTCGGCCTGGGTACGGGCGTCGGCTATCTTATCTGCAACCTTCCATCCTTCTTCACGGCTTCCGCCGAGGTGCAGGCGGCAACGGCAGGCTTGTTATGCCTCGCAGGAATTTGCATAACTCTGTGGCCTGCGTCTATCACTCAAGAGAATGCGGAGATTTCGCCGCAACCCGCCGTCCCGTTTCACCGCGTGTTGGCTTGCTTCACCGTGCTCATCTGGCTGGACTCCGCCGCATTCTTTATCATTCAGAACACGCCAGCGTTGAAGACGGGCACCTGGCAGGGATCGCTCCACCTGAGCATCAACGGCCTACTGCATCTTGTAGCAGCACTGGCCAGCGTTTGGTTCCTGCGTCGCCGTGGTCTTTCGCTCGTACTCCCCGCATCGTTTTTTGCGTTGGGCATTGCATGCCTTCTCCTGCTTGACCCGCATCGTGGCCCATTAGCTTCTGTCTTCTATCCCATTGGCGTCTCGCTTTACTCGGTTGCCCTGGTTGCTTATCCCGCGCTGCTTAGCCCAGCCATTTCCACGGCAGAGCGTGGCCGCCAGGCTGGATGGCTCTACGCCATCGCGGGCTGGTCCGGCTCCGCGATGGGAATCGGCATGGGCCAGAATTTAGGCTACGTTCCACCCCTTTTTGTGCTGGCGGCCGGAGCGGTTGTCCTGCTGCCCTGGCCGCTCAAATTTCTGTTGCAACGCAAACGCGAATTGGCGCTGACCGCAGTCGTGCTTCTGGCGGCCTTTTCTCTGGACCGCTTTTTTCTCGGCGTGCGCGTCTCTCCGCCGCTTTCCCCGGTCGAGCGAGGCCGGCAGGTTTATATCTCCGAAGGCTGCATCAACTGCCACACCCAGTTTGTGCGCCCTAACTCGCCGGATGTCCTGATGTGGGGGCCGAGTGAGAGCCTTCAGGAACTTCGACAAGAGCGTCCGCCGCTTATCGGAAACCGGCGTCAGGGGCCTGACCTTGCCGAGGTTGGCGGCCGCCGTTCAGCTCTTTGGCTAAAGCTCCACTTCTATGACCCGCCCGAGGTTAGCGGAGCCTCCATCATGCCTTCCTATGCTTTTCTCTTTCGCGATCAGCGCGGCGACGACCTGGTGAGCTATCTGAAAAGCCTGCATGGAAGCGGAACGCCGCAACATCGGCTCGCGGAGGAAAACTGGCATCCATCTTCTTCCGCCATCGAAGCGGCCAACGCCCGCGATGGCGAACATGGCTTCCAGCTTCGCTGCGCCACCTGCCACAGCGCAGGCGGACGAACGCGCTGGGAAACTCACTTCAAGCGGCTTCCCCCCGATCTTGCGGTTGGACCGTACCTCCATCTCCCACCTTCTGGCGATGTCGCGCAACAAAGAGATCGCCTGGCGCGCATTGTTAAATTCGGAATTTCCGAAACCGATATGCCCGGGCATGAGTACCTTTCTGACAAGGAAATTGCGTCCATCTCCCTTTGGTTGTCGCAGAGCATTGGACAACTGGATCAAAAACCATAACAGACCGCAGCAATGCAGGAGATCATCCATGAAGACCACAGCAAAGTCTCTTTTTCTCGCGCTCCCGCTGGCCCTCGCCCCGGTTGCGTACGCCCAGCATCAGACCTTCACCGTCACCCCGGATGCAAGCCATGTTGCTTTCTCTCTAGGCGGAAATACGCACCATGTAGACGGAACCTTCCACGTGCAGAGCGGTGTGATTGACTTTGACCGCAGTGCGCAGAGCATATCAGGCTCCGTCGTGGTCGCGGCCGGCAGCGGCAACAGCAGCGACCAGGGCCGGGACAAGAAAATGAACGCGGACGTGCTGGATGTGGCGCACTTTGCCGAGATCTCTTTCGTGCCCAAAAGCTATCAGGGAACCATAGCGGCAACGGGCGATTCCACCCTCCAGGTTTCCGGCATCTTCACCCTGCATGGCACTCCGCATGACATGACTGTTCCCATGCAGATTCACATTGACAGTGCAACTCTCTCGGCCAAAACGCACTTCACGGTTCCCTATGTGAAGTGGGGTCTGAAAGACCCGAGCATTTTTATCCTCAAGGTTGCCAAGGAAGTGGATATCGACCTCACGCTTGTGGGCCGTCTATCCTCTTCAAATTGATCCGGAATCGTAGAGCCAAATGCTACCATCCAATGGATATGCCACTGACTGTAGCCAAGCAGGTGGGTAGCCGCTACGTGAACCTTGTGCCGACGAAGGTCGGTGGACTTTCCATTGCCTTCAAGGTTGCCCCGCACTTCATTTTCGGGAGAGCCGCGCGAGCGCCGAAGCTTCAACTGGGGCCGTTCCGCACAGACCATCGAATCTATAAGAAGAGCCCAGACTCAGGCCTGCGCGTAACATGGTTTGGTCATTCCTCCTCGCTGGTCGAAATCGACGGTGTAAGCGTCCTCATCGATCCCGTTTGGGATGAACGCGCGGCGCCCACACAGTGGGCTGGTCCAAAGCGCTTCTTCCCGCCGACTCTTTCACTTGAAAACCTGCCTCCTGTTGAAATCGTCCTCATTTCACACGATCACTACGATCATCTCGGCGCGGGTACGATTCAACGCCTTGCACGCATGGAGAGTTTCCGGCAGACGCGCTGGATCACCCCACTCGGCGTAGGCAGCATCCTATCGAGCCTCGGCGTGAATTCAAGCCGCTGCACCGAACTCAACTGGACTGAACACGTCGAAGTAGGGCCGTTGACGATCACAGCGCTTCCAGCCCGCCACTTCTCTGGCCGCAGCCCGTTCAATCGTTTCGAGACGCTGTGGGCATCTTTCGCTCTAGTTGGCCCGAAGCACCGCATCTTCTACGGCGCTGACTCTGGGGAATGGTACGGTTTCCGCGATATAGGCGAGACTTATGGTCCCTTCGACCTCTCGATGCTTGAGATTGGCGCCTCGGATCCTCTCTGGGCCGATGTCCACATGGGCCCTGAAGGCGCCATTCGCAGCTTCCGCGCACTCGGCAATCACGGCTTGTTCATGCCAATTCACTGGGGTCTCTTCGACCTCGCTCGCCACGAGTGGCGGCAGCCAATCGAGAGTATTGTCGCTGTCAAAGACCTCAAGCTCTGGAATCCTACGCCCGGAATCCCTACCGAGGTCGTCCAGGAACAAGAGATCCGTTCTAATTGGTGGCGTTGAATCAAGGCGTACTTCATTGCGGACCTTTGCGAAGAGCGCCTCTGCCATTTTCGGTTTATCTTCGCCTTTTTTACGCTCGTTAAGGGATACGTTTTCGGTCAAGGCCATTGTTCTTAGCACCCTGGCAGGGGGCCTGCATTTTTTATTTTTTATATTTGGGGCCATACCAGATACTTTTCCTGATTATCTGGTATCGCCCCTTATATTTAGGTTGCATTTGTAATGCGTCAAGTGAGATATTATTTTGTAAATTCCATCATATTCATTCTCAGGGGGTAATACCAATGGATCACGTAATCGAAACCAATGATGCGCCCAGGAAAGAATGGGCTGCGCCTGAACTGAAGAAGATCGATATTGAGGAAATCACCGCGGGGGGTCCGTCTGGACCTAACGACGACGGATATGGGGGCTTGAGCTAGAGATTCCTCTCAACGCTTCCACTTGAATTTGGCAGCGTACAACATTTTTCTGGAGACGATCTGGTTTAGGTCGTTTGTCTGGCGTTTCGCGTTGCCGTAAGAAGTTTGCTTCCCACGACAACGCGTTGGTTGAATGAATTTTTACCTCTGTGCGGCGTCTCATCTATTGACCAGTTTGTGGAGTACCATGTAATTCCCTTTCGTGGCCGCATTCGGAAACGCCCCGCAAATTTTGCTGGCTTTGCGCAGGTTTATGTTCAAGCTCTTCAGGTGGCCGTCGAACGCGGTTGTGGCCCCATTAAAAACCCTCCCCCCACAGCTTCTTTCGACATACGGGCAGGCGCTCGCTGTTTGGTCGCTTGCTAAACGTCCATGGTCTTTCAGGCTCGCATAGCTTTTTGCGGGCGAAAGACATAACCGTGCTGTCCGGGAAGATGCCGGCGCCAGCCAGGGAACTCCGTGCATGCGCCGGAGCCCTGACGGCCGGCAATGTTGCCCGGTGAGGGTTCATCTATGCTTTGCAGAATTCTTTCCTTCGTCTCTGGCGTGGTAGAAACCGGTGTTTCCCGGCTTTCTCGTTTTGCCACCCTGGCCTTTACGAGATCACTGCTCGGTTTGGCTTTGCCGGCAGTCATCGGGATAGCTTTCTGCACCACGGCTAATGCATCGCCTGTGATCAACACACAGCCGGTCAGCCAGACCGTGACGTTAGGCAGCACCGCCTCGTTCAGCGTGGCGGCGACCGGCACGGGGACGCTCACCTATGCCTGGCAGTATCTAAGCGGCGCCGTATGGAAGCCCTGGGGAGTGGGGACGGGCTACAACACGGCCAACTTCACCACCCTGCCGACGAACGTGAACTACAACGGCCTTCAGATTCGCGTGGTGGTGACGGACGGCAGCAGCCAGTCGACGAATAGCAACCCGGTAACGGTGACGGTGAATTCGCCGCCGGCCATCAACACACAGCCGGTCAGCCAGACCGTGACGTTAGGCAATAGCGCCTCATTCAGCGTGACGGCTTCCGGCGCGCCGACGCTCACCTATGCCTGGCAGTATCTGAGCGGCGCCACATGGAAGCCCTGGGGAGTGGGGACGGGTTACAACACGGCCAACTTCACCACCTTGCCAACGAACGCGAACTACAACGGCCTTCAGATTCGCGTGGTGGTGACGGACGGCAACAGCCTGACGACGGCCAGCAACCCCGTGATAGTGACGGTGAATTCGCCGCCGGTGATCGCCGTCCAGCCGGTCAGCCAGACCGTGACGTTAGGCAATAGCGCCTCATTCAGCGTGGCGGCGACTGGAACGCCGACGCTCACCTATGCCTGGCAGTATCTGAGCGGCTCCGTATGGAAGCCCTGGGGAGTGGGGACGGGTTACAACTCGGCCAACTTTACCACCCTGCCAACGAACGTGAACTACAACGGCCTTCAGATTCGCGTGGTGGTGACGGACGGCAACAGCCAGTCCACGGCCAGCAACGCGGCGACGGTGACGGTGAATTCGCCGCCGGTGATCGCCGTCCAGCCGGTCAGCCAGACCGTGACGTTAGGCAGCACCGCCTCGTTCACTGTGGCGGCGACCGACACGGGAACCCTCACCTATGCCTGGCAGTATCTAAGCGGCTCCGTATGGAAGCCCTGGGGAGTGGGGACGGGCTACAACACGGCCAACTTCACCACCCTGCCGACGAACGCGAACTACAACGGCCTTCAGATTCGCGTGGTGGTGACCGACGGCAACAGCCTGACGGCGACTAGCAACCCCGTGACGGTGACGGTGAATTCGCCGCCGGTCATTAACACACAGCCGGTCAGCCAGAGCGTGACATTAGGCAATAGCGCCTCATTCAGCGTGGCGGCGACCGGCACGCCTACACTCACCTATGCCTGGCAGTATCTGAGCGGCTCCGTATGGAAGCCCTGGGGAGTAGGGACGGGTTACAACACGGCCAACTTCACCACCCTGCCGACGAACGCGAACTACAACGGCCTTCAGATTCGCGTGGTGGTAACCGACGGCAACAGCCTGACGACGGCCAGCAACCCCGTGACGGTGACGCTGAACGCGCCGCCGGTGACGGTGTTGCCGGGGCTGGTTACGTACACGGCGCCCGTGGGCACCACCAGCGCGTATCAGAGCATCACGATTACGAACGCCCAAGCAGCGACCGCGCTGCACATCAGCAGCCTGCAACTCAGCGGCGACTTCATTCAGTCGGCGACGACCTGCCCGCTTGCTCCCTCGGCGCTGGCTGGAGGCGCGTCCTGCACCGTCTCGGTGCAATTCGATCCCAGCATGGGCGGCGTCCGCAGCGGCCAGCTCCAGGTATACGACGATGTGGCGACAAGCCCGCAGGCGGTGAGCCTCTCCGGCACCGGCACCTCGCCGCTGACTCTTTCCGCTTCATCGCTGACCTTCAGCGCGCAGAAGCTTGGCACCACCAGCACGCCGCAGACCTTGACGTTGACCAATCACGAAGTCCAGGCGGAGACCTTCACGCTGACCCCGGCCGGCGACTTCACTGCCAGCAGCAACTGCCCAACGGGCGTAATTGCCGCCCAATCCCTGTGCGTCATTTCCGTCCAGTTCGCCCCCAAACTCACCACAACCGTTGGTCCGGATTCCGGCTCGCTGACGGTAGGGAACTCGGCAGTGAATGGCAATGCGGCTCCCGGCGCCTCGCCACTGAGTGTGCCGCTGCTCGGGTCGGCCAGCGCGACCAATCCGTCCGCGGCAGTGACCCAAGTCTCGCCCGGCGCGGGCGCGGCCGGCGCCACAGTTCCGGCGGTCATTACTGGCAACGGGTGGACACACTTCAATGTGTCTTCAGTGATCACCTTCACCCAGACGGATAACCCCGGAACTCCCTGCGGCATCACCGCAACGGTTCCGGATACGACGACAACCACGCTCAACAAGATCAACGCCCAACTGGCAATCTCAGGCGTAAATCCAGTTTACGGAGCCTGCGATATCAGTGTCGTAACCACGCTCCCGGCCGGAGCAGGAACGGAAACTGCGCAGTTGAAATCGGCCTTTATTCTGGCCGATCCGAGCGATGTGCATTCCATCGGTTCTGCCACCCCGAATTCAGGAATCCAGGGCCAGACGCTGAATGTAGCCCTGGCCGCCGTGGGCACGCACTTTGTGAATGGCGCCACGTATGCCAACTTCGGCGATGGCATCACCGTGAATGGGGTGACGGTCACTGACGCGACCGATGCCGTGGCGAACATCACCATCAGCAACACCGCCGTCATCAGCCCCACCAACAACAGCAGCTATCGCACCATTACGCTGGTGACGGGCGGAGAGTATGCCACCTCCAGTTCGACAGCCTTCCAGATCGGTCCCAACAACGCCACCCTGCTCAGCGTCAGTCCCAATTCGGCTGGTCAGGGAACCAATCTTGCGGTCACGCTCACGGCTTCCGGCACCCACTTCCTGCAGGATGCCACGCAGGTTTCAATCACCGGCGGCATCACCGTGGGCAACGTCCAGGTGACAAGCCTGACGACTGCGGTGGCGCAGATTATCGTGCCGCAAAATGCTGCGGTCGGCCTGCAGAACGTGACTGTCTCGACAGGCGGCGAAATCGCGGCTCTGGCCAGTGCCTTTACGGTGATCAATACGACACCCGCCCTCACCTCCGTGAACCCGAACTCCGGCCAACAGGGCCAGACGCTGAATGTCGAGATCACTGGCTTCAATACAAATTTCACCACCGGTCAGATCCAAGCTACGTTTGGCGGCGATATCACAGTGAATTCAATCACCGTGAACTCCGCGACCGATGTGGTCGTCAACATCAGCATCAGCCAGGACGCAAACACAGGACAAATCACGGCGAACCTCACCAGCGGTCCGTCCGGAAGCGCGATTATCTTCCCGTTCCCCTTTACGGTTACGCCGTCGAGCGCCGCAATTGTGAGCGTTACGCCGAGCAGCGTTCCACAGGGCGGTCAGTTGACGCTTGCGGTGGTCGGCTCGAACACCAACTGGGTGCAAGGCACCACAACCGCCGCGTTCTACCAGACCCCCCCGTATGTACTACCCATCTTTAATGAAGTCACGATCAACAGCCCGACGAGCGCAACCCTCAACATCACTGCTCCCACCAATGCCACGCTTGGCAATCACTCGTTCTATATAGCTACCGGCGGGCAGGTTGTGAGCGCCTCGGTCACGGTGACCGCGGCAACGCCGACCTTGATGGCAAGTCCCGCCAACGGCCTGCAAGGCACCAGCTTCAGCATCAGCTTCATCGGCCAGTTCACCCACTTCTCGCAGTCGGGCACAGTGCCGGTGATCAGCGGCGAGGGCGTCACCCTGACGAATTTCACCGTTACCAGCCTGGAAAGCGCCACCGGCACGCTGACTATCGCGCCCACCGCTCCTCCCACCACTTCTCCTGCGAGCTTGCGGAAGATTACCTTCACGACAGGCGAAGAAATTGTCACCACTTTCTTCAACGTCGGCGCCGCATCAATTTATAGCCTTTCGCCGCTTGACTCGCCGCCGAGCAATACGTTGGATGTGGCGATTACCGGAGTGAATACGCACTTTACGGCAGGAACAACCACAGTCCTGTTTGGCGCGCAAATCACCGTGAACAGCGTCGCCGTCTACGACGCCACTCACCTGACCGCCAACATCACCACCAGCTATCTCAATGGCAGCGTCCTGACTGCCTCTCCGTCCGGATGGCAGCAGGTTTACGTCAATACCGGTTCTGAACAGGTGCTCGGCGGATTTTTGGTCAATGGTCCTACTTTTGTGAGCGTCGCGCCGTCGAGTGCCGCACAGGGCTCAACAGTGGACGTGAGCATCACCGGCTCATTGACGCATTGGGTCCAAGGCACGACCGAAGCCATTCTTGGAGCCGGCGTTACGGTGGCAAACCTGACGATCACCAGCCCAACCACGGCTACGGCGACCATCTCGGTCTCTCCCACCGCTCCGTTGGGCGGCAACAGCGTGGTGATGATCACCGGCTCGGAGATCGAAAGCGGCACCGGTTTCAACGTGACCCCAAGCGCGGCGCAGATCCTCAGCGTTTTGCCTTCAGGCTGCAGCGTGATGAATAGCGTCCTGACCTGCAATGGAGTTGCTATTCCGGCGGCCACGCTGCCCTGGCAAGTGATGCAATTGCAAACGACGACTCTGAACATCGTCGGACAGGACACTCACTGGGTGCAGGGCGAAACATCGGTAAGCTTCGGCTCGGGCGTGGCAGTCGATAGTCTCACGGTCACCAGCCCAACGACAGCCACCGTCCAGATCACCGTGCTCTCCGGCGCTCCGGTTGGCTACGCTACGCTGACCACCGACACCGACGGCGAGAACGTTAACCTGCAGCAGGCCATCGACATCGAGCAGGGAGTCCCAACGCTGCTGGCCACCACGCCCAGCGGAGCCCAGCAAGGCAACACCCTGAATCTGCAGATTCTGGGCCGCTTTACGCACTGGCAGCAAGGGGTCACCACGGCCGCGTTCAACCAGGACATCACGGTGAATTCCTTAACGGTGGTCGACTCCGACAGCGCCATTGCGAATATTACCGTGAGTCCGCTGGCCTCTATCGACTGGCCGTATTGCCTGCCTGTGTGGCACAGCAACCATGCCATCACGATTACCACCGGCACCGAGCAGGTGAGTTTGCCAGGGACATTCTGCGTCACGCAGGGCCCGGCAGTAGTCACTGCCGTCTCACCGGCTTCAGCGCTTCAGGGATCGACCCCTACGGTAACTGTTACGGGTTCGGGGACTCACTTCGTCCAGGGCGAAACCACGGCCAATTTCGGCTCCGGCATTAATGTTGGCAACGTGACCGTAACCAGTCCAACCAGCGCTACGGTCGCGCTCAGCATCACCACCTCCGCGACTTTAGGATTCCAGGCTGTGACGATGACCACTTTGGGCGAGGTGGCGAGCCAGCAGTATGGATTCACGGTGGGACCGGCCGTTGCCGCGCTCACTGAAGCCATGCCCAACCAGGCCGAGCAGGGCGTTCAGAACCTGAATGTCCACCTGATCGGCCAGTACTCCAACTTCAGCAGCCTGAGCACAGCCACATTCGGCGCGGGGATCACGGTGAACAGCGTGGAGTACACCGACGCCACCGATCTGAACGCCAACATCAGCATCGATCCGCTGTCCTATACGGGCGTCCGTACGGTCACGGTGACGACGCCTCAAGTCCCCTGCGCGAACCTGGCCGGAACCGTCAACGCCTGCCCGACGGGCGCCACAAGCGGCAGCGAGATCATCTCCAACAACGCGTTCACCATCATTCAAGGCCCGGCGATCATCAGCCAGGTTGCGCCCGCCACCGGCAACCAGGGCCAGGAGGTGGTCTTCACCATTACCGGCTCGGCGACGCATTGGGCGCAGAACTTCACCCAGTTCTGGATTTCAGGCGCCGGTTCCGATCTCACCATCAATTCGGTGATTATCAACAGCCCCACCAGCGCCACGGTGGATTTGAGCATCTCTGCAACCGCTAATCTTGGGCCGCGTTCCATCTCTATGGTCACGGCGGGCGAAGCTGTGGTGGATAGAGGCGCCTTTGTGGTGTCCGGCGGCGTCCCGGTGATCACCTATCTCAGCCCCAACTACGCCACGCCTGGAACCAGTTCACTCGAAGTGACCATTCACGGCATCTCCACTACCTGGACCCAGGGGACCCCTACGGTGAACTTTGGTCCCGGCATCACGGTTAACTCGGTCCAGGTGGACGACGATACCCACGTCGAAGCGTTGATCAGCATCGATCCCGCGGCTCAACTCGGTTACCGCACAGTCCAGGTGCAGACCGGAACGCAGATCCTTACGGGCAACTTCCAGGTGGTTGCGACGGCGCCCGCGCCCACTCCTTATATTTGGTATTACTGGCCAACGTCAGGTCTTCCTGGTCAAACCTTCACTATCAGCTTCACCGGCTCCTCCACGCATTGGGATCCTAACGTAACCCAGGCGAGCTTTGGCAGCGGCATTCAGGTGAATAGCTTCCAGGTCACCAGTCCGACTACAGCTTTGGCCAACATCACCATTACCGCTACCCAGGCCCAGACAAACCTGTTTATCTTCACCACTGGTACGGAAGTAGAAACCGTCAACTTCAGCGTGGTTGTCGCCCAGCCGACTCTGAGCATCGTCGATCCTGGCTCGGGGATGCAGGGCACACAAAACCTGACCGTCAGCATCATCGGTCAGTACACGACCTTCGATAGAACAACTACGTTCACTTTCGGTTCCGGCATCACGGTCAACGGACTACCGACGATTCTCGGACCCACCATCGCGACCCAGAGCATCAGCATCGGTCAAGAGGCCCCGCTCGGCGCGTCCAGTGTCATTGCGACCACAGAGGGAACGCCGGTCAGCGGCGCGAACTTCACGGTCACACCCAGCCTGGCGTTGATCTCAGCCATTACGCCCAACACCGCCTTGCAGGGTCAGACCATTCAAGTTGAAGTCACCGGTCAGAACACGCATTGGGACAGCACGACGGTCTTCCAGTTCGGCGCCGGTATCGTGGTAACCAGTGCGCAAGTGAACAGCTACACCGATGCCACACTTTCGCTCACTCTGCCGGCTCTGGCTCCAGTGGGCTCGACGAACGCCAGCGCCCAGACCGGGGGAGAAGTTGCTAACATCACGAACGGCTTCGTCGTCCAGGCGGGAACGCCGCTGCTACTGTCCTCCGGACCGGGTTCGGTGCCGCAGCAAGGCGCCGTCGTCTTTACGATCCTGAGCCAGGCAACTCAGTGGCTCACGAATCCGCCCACGGTCTCCTACGGCACAGGCGTATTACTCACCAACGTGGTCGTTACCGGGGACACTTCATTGACGGTGAACGGTTACGTGCAGCCCACCACCAGCATTGGCTGGCGCAACCTCACGGTCAGCAGCGGCACACAGGTATTGGGCCTGCCGAATGCCGTCTACGTCACTCCCGGGCCGGCGGTGATCAATAGCGTATCGCCTTCGACCGCTGGTGTGGGCGCGACCCTCACAGTGACTATCACCGGCATCAACACCAATTGGGTCCAGGGAATCACACAACTCACCTTCCCCAACGTGTTGATCAACAGCTTCACGGTGAACTCCGCAACTTCGATCACGGCTAACATTACCGTTAACGAGTCTGCACCAGCAGGGCAGGTTTCGGTGACGGCGGCCACCCTCGGCGAGGTCGCCACAGGGATCAATGTATTCACTATCACGAACGCGAAATTGGCGGCGTCCATCACCGTCACGCCGTACAACGTGACCTACGATGGCAACCCGCACACCGCCTCGGGCACGGCCACGGGAGTGAGCGGCGCGAATCTGAACGCTTACCTAGACTTGAGCGGCACGACGCATACCAGCGCCGGAACCTATTCCACGGACGGTTGGAGCTTCACCGATCCCAACGGCACCTATGCCCCTGCCAGCGGCACGGTATCCGACAAGATCACCCAGGCCACGGGAACGGTCAGCCTGGGCAGCATGGCGCAGACCTACACCGGCTTGCCCCTTTCGGCCTCTGCCACCACCATCCCATCCGGGATGACGGTGAACTTGACCTATAACGGCTCCTCCGCCGCGCCGACGGCAGTGGGCAGCTACACCGTGGTTGGAACTATCAGCAACACGAACTATACCGGCACGGCAACCGGAACACTGGTAATATCCCCGGCAGCGGCCACGGTCACGCTGACGCCCAGCAGTCTGACGCAAACTTACACAGGCTCGCCTCTTCCGGCCACGGCCACCACCAATCCATCCGGAATAGCGGTGAGCTTCACCTATAACGGCTCATCTACAGCGCCGACGGCAGCGGGCAGCTACAACGTGGTTGGAACCATCAACAACGCGAACTATACAGGCTCGGCAACCGGAACCCTGGTAATCTCGCCGGCCACGGCCACGGTCAACCTGGGCAGCCTGACTCAGACCTACACCGGCTCTCCCATTTCGACCGCAGTCACTACCAATCCCAGCGGGATTACGGTGAACCTCACCTATAACGGTTCCTCCACCCCGCCGACAGCGGCGGGCAGCTATACCGTGGTTGGAACCATCAGCAACACGAATTACACCGGCACGGCAAGCGGAACCCTGGTAATTTCGCCGGCCACGGC
>Ga0302274_10001061_pt1 | contig 26767 bp, 18 predicted proteins | sample III_Bog_N2_1_FD_198755 | JGI IMG/M metagenome (GOLD analysis project Ga0302274, IMG submission 198755) | Peat permafrost microbial communities from Stordalen Mire near Abisko, Sweden - III_Bog_N2_1 | ecosystem: Environmental > Terrestrial > Soil > Wetlands > Peat | place: Sweden: Abisko...
GCCGGAGATGAGCGCGCGCGCCTGTCCCGACAGACCCGAACGCAACGTCACGCCGCCGCACGCGGTTTTCATGCCGAATCCCGAGTACAGCGAGCAAGCCCGTAGAAAGAAAATCAACGGCACTGTCCTCGTATCGCTGACGGTTACAGTCGACGGAACGACCCGCGACATTAAGGTAGTGAGAGGAGTGGGATATGGCCTCGATGAAAAGGCAGTGGCGGCGGTGAGCCGCTGGAAGTTCACTCCCGCGCTCAAGGACGGCCAGCCCGTCGAAAAAGAGATTAGCGTCGAGGTCGGCTTCCATCTGTATTGATTCACGAAGACGGGACCGGCGATTCCCTTTTGGCGCGTCATTGGCATGAATTCAGGTGAGATTGTCCTAGCTCTTTCTGCCTTCCACCATCACCTTTCGCAGCGCCCGGTTAATTCTCGTCTGGTATCCGCGCCCTTGCTTCTTAAACCAAGCGAGGATGTCGGCGTCCAACCGCAGCGTGACCGGCTTTTTGATGGGCCTATAGTATCCCTGCCACTGTGAACCCATATCCGCCAGTTCGCCTTGGTCGGCGGACGCGCGCAACCGTCCAATCGCCTGTGTCTTTGCCGTTCTTCCCTGCGCCGTTCTTCCTTGCGCCGTTTTTCCCTGCGCCGTTTTTCCCTGTTTGGACCGTTTTTGTGCAACGACCTTTCGCTTCTTCTTCATAGTGTACGTATACAACCATAGTGACAAATATACAAGTACAACGTTCCACGTGGAACATTGTACGTACACAAGGTGTACGTACAGCAGCTCTGCGCGCCGGCATCAGCGAAACTTCGGGGAGCAACGGAAACTGCCTGTCCCCCGTAAGTCACTACAAATACGCTGCTTGCTGCCGTATAATGAAAGTATTGTGCTCAAGTATTCAATCGTAGTGCCCCTCCATAACGAGCAGGAGAACGTCACCGACCTCTACGCCCGCCTGAAATCCGTAATGGAGGCGAGTGGCGAGACTTTCGAGATGGTACTGGTCGATGACGGCTCGATCGACGGCACCTTTGCCCTGCTCCGCGAAATCGCCGCCGTAGATAGTCGCGTGACGGTGGTCAAGCTGCGCCGCAATTTCGGCCAGACTGCAGGACTGGCGGCCGGTTTCGATCACGCCCGCGGCGAATACATCATCGCCATGGATGGCGATTTGCAGCATGATCCCGCTGACATTCCCGTATTCCTCGAGAAAATCGCCGAGGGCTACGACATCGTCAGCGGATGGCGCAAGAATCGCGTGGACAACTTCTGGCTCCGCCGCTTCCCTTCCCGCTGCGCCAACTGGCTGATGGCCAAGTTGAGCGGGGTCGACATTCACGATTTCGGCACCACGTTCAAGGCCTATCGCCGCGAGATCCTGGGACAAGTGCCGCTCTACGGCGAGCTCCACCGTTTCATCCCGGCTCTTGCCTCCTGGTATGGCGCTTCGATCATCGAAGTGCCGATCAAGAACATTGTTCGCGAGCGCGGCGTCTCGCATTACGGAATCTCCCGCACCTTCCGCGTGTTCTTCGACCTCATCACGATTCGTTTTCTGCTCAAGTATCTCTCTCGCCCGCTGCACTTCTTCGGTACGGTGGGGATGTTCAGCATCATGGGAGGGTTCGCGGTTTCCAGTTGGCTGATTCTGCAAAAGCTCTTACATCAAGCCGATGTCATGACGCAACACGGTCCCCTGATGATGTTCTCCGCCGTCCTGATCCTCGCGGGCTTGAATATGCTGGCCGTCGGACTGTTAGGGGAGATGCAGGTCCGCCATTATCACGAACCCACGCAACGCGCCCCTTACTCGGTGGATCGCGTCCTGCGGGCCCAGAGCGAAGAGAGCACGATTTCGGAGTAATTGCAGAACTAACTCTGCAATCAGACCGCTAACCGTTTGACGTCTAACCTCTCACCTCACAAGGCGCTATAATTCTTATCGTCGCTATGCCCACCACAACGCAATACGAATTACGTCTTGCCGGCCGCATGTCGAGGCTGGGAACTGAAACCGCGTTTGAAGTTCTGAACCGCGCGCGCGCCCTGGAAAAGCAGGGGAAGGAAATCGTTCACCTCGAGATTGGCGAGCCCGATTTTGATACCCCCTCGAATGTAGTCGAAGCTGGCATCGATGCGTTGCACAAGGGATGGACGCATTATGGCCCGGCCGCCGGGCTTCCGGATTTGCGTCAGGCGGTTGCCGACTATGTCAGCCGGACCCGGAAGGTGCCCGTATCGAGCGACGAAGTGGTTGTGGTGCCGGGCGGTAAGCCGATTATTTTCTTTACCATGCTGGCGCTTATCGAAGCAGGGGATGAGGTCATCTATCCGAATCCAGGGTTCCCGATCTACGAGTCGATGATCAATTACTCGATGGGGAAGGCGGTTCCGATCCCGCTGCGCGAAGAGCGCGATTTCTCTGTGGACGTAAAGGAGTTGGCCTCGCTGATCAACGACCGCACCAAGCTGATTATCCTGAACTCGCCGCACAATCCGACCGGTGGTGTGCTGACGAAGAAAGATATTCTCGAGATCGCCGAGGCCATTGGCGACCGCAACATACTGATTCTTTCGGACGAGATCTATAGCCGGCTCATCTTCGAAGGCGATCATTTTTCGATCATGAGCGTGCCCGGTTTCAAAGAGCGCACAATCCTGCTGGACGGCTTCTCGAAGACTTATGCCATGACGGGATGGCGAATGGGTTACGGCGTGATGCGTCCCGATCTGGCCGTGCATATCGCGCGGCTCTCGACCAACTCTACTTCGTGCACCGCGAGCTTTACGCAGGTTGCGGGAATCGAAGCCCTCCGTGGCGATCAGTCGTCCGTCGACAAGATGAGCGCCGAGTTTCAAGGTCGCCGCGATGTCTTTGTTGCGGGATTGAATAAGATCAAGGGCTTCTCTTGCCGCGTGCCCAAGGGGGCGTTTTACGCATTCCCCAACATTACAAAAACGGGATGGCCTTCAAAGAAACTGGCCGACGCGTTGCTGGAAGAGGCGGGCGTAGCTTGCCTATCCGGGACAGCGTTTGGGGAATACGGGGAAGGCCATCTGCGGTTCAGTGTGGCAAACTCGCTGGAGAACCTGAACCTGGCCCTAACCAAGATCGAAGCCTGGGTTAGCAAGAATCTAGAGTCCTAGCTTCACTTGCAAGAAGAAAGGGCGACCTCGATTGGTTCCGAGCGCCGCCCCTAATCGGCCAAAGCTAGTTTAGTGGATCTCCCTTGCACGATACTGAAACGTGTCGAGCACGTAGACGATACCTTCGTTATTAACCGATACCCCGACCAAGTAGTCGAAATTAGTTTCGTTCGCGGGCAGTCCGTTCCCGTTATAGCCGGCAAAACTGCCGGTTCCGGCGTAGGTTTCAATTGTGCCTGAGCCGTCTACCAATCGAAGGCGGTTATTGGAAGTGTCAGCGATGTACAGGTTTCCCTTGCCGTCCACTCCGACGCCCGAGGGGAAATTCAGCATGGCAGAGGTGGCCGGGCCACCGTCGCCGGAGAAACCAGCGACGCCATTACCCGCGACGGTACTAATCAGACCAGTTACGTGGTCTACCCTGCGAACTCGGTTGTTGTATTGGTCGCAAATATAAATATCACCCGCCGCATCCAATGTGACGCTCGAAGGAGAGTTGAGCAAGGCCTGTGTTGCGGGTATGCCATCCCCGTTGTAACCACACCCCTGATTCAGATTGCCAGCGACGGTCGTCACCGCGCCACTGGGGGTGATTTCCCAGATCGCGCAGAAAAAGGGGTCAGCCCCATAGACGTTCCCGGAAGAGTCCGCCGCGAGGCCAAGCAGTTGGCAAAATGGCGCGGTCCCGCCCTCGCAGAGGCCCGCGGAGAGCGTGTTGATGACGCCGTTTGTACTAACCTCGCGAAGAACAAAACCGTCCTGATCGGCGATGAAGACGTTTCCGCTTGGATCAGCCGTCACTCCGTAGGGAGAATTGAGGGTAGCGGAAGATGCGGGACCTCCGTCGCCGCCGTAGCCGTTAATGCCTGTGCCAGCCAGCGTGGTTATGACTCCCGTTGCCGAGAGCTTTCGCGCCCTATGGTTAACCGTGTCGGCGATGTAAAGGTCGTTCTTGGAATCGAAGCCCATTCCCTCAGGAAGGTTTAAGTTGGATGCGGTGCCTTTTCCGCCATCTCCGGTGTAGCCTCCCGCAATGCTACTGACGATTTGGCTTTGCGAGTCGACCTCCCGTACGCGGTCGTTGCCGCGATCAACAATAACGACATCTCCGACAGGGTCGAACAAAACGTCACTGGGCCCCGCGAATTCGCTCGATAGAGCTGCGTGGCCGTCGCCATCATAGCCGTAATGGGTTCCCGCAATAGTATTGATGATGTTGCTGGAAAGATTGACCGTCCGGATGGTCGAGCAAATCTCGGTGGCGATCAATAAACTACCCCCGCCGATGGCAAGGCCAGTAGGCTCCCCAATGGCAGCAGCTGTCGCGGAACCCCCATCTCCGTTACATGCTGCGTTTCCATTACCCGCAAAAGTGTTGATCTTTCCCTTTGCATTCACTACTCGCACACGATAATTGTTCAAGTCCGCGATATAGAGATTGCCGCTGCTATCGGCGAGCAAGCCGTAGGGGAAATTAAGCTTGGCTCTGGTGGCTTTGCCACCGTCCCCGCTGAATCCGGTTTTTCCATTGCCCGCAAAGGTGTCGATGGTGCCCGACGTATTTACCACACGCACTCGCTCGTTAAGCTCCTCCGCGATGTATAGATTTCCGCTTGCATCAAAAGACAAGCCCCATGGCCCCCACAGCTCGGCGTCCGTCGCTGGCCCACCGTCTCCACTGAATCCTCCGGTTCCGTTCCCCGCGACGGTGGTTATTGTTCCATGGGCGTCGATCTTGCGGACGCGCTGGTTTCCATTGTCAGAAAAGTAGATGCTTCCAGAGCTGTCGATCGTGAGGCCGGTTGGAAAGCTAATCATCGCCGATTTGGCTGGTCCTCCGTCGCCGCTGTAACCGGAAATGCCATTCCCAGCGATGGTCGTGATGATCCCACTTTTACTGACCTTGCGGATGCGGTGTGCAAATTCTTCGGTTATATAAAGGTTTCCATTTTTGTCATACGCCGCAAAATGCGGGAGAGTCAGTGCAGCGGAAGTGGCGGCTACACCGTTTTCCACTCCTCCGCCGGCAACGGTGGTGACTTTGAGTTGGCCGTGAGCGTACGGCAAAAAAGATGCGATCGCGATAAAAAACAGCGCGACACCGAGACGACAGGAACCTGTCAGTTTCGTCATTTGTGGCCTCCAGTTTTTTGTGTGGATTGCTATCTCTTGACCGGGGTCGCCCTCTTAATGGTAAGGGGCGGCTTATAGTACAACGAGTCCGGCTGTTCTTGAGGTGCGTTTGACGGATTTCATCTACGATTGACAATCCTTCGCGCCGGACTTGATGTAGAATTTTGCGGCCATGACAAACATCGACAAGCATTCCGCCGGGTCTTTTTGCTGGATCGAACTCAACACCAACGACCAGTCTGCCGCCACAACTTTTTACAGCGCCCTCTTCGGATGGCAGATTCAGGACATGCCAATGGGGCCGAATGACTACTACACCCTATTCCAACTCGAGGGCCGCGACGCGGCTGCCGGATGCACGCTTCGACCGGAACAGCGCGCGCAAGGGGTGCCTCCACACTGGCTGCTTTATATTGCGGTCGACAAGGCCGATGACGCGGTTGCCAAGGCGCAGAAACTCGGCGGCACGATTCTGGCTCCGGCGTTCGATGTGATGGAGGCGGGGCGCATGGGCGTCATACAGGATCCGACGGGCGCGGTCTTCTGCGTCTGGCAGGCAAAGGGGAACACGGGCATCGGAATCGCCCAGGTGAATGGCACGCTGTGCTGGGCCGATCTCAGCACGCCGGACGCAAAGCTTGCTTCCGATTTTTACACCGGCCTGTTCGGATGGCAGATCGCCGCCGATCCGAAAGATCACTCCGGTTATTTGCACATTAAGAATGGCGAGCATTTCATCGGCGGCGTTCCTCCGGCGGCTCACCGGCAGCCGGGAGTGCCTCCGCATTGGATGGCGTATTTTCAGGTGGATGACGTGGACGCCACGGCTGCGAAAGCCAAAGAACTGGGCGCCAACCTATATCTTCCGCCGACGACGATGGAGGGAGTGGGGAGAATGTCGGTGATTGCCGATCCCCAAGGCGCAGTATTCGCGATCTTCAAGTCCGCGAGGGGATGAACAGCTCGGTCCACAACCAGGCATTTTCGCAATGTATCTACATAATAGATACGTTGAGATATACTATGTATTATCGGACGGGAGAGTTCAGATGAAAACTCAGATGGTGAAATGGGGCAATAGTTTGGCGGTCCGGATCCCTAAATCCGTGGTTAAGGATGCCAAACTGAGGGAGGGAGACGCGCTCGAGATCGAAGCGCCTGCCGAAGGGCGAGTCGAACTCCACCGTCCAACTCGAATCCCCACGCTTTCCCAACTCGTTTCTCAAATCACGCCCGAAAATCGCTACGCAGAAGTCTCTTCCGGAAAAGAAGTGGGAAGAGAAGTTGTGGAATGGTAACCGGGTACGTCCCGGAATCCGGGGACATTGTAATGCTGGATTTCGATTCGCAAGTCGGACGAGAGCAGGCAAAACGTCGCCCCGCTCTCGTTCTCACCGATCATCGTTACAACCGCGCCAGCGGCTTAGCGATCGTCTGCCCCTTGACCAGCAAGCGCAAGCCCTATCCCTTCGCTCTGCCCATATCTCTCGACGAAGTGGATGGTGCCGTTCTGGTCGACCAGCTAAAGAGCATGGATTGGAGTGGACGACACGCCAAATTTCGCGCCAAGGCAGACCCCGCGCTGGTCAGCAAAGTTCGGCAGTATGTCGCGGTGCTGTTGGGCCTTCGGTGATGTGTGTGCGGAAACAAATCTCTCGCGACCTGCGGGTCAGCGCTGCATTTGCCTCAGTCCGGCCGCGAGTGATAAAACCCTCCCAGCGACAAAAACCTCCCGAGGTTCGATCCGTGAAAAAGCTGCCAAGAACGACTGCCTTCTTTACTCTTTTGGTCCTTTCTTCTTTCTTTGCCATCTTCCTCGTTGCACGCGCCGCCGACCGGTCGCGTCGCATCAATCTTCCCACCAGCAAGAGCCTGACCCTCCCCGTCCCGGGATACCTCGGCCGCACCAATAGTTTTCCCGCGACCATCGCGCTAAGCCCCGATGGGCGTTACGCGGCGCTGCTCAACCAGGGATACGGGACGCAAGAGAGCGGTGCGCGGCAATCGATTGCGATTCTCGATCTCAGAAACAATCAACTGCACGACTTTCCTGACAACCGTTTGAGCGACGACTACTCGACGCGACAGAGCTACTTCATCGGACTCGCGTTTTCGAGCGACAGCAGGCATATCTATGCTTCGATGGGATCGATCACCGATCCCACGGGAGAGAAGCCGACGAGCACGGGCAATGGTATCGCTGTCTACACATTTGCGGAGGGGCAAGTCACTCCCGAGCGCTTCATCAAGATCCCACCCCAAAAACTCGCCGAAGGAAAAGAGGTAGCCTTCGGATTGCGCAAAACTCCAGCAGGGACCGCGTTGCCATATCCCGCTGGATTTGCCGTTTTGCCCGGCGCGAATGGCGACCGGTTGGTCATCGCCAATAATCTTTCGGACAACGTGGTGCTGCTGGATGTCAGCTCTGGCCGAATCGAGAAGTCATTCGACTTAAGCCGAAGCCGATATATTCCCGCGGCCTACCCGTACACGGTCATCGCCAACAAGGCGGGGACGAAAGCGTGGGTCAGCTTGTGGAACAGCTCTTCTGTGGCCGAATTGAATCTTGAAACTAGCAAGGTCGCACGCTGGATCGAACTCGGACAAGCTGATGACTCGGTAGGTCCGAGTCCCCACGCGACCTCGATGCTACTGAATGATAAAGAGAATAGTCTCTACATTGCACTGGCGAACGCGGATTCCGTGGCAGTAGTCGATCTCAGTTCCGCTATGACATACGTTCGGTATCGCAGTGATCGAGGCGACCCCGGATCGGTATTTCAGTCCATTGCTCTCTCGTCGGATGGCAAATATCTTTACGCTGCCAGTGCCGCACTTGATGCGATCGCTGTCTTCGATGTCAAGGATTCCAATCGACCACCGGTAATGGCCCGCACGTCGGATTCGCTTCCCGTCGGTTTCATCCCCACCGAGTGGTACCCGAGCGCACTCGGCATCGCGGGCAACGATCTCCTCATCGCTACTGCCAAAGGCGAAAGCAGCGGGCCGAACAACATGATGGGGACGCTGAAAGGCGAGCGCAAACGAAAAGAGCACCCTTACATCCCCACGCTGATCGGCGGATCCATCCAGCGCATCAGCCTCGCCGATATCGACAAGAATCTCGCGGCGTACACGCGGCAGGTCGAAGACGACAATCTAGTGCGGTCCGATGGCGGCAAGTTCGAATTCGCGGGAGGGAAGAATCCCATTCGCCACGTGATCTACGTGCTGAAAGAGAATCGTACGTACGATCAGATTCTTGGGGATCTAGCCGTCGGGGACGGCGACAAATCCTTGACGATGTACGGAGCCGACATCACGCCGAACGAGCATAAACTGGCGCTGCAGTTCGGAGTGCTCGACAACTTCTACGACAGTGGAGAAGTTTCTGGCGACGGCCATCTCTGGTCGACCGCCTCGACGACTTCCGACTACAACGAGAAAACGTGGCCGATTGGGTATCGCAGCAACGAGCGGACTTACGATTCCGGCGGGAGTGTTGCGGGAGAGTATCCGCTGGAGCAGGGGATTCCTGATGTCGATGATCCGGCGACGGGATTTCTGTGGGACAACCTGGCGCAGCACAAGCTGACGTATCGCATCTACGGTGAGTTTATTGCGGCGGTGTGGTGCAAGAGCGAAAAAGCGAAGTCGCCGAAGGAAGGCACTCCGTCTCGGGATGTCGCACCGTGTGCGGTGCCGGAAATTAAGAAAGGCGAGGCGTTGCCGGCCAACGTTGGCGATCCTCCCGGAGGGCCGAGTCCGTGGCCATGGCCGGTTCCGCAGATGAAGCGCATGCGTCCGACAAAAGCGGCGTTGCGCGATCACTACGATCCGCAATTTCCCGATTTCAATACAGACTATCCTGACCAGCTACGGGCGGATGAGTTCTTGCGCGAGTTTGGAGAATTTGTGAAAGCGAAAGGGACTGCGAAAGAGCTGCCACAGTTTATCCTGCTGTATCTGCCGGACGATCACACAGGAGGCACGCGTCCCGCGAAGCCGACTCCGAATGCGTCGGTTGCCGACAATGACCTGGCGTTGGGGCGCGTGGTGGAGGCCGTTTCTCACAGCGCGTACTGGGACGACACGGCGATTTTCGTGGTGGAGGATGATGCGCAGGACGGCGCGGATCATGTCGACGCGCACCGCTCGATTGCATTCGTCATCAGCAAGTATTCGCCGCAGGGGCCGCAACCCTTCGTGGACCATCGTTTCTATACGACGGTAAGCATGATGCACACGATGGAGTCGCTGCTGGGACTACCTCCGATGAACCTGTTTGACGCGCATGCGCCGCTGATGGCTCGGTTGTTTGCGGGCCCAGGAACGCAGGCTCCCTATCAAGCGGATGACAGGAATTTGCGCAGCGGGCTGATCTACAAGATTAATGAGAAAAAAGCTGCGGGAGCGAAAGAATCGTCGCTGATGGATTTCTCGAAGCCCGATGCGGTTGACACGAAAAAGCTGAATGCAATTTTGTGGGAAGATGCGAAGGGCAGCAGCAAGGCGTCGTCGCCGTAAGCTACAATTCGACGGTGGGCTCGCCAATCCAGTGCACCGATCTGCGGAAGACCTACGACGGAAAAGTGGAAGCCGTCCGTGGCCTCAGCCTGCAAATTGAGGCGGGGCAATGTTTTGGGCTGCTCGGTCCGAACGGCGCGGGGAAGACCACGACGATCGAGATTCTGGAGGGGTTGCTCGCGCCCACGTCTGGGGAAGTACGCATCTTCGGCTACACATGGCAGGAAAACGGGCGCCAGTTGCGGGAGTGGATTGGCATCTCTCTGCAGGAAACGCGGCTGTCGGAAAAACTGACTGTGCGGGAGACCATCGAACTCTTCGCCAGTTTTTATGCAGAGCCGCGCGCGGCCGCGGAAGTTCTGGAAGAGTTGGAACTGACCGAGAAGGCGGATGCCTGGGTGGGAAAGCTTTCGGGCGGCCAAAAGCAGCGGCTGGCGGTCGCTACTGCGTTGGTGGGGAATCCGCGCATCTTGTTTCTGGACGAGCCAACGACGGGACTTGATCCGCAAAGCCGGCGGCAACTTTGGGAGATCGTGCGGGCGTTCCAGAAAAAAGGCGGCACTGTTCTTTTGACCACACATTATATGGATGAGGCGGAGCGGCTTTGCGACCGGCTGGCCATCGTCGATCATGGGCAGATTATCGCGGAAGGAACTCCGGCGAATTTGATCGATCGGCTGGGCGGACATCACGTGGTCGAGTTTCAGGTCGATCGCGATGCGAAGGGCAACGGTCACGACTTGGAGTTGTGGCGAGCGCTGCCGGGCGTGGAATCGGTGCGCGACGAAGAAGACATGGTTTGCCTGAATGTACACGAGCCGCATTTGACGATTCCTGCGCTGCTGGCGGCGATTCAGCAGGATGGCCGCCGGCTTGAACATCTGAGTACGCGGCAGGCGAGTCTGGAAGACGTGTTTGTGCGGCTTACGGGACGACATTTGCGGGAGGAATGATGGCCACCGAGACTACAACGCCGCAGACTCCCGGCAGGCCGGAATCACGGCGACCGAAGAGTGCCGCAACTACTCCGCGGCACAACGGGCGCTGGGCGGGATACCGGCATCTTCTGTTGGTGCGCATCATCGAGCTTAAACGCGAGCCGGAAGTTGTTTTCTGGGTCTTCATTTTTCCGCTGTTGCTGGCGGCGGGATTGGGAATCGCTTTCCGCAACAAACCTGCCGATAGCGCCTCGGCGGTGGTGATTGACGGGCAAGGCGCACAGAGAACGCTGGCGGTGCTTCAGAGTTTTGGGAGTTCTGAAAAAGGCGCGTCGGGGCAGTCTTCCGCGGGGCATTCGACCTCTGGACATTCCTCGTCCGGACAGTCGACGATCCGGGCTGCGATTCTGGATCGCGACGCGGCGCTGAAGGCGTTTCACTTCGGCAAATTCGATCTGGCGGTCGAGGCGAATCCTGACGGCAGTTACACGTATTATTATGACCCGGCTCGTCCGGAGAGTGTGTTATCGCGAGCGGAAATCGATGCGGCGCTGCAAGCGGGAGCGGGCCGCAAAGACGCGGTCGCTACATCGTCGCAGTCCTCAAGCGAACCGGGATCGCGCTACATCGATTTCCTGATCCCGGGATTACTGGGCATGAACCTGATGAACTCCGGGATGTGGGGAGTCGGATTTGCGCTGGTCGAAATGCGGCAGCGCAAGCTGCTGAGGCGCTTTGTTGCGACTCCGATGAGGCGCAGCGATTTTCTCTTGGCGCTGATCAGCAGCCGGCTCGTTCTGATGGTGATTGAAGTGGGGCTGTTGTTAGGTTTCGGAGTGCTCGTCTTTCATATGCGAGTCGAAGGGGCGATCCTTTCGGTCGTGCTGCTGGCCTCGGTGGGCGCGGTCGCTTTTGGAGGAGTGGGGCTGCTGACGGCGTGCCGCGCGCAGAAGATTGAAAGCGTTTCGGGGCTGATCAACCTGGTGATGATGCCGATGTGGATTTTTTCGGGCGTCTTCTTCTCGTACCAGAGGTTTCCGGCGATAGCGCAGCCCTTTATTAAAATGCTGCCGCTAACCGCGCTCAACGATGCGCTGCGCGCGACGATCCTGGAAGGTGCTTCGCTCGGCTCACAGTCGGGACGCCTTCTGGTGCTGGCCGTTTGGGGAGGCGTGTCATTCATTCTGGCGCTGCGCTGGTTTCGGTGGACGTAGCGGGTCGGTTCTCGGCTCTCAGCTTTCAGTGAAACCTGGGAGTTTGCAGGGCTGCTTTGTTTCGGGTTCACGGCGCGTCGGCGGCGCAACGGAATCCGACAGTACCTGCCCGGTCATGGCCCGGTGACATCAAGAGATATTTCTGGTGCTCGTCCAAGCGATAGGTTTGCGGGAAGTACCAGAGTGAGCCAGCGGGTTGGTAGGACGCTCCACCGCGAAGGATGGCGGCGCGGGTGTGCGGGTCTCGGTATTCGTCGGTCCATTGCGAAACGTTGCCCACCATGTCGAGAACTCCGAAGGGACTGGCGCCCTTGGGGAAAGTGGCGACATCGGGCAGTGGATGTTGCGCCGGGCCAGGATCAACCGGCGGAAGCGACGGAGCGTTCCATTCATTTCCCCAGGGATATGTGCGGCCATCGGTAGATTGGGCCGCGTACTGCCACTCCCATTCATGGGGCAGGCGCTTATGAGCCCAGACGGCGTAGGCTCGGGCATCTTCGATGGAAACCCAGGTTACAGGCTTGTGATCCCAGCCTTGGGGATAGCGGCCATTCTGCCACGCTCGCAGGAAGTTGTGATCGTCTTGGGGATGATAGTGCGTGGCGTCGAGGAATTTGGCGAACTCCGCGTTAGAGACGGGCGTCCGATCGATATAAAAACTATGCAGGTGGACGCGATGGCGATGAAAACGGCGTGGCGAATCTTCCCACGGGTACTGCACATCGACTCCAGGATCGTTTCCACCTTCGATCTCGATTCCACTTACCTGAAATTCGTAGTCGCCGTCTGGAATGCGCAGCATGCCGTCGGGCGCGGATGGCATCGGTGCGGTGGTCGGTATTTCAACTATGGTCTGCGGAACGGCCTTCCAGTCGCGGGAGTAGCTGGCGAGAGAGCGCTTCGAACGCTCGGCCATATAGGAAAGCAGAGTCTGTAGAGCAGCGTCGGCTTTTTCGTCCGAGGCGAGAACGGCGCCATAGCCAAGGCTTTCGAGATCGAAATGCAGAACTGTCTTGCCGTTCAAAAGGGAGGGTGTCAGCTCGGTGCCGTGCCAGAGGTCGTAGTAGTGCAGAACGGAGCGCGGGCCCTGGTAGTCCACGCCGGGGCGATCTGCGATTTCGATCTCAGCGCCAGAGACGTCGTATTCATTGCGGTTAACGATGGTCCAGAGTGTTCCCTTCGGCGTGGGGAAGCGGCTGGCATAGACTCCGTGCTGCAACATGGGAGTGTGCGGCTCCCAGTCGGGACTTGAAAGATAATCGGCGAGGGCACGCTCGATGCGCGTAAAACGCAGCAGAGACTCGGCATCGCGTGGATTATTTTCGTACCAGAAACCCCAGAGGTTTTCGAGGGTCGCGTAGCCTTGTCCATTGAAAAAGGCGTGCTGCAGGCTGTCGGTTTTGTCGCGCGTGAAACGGTCGGTGAGATTCACGGTGTGGCGTGGCTCGAGCCACTTGTTCTTGCTGACCATGGGGATGAAGGGATACTGCTTCCCTTCCCAGGTCACCCAGTCGTTCCAGCTCAGGTTCGTCCATGCGAGTGAGGCGTCGCGAGGTTGAAACTGCGGCTCAAGGGCGAGGGGGTGTCCAGTCGCATCCGACGCAGCGCGAAATTCGGGCGGAACGGTTTCCAAAGTATCGAAGTTGATGCCGTCGGCGCCCACGTCTTTCAGTAGTTGAGAAATTGTGGTTGAGAATGGCGAGCCTTCACTGCGAGTTCCGTCGTCCCACACCAGCAGCGGGAAGAAGACTTTCACGCCGCGCTTGTGAAATTGATCGACCAAACCGCGGACGCCGGGGATACCTCCGGGAAGATCGCGGAGCATGTCGAATTGATTGCGATCGTCGATGCCGAGGTTGGGATAGACGTGCCAGATGAGGACGGCATCAATCGGTCCGATGCGGTTCTCGGTCTCGGAGAGAAAGCGGTCGACGGTGTACTCGCCCTTATCGGGATCATAAAGACTGCGATCCCAGATGAGCAATTGGACTTGGGAAAAGATGCGGCGGGTCCACTGCAGGTCGGGGCGGTCGAACTCCGCGCCGTCAAAGCGGAGAAGAGTGTGCCGATCGCGGCGCCAGGCCTTCAATCCGTCGAGCCAGACGGGCTGATCTGAGGTTGAGGCTGGGCCGGAAAAAAAGACTTCGCTGGGCGGAGGCGGCTCGGTGAGATTCATCACGCCGGTATGCGAGACCAAATCGTGACGGGGCTTCCATTCATCGGCCCGGGAAAAAGTGCTGGCACACAACAGGCTGACGGCGACGACTAGTGACGGAGCGATCCGATTCATGAATGCCTATTACTATAGCGAATTCCGGGGGCTGTGCCGAGCTGCGCTCGGTAGGAAGAAGTGGCTCTGCTTTAGGACGCCTTCCCTCAGCGGCTAAAACCGCGGTGAAAATACGGTGCTTTCGGCATGGCTGAACAGGGCTTCTCGTGCCCTCCCAGGAGCGCGCGGAGCGGAGTTCTCCGCAAGCTCTGAAGCCGTGCCCTTTCAAAACCAAGTGGCTTGGAGAGCCGGGGACGGCTGTCCCTAGGCGAGCGAAGCACAGAAAGAAAGCTGAGGCAAATTGAATTCGCCTCAGCTTGATTGTTTCTGCCGGCCTGCAGATGGCCCTAGAACTCAAACCGTAGAGCAAACTGAATGACGCGCGGGTTGTTGACGGTTTCGTTGATTTGGCCGAATGTTGACGAGCTATTAATGTCCTGCATGCCAACACCGCCTCCGGTCAATCCAAACTGCGCGTGGTTGAAGAGGTTAAAGAACTCGGCCCTGAACTTGAGGGAGTACTTCTCGCCAAGGCGGAAATTCTTGAACACCGAGAAGTCGGTATTCACAAAGCGCGGACCGGAGAGCGGGGCGCGGGATGCTGTTCCAAGTTGTCCCGCCGGTGGTGCTTCAAAGGCACAGGGATTGAACCAGTATTGGTTGTTGTGAACCTGGGCTGGCGCGACGCACGTTGGGTTCGCTGCAACTGGTCCACCCTTATACGGATCTGACACCTCATCCAAACGGTTTAAAGGTGTACCGTTCCACTGGAAGTTGACTCCCGATTGGTTGTTACTATCGACCATAAACAACGGGAATCCAGACGTAGCCTTCTCGATCAAGTTCATCTGCCAGCCGCCGAGAACCGCGTCCTCGACACCATTCCATCCGCCGCCCCACTGCTTGCCTTTACCGAACGGCAGCTCATAGAGCACGCTGGCGGTGAACTGATCGTTCAAATTCAGCTGCGATAGAGACCAGTCAGCTCGGGAAGTGCCGGGCAGCGGAAAGAACTGCGCGCCAGGTGTGGTGCCATCTCCGTCGGCCATACCCGAGTCGAAGGTGCGCGACCATGTGTAGCTAAGCAACGCATAGAGTCCGTGGCGGGCGCTCTTCGTTTCTGCTCGAATCAGGAGACCGTCGTACCGGGCGCGGGCGCCGTCGGAAATGTTGTCGATAACGGCAAACGGATTCAAGGCGTAAGGAGCGGGAACGTAGTTTCCACCGGGACCGCAACCAAGGGTGTAAGGCGCCTGTCCAACCACGTAGTTCGGACCGCCGATACAATCGCCGGGCGAGCTCACATTCAGGTTTAGTCCATAGTACAGAATGTGCGTGCTGCGAGTACCGGCATACCCGGCGGTTAGAACGATGTCCCCCGGAAGTTGGCGCTCGATGTTCAAGTTGAACTGCTGCACCATCCCCTGTTTGAAGTTCGAGTTCTGGGAGAGTGAGGTGCCGGTGAAAGTGTCGGGATTCGGAGGGGCTGTAAAGGGTGCCAGCGATGAATTTAGTCCCGGCGTGCCATTGATTTGCAAGAAACCATATTTCAGACCGCAGTTCACGGCATTCGGACTGGTTGTGGGCAGCGTCCAGTTGCCGAACGGGCATGCATCACCCGGGTAACCGTAGTTGAACTGATCAACCTCGGCGTAATAAGGAGGGTTCTGCCAAAGGCCCTGAGCGCCCTGGCTCCAGCCGGAATCGTGGAAGATGGAATAGCCGGCACGGATTGCGGTGTTTGAGCTGCCAAATGGCTTCCACGATAACCCGATACGCGGTTCGAATGCGGTCTTGTCGAAGTCGATTCCGACGTCGCCATCGCTGCGAACGCAATTGGTGCAACCGCTGAAGGGAACGCTACCGGCGATGAGATATTGTTGCGTCTTCCAGTCAAAATTCGCTTGTTTGTTATGGGCCTCGGTGATCGGGGTTACGAGGGCCCATGCGACACCCAGGTTGAGGGTGAGGTTGCTGGTGACGCGCCAGTCGTCTTGAACAAAGGGACGGAACATCTTCCAACGGCGTCCGGTCATGGCTCCGTCAAACGTCTGATCGTGAATAGCGCCGAAGGGCTGCCCGATGACCAGATCGGCTGCGCTGTTACCGGTTGCGGTCCCGCCAAGCAGAAAATAACCGTCCTGGAAACCATTGGTCATTACATTCATTTGATTGTCGCGGAAGCCAAATCCGACGCGGATATTGTGATTGCCGCGAATCATGTCGAAGGTATCGCTGAAGCTGAAAACGTTCGTTCCACCGACAAATGGAGCGAAACCGCGATCTCCCAAAGACCAATAGTTGCTGAGCTGCGTGGAACTCAAGCCGCAGCTCAAACAGGTCTTGCTGTACTGGGTCAATCCGGGAGGAGCGTTGGGACACTTGCTGTTGAGGTCGGCACCGACGATCCCCAGAGTTGCCGCCTCGCAAAGGCTGCCGCCGAATCCGCCATACGAAGTGATGTAGTCGAAGATTCGATTAAAGCCCGCGTAGGCTTGGTTGATGTTGTGGGACGAGAAGATATGCGTTTCAGAAATTACGGCGTTGCGCGCGTGATTGGCGATGAGCTGGTTGCTGCCGAAGGGATTCTGCTCAGCCCAGGTCGGCGAGCCGCCGGGGACGTAGGAATTTGCCTGATCATAAGTAAACCTAGCGAAGGCGGAATCGTTACTGGAGAAGTTGTGGTCAACCTTGATGGTCGCGTTGCCCTCGTTCAGACGACGAACGGGAACATTGGCATAGTTGAGCCCGTTGCTATACGTGGAACTCCCGACGGGATAGAGATTGATCATTGCGAGACCGATTGGGTCGCCAAGACCGTAGCCTGTCGGGCCGCCGGTGATCGGGATCTTCGCGCACCCGGGCAGCCCATTGGCGTAGTTCGGACCCGGGAGTTGGCTTCCGTCCGGCTGCACGGCTGTAGGATTTCCTGAAGCATCGCACTGCATATACGCTGGCTCTGAGCCGGTGGCGTAGGGGTTGGTTAGAACAGCAAATGTCTGGTTTGCATAAGAACCAGTGCCTTGGACGGAAGGGGCGAACGGATCGTTGCTGAAATCAGAGTATGCCGGATTGACGAGCCCCATTTCCGCCGCCGTCGGAACCGTTCCGACGTACGGGATTCCGTGGCGTTGTCGTTTGGCTTCGTAGTTCAGGAAGAAAAACGTTTTGTCTTTCTTAATCGGGCCGCCGAGGCGCCCGCCGAACTGATTCAGGTTGAACTGTTCTTTGAAGGCGGCGAAATAGCTCTTGGCATCGAACTTCGTGTTTCGCAGGTACTCGTAGAGGGCGCCGTGGAAGCCGTTGGTGCCGGACTTGGTGGTGACCAGCACGGTTGGGCCGGCGTGGGTGCCGTATTCGGCGGAGTAGTTATAGGTGAGAACTTTGAATTCATCGATTGAATCGATGGTGGGGAGAATCGAGATGCCTCCGGAGGTGAGCTCGGAGTTGTCGTTGTTATCGAGCAGCCAGCTGGTGCTTTGTTCTCGGGAACCGCCGACTGACAAGGAGAACGTGCCGCGGGTCGCAACCTCGCTGCTAGCTGCCGAGGTGAAGAAGCTGTTGGGATTGGTTTGCTGGGTAGTGCCCGGAGTGAGCGTGGCGAGTTGAACGAAGTCGCGTCCGTTTAGCGGGAGGTCGGCGACTTCTTCGGAGGTGATGACTTGGCCGAGGGTGGGATTGGTGGTCTCGACGGCAACTTCGGTCGCGCTGACTTCGACGGTCTGGCTGACGGAAGCTGGGTTGAGCGAGAAGTCGACTTCGCGCTGCTCATCGACCTGAAGACGGATGTCTTTCTGCTCGGTGGTCTGGAATCCCTGGGACTCGACGCGGATGGTATAGATGGCAACGGGAAGGAGGGGCGCGATGTAATGGCCGGATCCATCGGTCGTGGCTTCGCGGGTCTGTCCGGTGCCTTGCGAGGTAATTTTCACGCTGGCGCCGGAGATGACGGAGCCAGTTTTATCGGCAACGGTTCCTGAGAGGCTGCCATTCGCCTGGCCGTAGACAAGCGAGCTTAGGGAAAATACCGAACACACGAGGGCGAGGAGCAGAGTTTTTCTTCTCAACATTCGTTTTCACCTTGGCGATGGCTTTCTGTGTTCATCGTTCAAACTGTGTTAACAGTAACGTCGTTGACTATAAAATCTTGGAGTGCGTCGTGTTTGAGAATCCAGCTTCGGTGCGATGGAGCACGAAGTTTTTCTCTTTTTACGGATGGGCCATATAAATAGATTAGAAAAGCAAAGTCAAGAGTTTTTGTGCTGCGTTTGGTTAGACTTAGCGACCCAAATCGGAATTCACTTTTTCATAACACCTATGTCTTCGCGGATTTTGTAGGTTTCGGGCGGCGAGCCTGAATTGGCGCGGTTGTACAGGCGGCAAGGTTGCGATTCGTGCATTAAGCGCGACTTCGATCTTCCAATTTCAGTAGACGGACTTGAAGACTGGCAGCGAAAATTTTGCGCCGGTGAATCGCTATCTTCGTTGCGGTATCGTCCCGGCTCAGCCATTCGCACGGGCAACCAGCAAAATTCCGACGCAGTAAAAGACGAACATCAGGGTGAGATAGAGTTTCGCTTTGCTGGGAGCGCCCCAGAGCGCCGCGACCATGGGGGCGGATTGGCCGATGGCGTAAGAGATCGCGAAGGCGGTGGCTTTTCCGGCGACAACGTTGAAGACGGTGCCGACGCCCCAGATACCGCCGCCAAGCAAGCCGAGGACGTGGCCGGAGGCGGGTCCGGAGAAGAATCCGCTGAAACTTACGGGCTCGCCGACGAGCGGTTTCTTCATGAAGTAGAGATTCCAGATGAAGCAGGAGAGCAGCGCGCCGAAGGTCAGGAAGACGACCGAACTGTAGGGACTGAGAACCTTGCCGCGGGTCGCGCCATAAGCGACGAAAGGATTCCAGAGGCCCATGAGAACTCCGGAGACGATGCAGATGACGATACTCTTCTTAGAGGCGGAGCGGCCCGCGATGGCGAGACTGCCGTAGGCTTTGCCGTCGAGAATGACGGCGATGAGGGCGCAGACAACGCCGAGTCCCAGATACATGACGTTGCCCTTCGGCTGAAGTCCGTAGCTAAGCACGGTTCCGACAACCAGCGCGATTCCGATGGAGACCGGAAAAGCGACGGCGAGGCCCGCCATGTCGATCGCGGCCACGAGCAGCAGGTTGGCCAAATTGAAGATGGCGCCTCCGACCATGGTCGAAACAATGTTGGTGGTGTCGGCGGAATGGACATTGTTGAGGAAGCTGTTGGAATCGTTGCCCGTACTGCCCATGGTGAATGCGAGGATCAGGGAGATCAGAAAGATGCCGACGGCGTAGTCCCAGTAGAACAATTCGAAGCGATAATTCTTAACGCCTTTGTAAGTATTGGCCCAGGAGCCCCAGCAGATGGCGCTCGTGATCATCATGAAAAGTGCAAAGCCCAGACTTTGGGGTGTAAACATCGGTTCTCCTTAGAGAAGTGTGGGAGCGAAGCGTTGCCGCGCTGGAACGGGGCAAAGCCCCGTCACCACACGAGTGGATTCTACTTACCTCGAATTCTGGAAACGAATAGCTGCAGAAAACGGTCGGCATCGACGTCGACGGCCACCTTCGCGTTGGGCTCAACTTTGTCTACACCTTCAATGATGAAGCGATCTCCGTGGAGCACGTTGCGCTCGACCAGGCCATGGCGATTGGCCACGGTTTCGCCGCGGGTAAAGTCGCCACGAGTTTCGACATCCACGTGCATGAGAGGTGCTTTCACCAGAGTTGCGTCAATGGCCACTCCGACGGCCAGCGGATCATACATGGGAGTCCCGGTGTCGCCGAATTGCTTCGAAAGATCGACAAGAAAATGGGCAATGCGATAGATGAAGTCATTCATGGGACCGTGCGTCTGCCCCAGTTGGTCGAGATATTTCTGCGAGAACAGAGTCTTGTCACCAACGTCGAGGCCGACCATGGTTAAGGGCCATCCCGCTTGAAAGACGATCTGCGCGGCTTCGGGATCGTTGTAGATATTCGCCTCGGCCGATGCGTTGACGTTGCCTCCGGTGATCGAACCACCCATGATGATGACTTCTTTTACCAACGGAACGATTGAGGGATCTTTTTCAACGGCGAGCGCGATATTGGTGAGTGGTCCGATCGGAACGAGGGTGATTTCGTGAGGAGCGGCATGCACCATTTCGATGATCAGGTCGGGTCCGAAGCGCGAATCGACCTTGCATTTAGTGGGCGGCAATTCGATATTGGCGAGGCCGTTCTTGCCGTGCCAGAATTCCGCAGTGATCAGTTTTTGGAAGAGTGGATGCTGGGCTCCGGCGGCGACTGGGATGTCGCAACGGTTGGCGAGAGAGGCCATGCGGAGGGCGTTTTCGAGTCCCTGCTGGGCGGTTACATTGCCGGGGACGACGGTGATGGCTCGAACGTCCAGTTCAGGGGAATTCAGCGCCAGCATCAGAGCCATGGCGTCATCGGTGCCGGGGTCGGTATCGATGATGATTTTCCTGGCGGCGCTGGACGCTGGAATTACGAAAAGGAGGAGGAAAGCGGCGGAAAGAATTGTAGTGAAAACTTTTCGATGAGTTCGCTTTCGTATTAGCTCTCTGGCTTTAAAACTGGACTTCGGCGTAATCAGGATCAGCCCCCGCAGTGCAAATTCTGAAATGCAGCAATCGGGCGTAGCGTAGTCGGGCAAAGTCCAAGTGTCAAGGGCGAAAGCCGTTATGACTTCGAATCGCGCGATCCATCGATGAACGCACCCCACGGAGCAAGCAGCCAGATGCGAAACGTTCTTCCCTGGCATCGATATATTGGCTGCGGCAGAATCCGACTGCCGTACAATGGCGTTGCTATTTGTAGGGCAGCCGATCAATGGTGAATCGTAACGGGCTGTGGTCGGGCAAGCTGGGGGTCCAAGAAAGTTATTTTTCGCGGTTCGCAGAGAGCATGAATGGCAGTCGAACATAACGAGTTTCGGAGTTCGGTGCGGGCGGGTTCGCAAATTGACGCGGGCATCGACTCGCATAGACAGGCAACGATCGCGACGCTTGCGGGGCGTCCGCTGCTGGCGAACACGGGAATGCCGCTTAATCTCGACTGGGTGCGAGAGGTGCGGATTAACACCAGTGCAGTGGAACGGCGAACGCAATCGCAAGTCGCGCGGCGCACAGTGAAGAAAGAATGGCAGGCGGCATGGCTTCTCCGAGCAATCACATGCATGGATCTGACCACGCTTTCCGGCGACGATACCGATGAACGGGTTCGGCGGTTATGCGCTAAAGGAAGACATCCGATTCAAGCGGAGCTGGAAAAGAAGCTGGCGATTGAAGAATTGCAAATCAAAGTTGCGGCGATTTGCGTTTATCACACATTTGTCGAGACAGCTCTCCGGGCGCTTGAGGGCAGTGGCGTGCATGTCGCAGCCGTTTCTACGGGGTTCCCGGCCGGTTTGTCGCCTCTGGCTGAGCGTGTGAACGAAATTCGACGCTCGGTGGAAGCGGGAGCGCATGAGATCGACGTGGTCATCACGCGCGCGCACGTTTTCGGCGGACGCTGGCAGGCGCTCTACGACGAAGTCGCGGCGTTCAAACAAGCCTGCGGACGGGCGCACATGAAGGTCATCCTGGGGACTGGGGACTTGTTGACGCTGCGCAATGTGGGCCGAGCGAGTGTGGTCGCGATGATGGCGGGTGCGGATTTCATCAAGACTTCGACGGGCAAGGAGCCGACGAATGCCACCTTGCCGGTGGGCTTGGTGATGACGAGGGCGATTCGCGAATACGCGCAGGAAACGGGAATGGCGGTGGGCTTCAAACCGGCGGGAGGAATCCGCACGGCGAAACAGTCGCTGGATTGGCTGGCGATGATCAAAGAAGAATTGGGTCCGTCATGGTTGCGCGCCGAGATGTTTCGTTTTGGCGCGAGTGGATTGCTGGGAGACATCGAGCGGCAACTGGAGCATCATGCGACGGGACGGTATTCGGCGGAGTATCGGCATCCGATAGCGTGAGGTTAGGCAGGCTGCACTTCAGTTTTAGTCATCCCGAGCGCAGCAAAGGGTCCGCAGTTGGCGGTCAGGCGAAGAAGCTACAGATCCCTCACTGCGTTCGGGATGACAATTTCTTAGAGTGCTAACGTGGACAATTCTTAGAGTGTTAACGCGGAGTGTTGACGCGGTTCAGCGCGACAAGGAAATCGAGCTAACCCAAATGAGCATTGCGGAAAAATTCGTGACCATGGAATACGGGCCAGCTCCCGAAGATGCGAAGGAAGCGACGTCTTGGTTAGAGCGTCACGGCCGGCGCTTTCAACATTTTATTGGCGGAGCGTGGAAAGGTCCGGCGGCGGGGGAATTTTTCGATACGGTCGATCCCTCCAATGGCGAGAAGCTGGCGTCGGTTGCGCAGGGCTCGACGGCAGATGTGGATGCGGCGGTAAAAGCCGCGCGGGCCGCGGCTCCGGTGTGGTGGGCGCTGACTCCGCACGCCCGTGCAAGATATCTGTATGCGATCGCGCGACTGGTGCAGAAGCATTCGCGGCTGCTGTCTGTTCTTGAGACGATGGATAACGGCAAGCCGATCCGTGAGAGTCGCGACATTGATATTCCTCTGGTCGCGCGGCATTTTTATTATCACGCGGGGTGGGCACAGCTTCTGAAACAGGAATTTAACGAGTACGTACCCTGCGGGGTGATCGGCCAGATTATTCCGTGGAATTTTCCGTTGCTCATGCTGGCTTGGAAAATCGCGCCTGCTCTCGCTACAGGGAACACGGTTGTTTTGAAGCCTGCGGAATTCACTCCCCTAACGGCGCTGCTGTTCGCCGAAATCTGCCAGGAGGCTGGTCTGCCTGCGGGAGTTGTCAACATTGTCACAGGAGACGGCGCGACGGGCGAGGCGTTGGTCAAGCATCCGGACGTAGACAAGATTGCGTTCACGGGTTCCACCGAAGTTGGACGTGGGATTCGTTCGGCTACGGCCCCGAGTCACAAACGCCTTTCGCTGGAACTCGGCGGCAAGTCTCCTTTCATTGTTTTTGAAGACGCGGATCTCGACAGCGCGGTGGAAGGGTTGGTGGATGGAATCTGGTTCAACCAGGGACAGGTATGTTGCGCCGGTTCGCGACTTTTGATGCAAGAGAGCATTGCAGAAACGTTGATCAGTAAAATTCAGGACCGGCTGAGCACGCTGCGCATGGGAGCGCCGCTGGATAAGGCGATTGATATCGGCGCGATCGTGGCGAAAGTACAACTCGACCGAATTCGCAAACTCGTCGATCAGGGTGTAGCGGACGGTGCAACCTGCTGGCAGCCAGAGATGACTTTGCCGGAGCGCGGTTTTTACTATCCGCCAACTCTGCTGAGCAACGTGCATCCGACATCGATTGTGGCGCAGCAGGAAATTTTTGGTCCGGTGCTCGCGGCGATGACGTTTCGAACTCCGGCGGAAGCAGTGGAGTTGGCGAACAACACGGTGTATGGACTGGCCGCGTGCGTATGGAGCGAGAGCGTCAACGTAGCGCTGCAGATCGCCGCACAAATCAAGGCAGGCGTGGTCTGGGTGAACTGCACGAATTTGTTTGACGCCTCCTGCGGATTCGGTGGCTATCGCGAGAGTGGGTACGGCCGCGAGGGTGGGCGCGAAGGCTTGCTCGAATACATGGAGCAGGCGTGGTTTAAGAGCGCGCCAATGCTGGAAGAGCAGTTCCCGGTTCCCGGTTCTCATTTCTCAGAAAAACGCGAGAGGGCCAACTTAGAAGAAAGCGGCGATTCCTCGTCGGTGTCTGCTGGCGCCGATTCTCCAGCAATTAATACGCCAGCCATCGACCGCACCGTGAAGCTTTATATCGGAGGCAAGCAGGCGCGTCCAGACTCCGGCTACAGCATGGAGGTTCCTGCTGCCGACGGACGGTTGCTGGGCGAAGCGCCGTTGGGCAGTCGCAAGGATATCCGCAACGCGGTTGAGGCGGCGCGCAAGGCGACAGGATGGGCGAAAGCGACTGCGCATAATCGGGCTCAGGTCTTGTACTACTGCGCAGAAAATCTTTCGCAGAGACGAAACGAGATCGCACATCGACTTACGGATGTGGTTGGGGAAAAGCAAGCAGCCATGGAAGTCGACGCCAGCATTGAGCGCATCTTTTCTTACGCGGCATGGGCCGATAAGTTTGACGGCGCGGTTCACAATCCGCCGTTCCGCAACGTCGCGTTGGCCATGAATGAAGCGATTGGGACGATTGGCATCATTTGTCCTTACGAGGTGCCGCTGCTCGGGTTTATTTCGCTGGTGATGCCGGCTCTGGCCATGGGAAACACGGTGATTGCGGTACCGTCCGAGGCTTACCCGCTGATCGCAGGCGATCTTTACCAACTCTTCGACACCAGCGACCTGCCGGGAGGCGCGGTCAACATTGTGACGGGCTACACTTCGCAACTTCTGAAACCGCTGGCTGAACATGATGACGTCGACGCGATATGGTGTTTTGCCGACGCAGCCAGCGCTGCTTCGGCGAAAGCGATGTCAGTTGGAAATCTGAAGCAAGTTTGGACGAATGAAGGACGTGAGATCGACTGGTTCAACACGAAGCGGGCGGAAGGACAGTGGTTCCTGGAACATGCCACGCAGGTAAAGAATGTATGGGTTCCTTACGGCGAGTGAAATTACTGAGTCATTTACTCATTGCGTCATTGAAGCATTGAAAAGCGACTGGCATCCGGATCTTCGAGGATTCGAATGATGCAATGGCTTAATCATTGAATGGTTAAATCATTCCACGAGTCCATGAAAGCGACGCGAGTCCCGCGAGTAAAAATTTGCTGCATCGCGAGTATTGAAGAGGCCGCATTGGCTGTGGAGTGCGGAGCCTCGGCGCTGGGATTGGTTTCGAAGATGCCGAGCGGGCCGGGTCCGATCAGCGACGAGCGGATCGCTGAGATTGCCGCGACCGTGCCACCGGCTATTGGAACTTTTTTGCTGACCTCGCGACAGCGCGTCGCCGATATCATCGAGCAACAACGATTCTGCCGGACGAACACAATCCAAATCTGCGACCATCTCAGCGAGGGGACACATCGCGATTTGAAGGGGGCGTTACCGGGCATCTCGATGGTGCAGGTGGTGCATGTAACCGGCCCTGAATCCATTGAGGAGGCGGAGCGGATTGCGCCGGATGTCGACGCCATCCTGCTGGACTCCGGCAATCAGAAACTCGCGGTCAAGGAACTGGGAGGCACGGGCAGAACTCACGATTGGAAGGTGAGCCGCATCATCCGCGAACGTATTTCGATACCGCTATTTTTGGCGGGGGGATTGAACGCACTGAATGTAGGCGAGGCAATCCATGAAGTGGAACCTTTTGGCATCGATCTGTGTTCGAGTGTAAGAACCGAGGGCAAGCTGGACGAGAGCAAGCTGAAGCGGTTTTTCGCGGCGGTGTGCGGTGCGGGTCCACGATCTGTCCTATCTCAGGATCGCGATTCCTATCGCAAATGAAGAAACCGCGAGGATAGCGAGTAACGCTATGACGATGCCCACTGCGCTCAAGCATCCGTAAGGTATTGGAATATGGGTTGCGGACAAGGTTCTGACTCGTAGGATTCTGCTTTCGAGCTTTCCTCTCATTTGGCTTGCTCCTACGCGGGTGTTTAGGTTCGACGGCTCATAAGAAGCCTACTTGAAGTATTCCACATTCGTGTAACCGATTCAAAAGAAGCGCCTCGGCATGGGTGTAGAGGGGTTGCCAGAGCCGTGTTGACGCGGCTTAGCGCCAGGAGCATAATCGATCGGTTTCGGAATACGGTATTCCTGCCCAACGGAATTGACCCAGGCCCCTGGCGCCCGGCTGAAGTGATGTCTCCCGGAGGTTCTATTGAAATCTCTCCGCTTTGAGTTTGCCGCTGTTGTGCTCTGCCGTTTTCTTCTCGGGTTAGCGACGGCGCAGTCCGATGTTGCGATTGACAGCGGGCAAGGGAGCGCAGTTCCCAACGTCCAAAGGTCAAGTGCGGCTCGTCCCTCGCGATCGGAACCGGCCAAACAAGAGCCGCCGGTAGGGTTTGCGGGATCAGCCAGCTATAGTTCCGGCGGAATTGCGCCAACTTCGGTCGCCATGGCAGACCTAAACGGCGACGGCAAGCTGGACCTTGTGGTGGCAAATGGGGGAACGAGTACAGTGGGTGTGCTGCTGGGCAACGGCGACGGCACGTTCGAGGCTCCTGTTACTTATGGCTCTGGCGGGGGTGAACCTCTTGCAGTCGCGATCGGGGACCTGAACGGCGACGGCATTCCGGATGTCGTCGTCACCAACGTGTTTGCGAATGGGGGCGAAGGCGGTGACAGCGACGTGAGCGTTCTGCTGGGAAACGGCGACGGTACGTTTCAGGCACCGGTTGCTTACGACTCCGGGGGATATTATCCCGGGTCGGTGGTTATTGCGGACCTGAATGGCGACGGGGTTCCGGACCTCGTCGTGGCGGACGACTGCCCAGCCGGTGGTTGCAACCCGGATGGCGCGGTGGCCATTTTGCTGGGCCGCGGCGATGGC
>Ga0302274_10001062_pt1 | contig 26735 bp, 17 predicted proteins | sample III_Bog_N2_1_FD_198755 | JGI IMG/M metagenome (GOLD analysis project Ga0302274, IMG submission 198755) | Peat permafrost microbial communities from Stordalen Mire near Abisko, Sweden - III_Bog_N2_1 | ecosystem: Environmental > Terrestrial > Soil > Wetlands > Peat | place: Sweden: Abisko...
CCATGAAATGCTGGGGACAAAAATGCGGGCATTATTTCAGCGGCGGCGTGGCCGGGATTTATTTGATCTGTATTGGGCGCTGACGCTGGCCAAACCAGCGGTGGTTCCCGCCCGGATTATCGAATCGTTTCAGTATTATCTAAAACTGGAAGGCAGCGTTGCCGGACGATCCGAGTTTATTGATCTGCTGGACGGTCACCTGGCCGACCGTGGATTTTGTTCGGACATGAATCAACTGCTCCGGGCAGGAATCGATTATGACCCGCAGCAGGCTGGGGAACATGTGAAAGCCAAACTGCTCGCCTTGCTGCCGGAACGCTGAATTTAAAAAAACTCTGACGTGGGAAATATTTGACGCCTCACCACAAAAGCCAAAGGCTTGTAGGTATGCTTCGTGAATTCCTAAACAGCGGCAACTGGCGACGTGAGCATTGGCAAGGAGGAACGGAAGCGGCTAGATTTTTTTGAGCCGACCCGTAGCATCCTTGCCAAGCGGAACAGAGCGGTATCATCGGCGGCGCAATTCACGAAGCCGGAGGGCGAAAATGCGTTAGTAACTCACGCGGCCAACTTGATCTTTCAACCGCTCATTATAAACTTCGTTGACATTGAGTGACGTATTTTGGCGAGACACTGGCGAGTTCCAAGTTTTGCTTCTCAATTTCGCGCATGGCGGCATTAATTTTCGTGTAGGTGTTCTCGGCTTATATAGCAGATGTATGTTGTTAGCGGAAACACCATTTCACCGTCTGGCGACGGTTAAAGGATTGTCAGATAATGGCGATTTGGCGACTTGCCTGTTTTGCGGATACTTGGGGAGTGATCAAATGCTCCTAATCAAACCGGATAAATTAATTATTGTTCAAAGGAATTGCTGCCACCATTCGTCTGATTCAATACAATGGCGCACATGGCCGGGTCCGACAACGAATCCAAGTTGATTGAACAGAGCCTTTCCGGCGACCCGGAAGCCTATGCCGCGCTGGTGAAAGAGTATCAGACCATGATTCGTGCAGTGGCATTTCGCATGACCGGCTCGCCCGATGATGCCGAGGAACTGGCGCAAGACGCTTTTTTGCGGGCGCACCGGCAGCTTGGCTCGTTTACGGGCAGTTCAAAATTTTCGACGTGGCTGTGCCAGATTGCGGTCAATTTGAGCCTGGACTGGCGCCGTCGGGAGGGCCGGCGCGAGGAAATTCATGTGATATGGGCCGCAGACGTGGCCACCAACGCAAACAATGGCGATGGATTCCCCGACGAGCTTTCGCAACGTGTGCAGGCGGCGCTCGACCGGCTGCCGGTGAAGCAGCGCGCGGCCATCGTGCTGACCGTCTATGAAAATCAAAGCCATGCCGAGGCGGCCAAGACCTTGAACTGCACCGAGGCCACTATTTCCTGGCGCGTTTTTGCCGCCCGCCGGAAGTTGAAACGCCTTCTGAAAGACCTGCCCCATGAAAAATCCTGAACTAGAATCCCTTTTGAAACAAGCGCGACTGCCGGAAATTCCGGAAGAGTCGCTGGCGCTATTTCCGCGCCGGGTTGTGGGCCGCCTTAAGCAGACTAGTCCGCCAATGGCGACCCGTCGGAACTTATTACCCCGACTGGCCTGGGCATTCGGAGTGGCGACGTGCGTGGTGGCGGCTTTTGGCATCGGCCGCTGGCACGGGCGCATGGAATCCGAAACCGCCATGGCTAATGATAGCTTGGCGAATCTCAAACTGGTGCGCGAAACGTTGACGATGTTCCCGAACCAGGTCCGGGCCATCGTGCAGGATGAACATGGTTTAAACCTAGTCTTGGCGGATGCCGACGATGTGCCGATTTCATCGCCACTATATGTCCGCATCTGCGACGGGAAGCATTGTGCGTCGCTGGTAACTTTTAGCGGTCAGGAGATTCAAGTGGCAGGACAGACAATCACAGTGCTGGCCGACACGCACGGCGGAATCATTTTGACTGGGAATCATTTCGCGTGGTCCAGCAGTGAACCGACTGCCTTACATACTGGTTTGACCATAGAGGCCAAAAACCTCAGCCCGGCGGCGATGTAAACGCATTGCTATGAAAAGACTTTTTTTGACGCTGGCAATTTTGTTGCTGGCGGCTAAATCCGGGGCAGCCACGCGCGTCGCCCTAGTCAGCGACAGCGGGGACAGCGATGTAGCGGCTGTTTTGGATTTGGCCACGGTCCAGTTAGGGCAGGAGAAGGATATTGAACTTCTGGATCGCGCCGCCATTGCACAGGTGTTGACGGAACAAAATCTCTCGCTGGCCGGCGCAGTGGATCCCAACAGCGTGGTCCGGGTTGGTAAATTGCTTTCCGTTGATCTTTTTGCCGTGATTGACTCGGTGGCGCAAACTCAGGCGACCACCGGCAAAGCCAGCCGGACAGTCGCGGGTCTGGTGGTTTTTGACGCCAAGACTGGCGCGCGCCTCTGGGACGCGACGCTGTCGGTTGACGGAGTTCAAACCTTGGCGGAATCCGTGGTCGGCGGTGTGTTGTCAGCACAACACAAGCAGATCGCCGTGGGCCTGCCAACCATTTGTTTGGTGAGTGTGCGCAATGCCGATCTGCCCAGTAGCCTCGATAGTTTGTGCAATTCCGTCGGGCTGTTGCTGGAGCGGCGGTTCACGGCGTCGCCGGATTGCGTCGTATTGGAACGCGAGCGTTTGGACCAGGTGAACAAGGAGCGCAGTCTGCCCGGCGAGACGGAACAACATCAGCAATTGCTGGCGTCGCTCGTCATGCTGGAGCTGGAATGCGGTCGCGGGCCGGAGGGAAAAGGGATGAGCGCCAGCGTGCGATTGACCGACGACAACGGCAAATTGCTAAATGATTTTTCAGTGACAGATGAAAGCGCAAACGCCGATAAACTGGCGGTGGCGTTGTATCAGAAAATCAGCGAGGCAATGAAGCTAAAGTCTGGTTCCGCGATGGAGGATCGCGTGAGAGAATCGGATCAATTCCGGCGAGAGGGGGAATTTTTTCTGTCGCAAGGGGATTCGCAGCATGGGATTCAGGATTTGGAAGCGGCGCTGGCGCTCAATCCTGAAAATTACAAATTGCGTAGAGACCTGGCTGGTATTTTGATGGGCTATGCCGAAGGGCAAACCAATTTGATTGCCAATCTTCGAATTGCAGACCGAGCCATGGACTTGTTTCTGGATAGCGCTCGTCCGTCGAGTGCCCAGTTCAGTCTGGACGCCCGGTGTAATTTTTTTTATGGATTTCTTTTCAGGTGGGACAAATACCTGAGGAAGTTGGATGACAAGACATTCCTCGGCGCAAATTATTTGTCGGCGGCGGAGATCGAGGAATCCCGCCAACTATGGTTGTCTATATATGAAAAATACTGTTCGTTTCACCGTGCGTTTCTGTTGAATGAACAATTGTCGAAGATAGGTCAGAAAATTGTGCGCCAGCCGGACGATAACCAATGGCTAACCATCGGTAGGTTTCGCATTTATTGCGAGTTGATGGCTCTCGCCCTATGGATTCCACCAGACATCCCGCCTTCGATCCATAGCTATCCTTCGATTCATGAAGAATGGTCAAGAGATTGGCTGGCCATGTTGAAAGGCTATTTGAAGTTATTGGATCAGGCTCCGTTGGAGCAACACCCACGCCGGTTAGACGTTGCTTGGGCCACCCTGCAGTCTGTAGTGCTGGCCGGTGGCGACAGCAAATGGGTGAATATCGCCGACCGTGAGGAAGCCTGGCGCCTGATGGCAGCCAGCACCTGCCCGCTGGTGCGTGCACTCGGAAAATTGGATCAATCGGGCGGAGGGAAAGCTCTGGCGGTGGGATCAACCAGCGAGGCGTATCGTTTATACCTGCAACAATGCGTGTTGGACTTGACCGACAGCACAAATTTGAATTCGCGGCGGCTGTTTTACGAGGCGCCTAGCCCCGATTCTCTAGTCGGCACGGATCTCGTGACATTTTGCGACTTCATGCTTCAACAAAAGGATTTGCACCCGGATATTCTCGGTCGGACGATTTCGTATTTGCTATCCCAGACGAACCGGGAAGACGCCGGCGAGGCGGTTGGATTTTGCGATCGCGCCTTCATCTTGCTCCGGCAGCCGGACGTGCGATTTTTTGGCGGAGACACCAATCAATATTTGCAGAACCTGGCGAAGCAGCGCGAAGCGGCGCAGAAAAAGTTTAAAAACATCATCGAGCCGCCATTGCCTGCACTGCCCGCACTGCCAGCATTGCCTCCACTACCGCCCGCGTGGTGCGAAGCCCGGCAACTGGTTGATTTAGCCGGCGCAAAAAGTGGATTAACGCAAATGTTCCGTCCAGTGGTTCAGGGTGATTTTGTTTATACCGCAGGATATGGCACGGACGAGGCTGTTGGCGGACAGTTTCTGCAACTGCTGCGGATTTCTCTGAAAAGCGGGGCGGTCGAGCCGTTGAGTCATATTGCCGTTACGAATTTTGACCCTGTGGCCGCATGTGTTGATGAAAATAATTATTACCTAGGCACTGGCCAAGGCGTTTTCATCTTTCCGAAATCTGGCGGAATGGTGCGCCGGATTGATCAAAATGACGGGCTGCCATCAGATACAGTCACAGCCTTGGATTGCCTGGACGGAAAACTTTATGTCGGGCTTGGTGAGTCCGGCTATCTTGTCAGTTACGATTTAAAGCAGCGTCAATTTGACGTGCTTTGTTCACCGCGCCGACGCGAGGAGCTATCGCCGTTTGACAACGGTTTACCGCTAGCCATAAATCTTATGGTTGCGGATAAAACAAAACGCCGACTTGTGCTTGTTGTAAATCAAGGTCGTGCTGGTTGCGGAATCTGGTTCTACAATCCCGCCACGTCCGAATTCAAGTGCATTTTTCCTCGCCCTTCCAATGATTACTTATTAGGAGTTCGCCGCGTCAGCGATACGCAGATTTCAATAATGGGATTGCAGAGCGGGACGGCGCTATTCGATTTGAAAACGGACAAGCCCGCATTGATTTGTGGTTTGGCGTATGAGGAGTTGGATTTGCGTTGCGGCATATTTTTTGTGCATGACAACTGGCTTTGGATTCCGGGCAGGGTTGGGGATTGGAGCGCCTTCAGCCGCATTTCAATGGATTCAAATCAAAAGGAAAACCTGCCGGCCCTCCGCCAGAACGATAAAAATTTTCTGCCGCAGGAATGTTTCCAGCTTGTCGGTTCGGATCAGGCATTGATCGGCGACCAGCGCGGACTGTGGCTGTTGAAACTGCCGGAAGTTAAGCCCGAACCTCAGAAAACGGCATTGCGCTAAAAATCCATAAAAACCACTGGAAAATTTAAATTAACCCAAAGCAATTCCCAGCCTGCGCCGTCATAATAGATGAAAATAAAATTTTTCAACCCATGGGCACTCTTGCTAATGTCCTGCTACGCGGTGGGGGATGCGCGGGCGCAGTTGCAAGTGGTCGCCAGTGCCGCGCCGCAAAAGGTCTTCGCGGGTGATACCAAAAGCATTTTGGCGATGTTTAATAATATCCCATGAAAAACACATTATGCATTCTCACCATTCTGTTTTTTACGCTGCGGCTCACGGCGCAGACGAATGCCCCGATCCAACTGGCGCTGTTATCCGAGTCGGACGAGGCGGCCACCGCCGTGGACGTTTTGACGGCGGAGCTTTCCAGCCATAAAGACCTGCAACTGTTGGAACGGAGCGAGATTGACAAAGTCTATCGGGAACAGGGTTTGGCGGCGGGCAGCCGGGACGACTTGAAATTGGGGCGGATTCTGGGAGCAGACGGCTTGTTGCTTTTGGAAACGACCCAATCAGGAACGAATCAATATCTGAACGTTCGCCTAATTGCAGTAAAACCCGGAGTGGTGCTGATGGCCGAACGTTTTTCGTGGCCTTTGCCAGAATTTAATGGTTGGGCGTTACTGGTCGCCAATCACATTAACCCTTTGCTTCCTAAGCTCACCGTTCTGCTCAAAGACGCAATTCCCATTTCGGTGGTCAACCTCCGATCCGCCATTTCCTCAGATGAAGCACGGGAAACCGAACGGCAATTGAAATCGCTGGTTATCCAACGCTTAAGCCAAGAGCCGCGTCTGTTTGTTTTGGAACGCCAGAAGATGCAATTGTTGACCGAGGAAAAAGATTTGAAAATGGACGATTCGGCATTTTGGAACGGAAGTTACCTACTGGAAGGGGTGGTGGATCAAAACGGCTATTCAGCGGGAACAGTGACGATTAATGCGCGGTTGACGCCGAAAGGCGGGGAGCCAGTGCTGTTGGAAGCCTCCGGCAGTCGCACCAACTTTGCGGTGGTGATCAACCAACTAGCGGCGAAAGTTGCGGAGGCATTGAAAGTCAATTCAACTATTACAGAATGGAATCCTGCCGATGAAGCGTCGCAGTATTTTGACGAGGCAAAATGGGCGTTAAGGTGGGGAATCCAAGACGAAGCGCAGACTGCCTTGGAGTCGGCCTGGGCATTGGGAATGCACAATGCGGGTTGTGCGGAACTGCGGACACGAGCTTACATGCGTGCGATTGATACGGGTGGCTTCACGGAAATGGATTATCCATTCGGCAGCACTGGCAACCTTACAATGGTCACCAATGCAGCTTGGAACTATGCCTCAGATCGTCCATGGGGGTTGGTTTTGAGCGAGCAAGCATGGCAGCCGAACATGGTAATCACATTTGCTTACGCGAACAAATATCCTGATATCAAAAATCTTGACCTTGCAATACGTGCTTTGGAAGTTTATCAGGAATCTAGCCAGATCTTCCCGCAGGAAAATCTAAAAACAAATTCAGCCTGGTTTGGCCTGGGGGTTGAAGATTTGACGGTGGCATCGCAAGTCTTGCTGCACTTCAATTTTGTCCACTCATCACAAAAAATTGCCCCCGACAAACTTGCCCAATTGCGCTCATTGGCGCGTTCTATCGCTGATTGGATTTCCAGCTTTCCTGTAGTGCGAGACACTTATTGGTCCGGAAATTCAAATGCCGCTGACGGTGAAGTTGCAAACGCCCCAGCACCTCATGATATATTCGGCTGCGAGGTCACCTGGGGTTTTTTGTGGCAGGAAAAACCGGAAGATGGTGTTGCGCTTTATCGCGAACTGATGAGCAGTGCTGCCTTCCGTCAAATCCATCAGGGACTCTGGTTCCGTCCGTCATTGACAGCATGGAATTCAGATCGGAGCATCAACTTCACAATCGTCACCACTCCCATTACTATCCCGGCATTGGCGGCATGGAATGATGAGGATCGAAAACGCGTTCCGACCGTCTGGAATGATTTTATTCAGGAATTGAAAAACTCGACGAACCGGCTGTCACAAATCGAAGGCGCGGCTTCATCGCTGAATGCCGAGCAGCTGCGGGAGAAAGATGAAGAAGGCTGGCTGACCATTGAACGGACAAAAAGCGATGAAGACTTTGACCAGGAGAAGGAGTATTTAAACCAATGGATGAGTTATAATTGTATTTTGACCTCGGACCAGGCAGAAAGATTCAAGGCCAAGCAATTTGATGCGGTTGAATTTCAATCCGTATTTAAATTTCGGGATTATTCAATACTGCAAGCGAACCAAATCAGCCCCATGGTGGACGACTTAAGAAAAATTCTGGCCACCAAGGCAGATGGAGCCCCTAACGAGGATAAGCAGAAGTTGCTTACCGGGATTGCTCTGGTTGAAACTTTGCAAGACGATGTGCAGCGCATCTTGAAAGCGGCAGCAGAGACTGCAGCGGCCAAAGAGAAGGCTGCAGCAGAAGCTGAAGTGGCCAAAGAGAAGGCTGAAACAGCCAAACAAAATCTTGCAGCTTTTGAAAATCAAAAGCAGTTTTTGACCAACAACCAACCTTTTGACCCACAAAAATTTGTCCCGTTGTTTATATTCGGTTTCAAGGATTATTCCAAAACTCAAGCACTTGAAATTCAGCCGCTGCTTGCCGAATACAAAACCAAACTGACTGGAATTTGGGCTACAGTTGGTTCGATTCAAGTTGGTCAAGTGCAAGCAAACGTGAATCGAATCCTGAACCCGCCTCCTGCGCCGAAACCAAACGTTGCTATGGCACAACGAACGAACCCTGCGCCAATCCCTGTGGTTCCGCAAAAAATTGTTCCGCGCGTCCCTGAACAACCTCCAGAAATCGTCACAAATATATTAATCGTGAAGAACTACTTGAAGATTCCTAAAAACCAGGTGGCAGCACCGTATATTCGCAACATGCAAATTGCCTCGCACCGCTGGACCGGAGGCAAATTGTTGATTGATTTGCGATATGAGGGCAGTTTCATGGATGGAGATTTTAACCTGCCCTATAATCCAAGCACGGGAGCGCATGGGGTTAACTATTTAGGTGCCATAGCAATTTTTGATCCCACGAATGACACTTGGCAGTTGGTTGAATATCCTCCAGACATTGAATCCAAGCAAAACGATCCTGATGATGGTGAGGATCCAATGGTTCGAATGGTGAATAATAGCATCGAGTTATTCAATGGGGACATCTTTTTAAGTTGTTCCGACCGAATTCACAAATACAATTTCAAGACCCAGAACTGGCAAGTCCTAGCCTTCCCGGAGCAACAGCAATCGACGCTGTATGCTATTGACGGTCATCTATATTCTGTCAATAACGAAAGCATCCTTGAGATTACGGATGATGGTCAGGGCACCCGAATTTTGGCCAGCACGCGCCGGCGTCCGGCAGCAGCCACGCTCGATTCGTTGGATGGATTCGGTTCGCCAATTCTATTTTCAAGTTCTAATGATCTGCTTTGTGCCATTATCGGGAATTCAATATTCTGCTGGGACGGAAAAGACTGGCGCGCAGCATTGCCGTCTGGCAGCGCACCATGGCAGCAACTATTCCCTGAGTCGTTTGACGAAGGTTTTATTTTCCGCACAATCAGTTCTGACCGCCGGCAAAATCAGACTGATCTTTGGGTCTTAAAAAAAGATCTGTCTGCGCCGGAGTTGCGGCTGCGTAACGACTCAGACAACCTGTTTTTACGTCCATTGTGGATGACTGATCCACAAAGGCAAGAACTTCCAAAACCCGTATTCACATTGTCCGAATCTAACCTCTACTTCCTAGTTGATCATACGATTGGATCCAGCATATCTGGTCACTGGACCGCAATAGAAAAAGACGGTTATAACGCCAGACTGCTTTGCTTCAGCCGCGACTGGTTGGAGCCGTATATCGTTCCATTGAAAATCGATTTTGAACATGGTCAGGCCGCCATCGGCTCCGGACGCGACAAGCCAACCGATCAGTATACATTGGTAACCGACTCCACCTGGATCCACTTTGCTGGAGACTGTCTTTATATCGGCCAGTCGGAAACGCTTGGCATCTGGGCCATTCCCATCGCTGATATTGAAGCCTCAATTACTTTACAAAAGCAGGCCCGGCTTGCAGCAAAAAAGCAGGAAGCGGATAGGGTTCGGCATTTATGGGAGGCGTTGCTTGCAAAATACGACCGAAATCACAACGGCGTCATTGATCCCGACGAAAAAGAGCAGGCATTGGATGATCCTGCCTTCATCGAATCAAAATTAGATGAGATTGACGCCAATCATAACGGCTGGCTTGAAGCGTCGGAGCTCGTCTGGTTTGACGCCAACAATAATAAAATCCTGGAGCCGAAGGAACAGGCTGGAATTGAGATTGCCCAACATTTGCTGGCGGTAAAACTCATGAAGAAGTTTGATGCGCATGGCGATGGCATACTTGACCGCTCGGAATTTAACGAACTGATGCAGGCCCGTGAGGCAAACAGCACACAACCCATGTCCAGGATGTGGTTTCCGTTTCAAGCCGGCAACAACGATGGCCACATTGATTTGACCGAATTGGAGAGACTCATGAACCAGCGAACTCGTGCGGGTCTTCGTTCGCCCAGAATTTTTGGAACTATGATGTTCAATCAAATGCACATGGACCCAAGCCAACCCGTCGATCCACGGCAATTGTTCAAGGCGGCAGTGGAAGCTTATTGGCAAAATCCAGGCAGTATAACCAACCAATTGCCAACTATTAACCGGATGCCGTATGGCGCAGGCTTTGTTCCAAACAGAACGCCGTAAGGTTACGATGTAATAATGCGTCTTTTTTCAAAGAAATGAACCTCCTTGTTCGTCTTATTGATTGTAAATGAAATGGTCAGACATATGGATGTTGCTGCTGGTTGCCTGCGGTTCCACCGGGGTGGCCGAGGCGCAGTTACAACTGTTGCCCGACCGGGGGTCGCAATACGTTTTCTCAGGTAACGCCAGAAACATTTGGGCGACGTTTCATAATCCGGACGGTCAGTATTTTACGGGTGAAATCCGGACACGGCTTTTTCAAACCAGCTCGACCATGGCGGTTTTGTGGTCCGACAAACCATGGAAGCGGTTGGTGATTCCGGCGGATGAAACAGTTCTGGCGTCCGGCGCGTTGGATTTTCCGCCCGTGAAGGCGGAGACGAGGTTTCTGATCCAGTGGCTCGATAACACGAACCGCATAATTGGCAGGACGGAGGTTTGGGTTTATCCGACGAATCTGCTGGCGGAGTTGAATACGCTGGCGGGCGATGAGCCGTTGGGGTTGCTTGATCCGCAAAACCAGATCAAGCCGCTGCTAAAAAACCTTAGGGTGAAGTTCACAGATCTGGGGAACGCCGGATTGGAGAGCTTTTCGGGCCGTCTGGCCATCCTCGGCCCGTTTCAGTCGAAGACGCAAATTCGCGAAGGGATGGCGGACAAAGTTAAAGCCTTAGCCAAGCACGGCACGGCCATTGTGTGGATTACATTGCCGCGCGCACGCGGGGAAAAATTAATGCCGTCATTTTATTCGGTCAGAGAAAACACCAACTCGGTGGTGGTGGTACAGCCGGATCTGGTCGCCGCCCTGACGGAACAGCCACAATCGCAACTGAACCTGGTTTATTTCTGCCGACTGGCGCTGAACCCGGAGCCGTTCGTCTTATCCACAATCACAATCCAACCTGAAGGAGAAAATGAAAATGAAACCAAATGAGACCGTGAACGAAACTTCCACACCGACACCCAGCAAGAATGCGGGGCAGGCCCGACCTAGCCTGGCGACGGCAAGCGAGCTGAAGGTGAAAATGAAAAAGTTCCAACGCCTGCCCACGTTGGTGGCCATGGCGACGAAGCTGACCCCGCAGACCAAGATTAAGGGATTGAAGTGCGCCGCCGTGATTGTAACGTTTCTGCTCGCGGTCGGCGCGACCGGGCGGGTGATGGCGGGGGATGCCGCCGTGGACAGCGAATCATCCAAGGCGACCGGTGCGGCGCAACCGGATGTTTTGAGCGTGGCGGTGTTTGACTTTGAATCCGAGGACGACGAGGTGCGCGACCTGGGTCCCAAGGTGGGGGCACTGGTGAACGCTGATTTATCCGCCGAACCGCAAATCATCACGGTGGAGCGGGCGGAATTGGAAAAGGTTTTGGGCGAACAGGAGTTGGGACTTTCCGGAACGGTCAGCCTGGATAGCGCGGCCAAGGTCGGTTATTTGACCGGTGCCAAAGTGCTGGTGACCGGCCGGATTTTCAAGGTGGATGAGCAGACCATCATGGTGGCCAAAATCATCGGCACGGAAACCAGCCGGGTTTATGGCGAGGTGGTCAATGGCAAACCTGGGGAAGCCATTACAGACTTGTCCGCAGAGCTGGCGAAAAAGATCGCTGCCGATGTGGTGCAAAAGGGCGACACGCTGGTGGCCAAGGTGGAATCACGCGAAGACCGCATCGCCAAGATCAAAGCGGCGCTGGGCGACAAACAACTGCCGGTTGTATCGGTGAACGTATCCGAGCAGCATTTCGGGCAATACGTCATTGACCCGGCGGCACAGACGGAGTTGTCGCTGATGTTGCAGCAATGTGGTTTCACGGTGGTGGACGGACTGTCCACGAACAAGCCGGCCATCGAAATCACGGGCGAGGCTTTGAGCGAATTTGGGATGCGGAAAGGCAACCTGGTAAGCTGCCGGGCACGGATCGAAATCAAGGCGCGCGAGGTGGCCTCGGGCAAGATTCTGCTACTGGACCGGCAGACCAGCGTAGCGGTGGATTTGGCCGAACACATCGCCGCGAAGACCGCCCTGCAAAATGGCGCGGACGAACTGGCGGAAAGGGTTTTACCGAAGCTGGTGCAGTAATCTAATTGCCGACTAGGACAAGACGATTCATATGGGGAAATGGAAATTTCCGATTTGCGTCAGATTTATAACAATTTGGCTGGCGCGTTGGTGCAAGTGCGAAGGGAATCGTGGAAAAGCGATTTGCACCACGTGCTGGCCTACGCAGTGGGAGCGCTTCACTGAAAATTCATGCCGTCAGCACCCGGCCGTTCTTGACCCATGATTCACGGCAGTAAAATCCTCATGAATCTCCGGCAATATATTTGTTTAGTGTTGTTATGCGCGGCATTCATGACGAGCAATGCCCGTGCGCAGATCAGCGTGGCGCTGGTAAGCGGTGACGACGGTGAGGACATCGCCAATGTGCTAGACATGGCGACGGCATTGGTGGACAAAGACGCGGATTTGCAACTATTGGATCGAGTTGAGGTAGATCGTGTCTTGAAGGAGCATCAACTTTCCTTGGGCGGGTTGGAGCAAGCGGACCAGGCGGTCAAGGCGGGACAATTGTTGCATGTGGATTTATTCGCGGTGCTCGAAGCAAATCAACCAAATGCGTCCGCAGGCAAGACGTATGCCATGGTCGTATTTGATGCCAAAAGCGGAGCTCGATATGCCGATTCGGCGCTGGTGGCCTCCAATGACCTGACGGCCGCATCGGCCACGGCTGCGGCGGTTCGGGCCGCGGTAGTGAAACGGCGTCAAGATCCGCAGAACTTGCATACGGTTGGGCTGCTGGCGGTGCGCAACGACGATTTGCCCCTCGAATTCAATGATCTTTGCGACTCGGTGGGACTGTTGTTGGAACGGGAATTAACAGCTTCGCCCGGAATCGCCGTGCTGGAGCGCCGTCGTTTGGAGCAGGTAAACAAAGAGCGTAGCGTGGCCCCGGACGCGGAGGAAAACCGCTTGTTGAGTTCTTTGCAGATGATCGAATTGGATATTGGTCAGGATGGTGCCGGTTTGCGTGGCACCATTACGCTGGTCGGAGCTGGCGGCAAGCGAGGCAACAAAATTGCCGCCAGCGTTCCGACCCGCGATCCGGCGGCACTGGCACATCTTCTGGCGGTGAAAGCCCGGCAATTTCTAAACGTGCCGGCGGGTGGAGTCGCCGACCGGGCGGCCGAGGCGGAACGATTCCACGGCGAATATTTGCTGTTGCTCGAGCATGGCGATTATCTTGCGGCGGTTCATGTTCTCGACGCAGCTTTGGCACTGTCCCCGGAGCAAATAGGGTGGCAGCGGGAGATGGTCTCGCTACTGCTCAATGCAGCAATAGAACTGATTGACCCCCGTGGGGAGAATTGGGATCGGCCATTAGAAAATTCGCCAACTACGGAAAATTTGGCGCGTAGCCTCACTCTGGGAATGCGCGGGGCAGATCTGCTGTTGCAACTTTCACAAGAAGCGGCGCAGCGCTTTAAACCAGGGAATTCAATTCCAGAAATTTTAGTCGAGTCCAGCCGGAAGCCGCTGGGGATGCTTCTGGAAAAACTAGCCGACGTTAGCTCTGACAACCCTGTCGTTAAATCAGAGTTGGCAAAGCTGGGTGAGATTGAACGAACCCTGAGAGTGAATGTCATAGAACCGTTTTACTCAAAAAATACCCATGATAGCGCTTCGTTTGAAAATTACAGCCGATCAGTTAGACTTCAGTTTTGGCCACCATATCATTTGAAACCGGAAGAGGCTCAACAGATACTGACCCGTTGGATTGATATGTCACATAAATTCAATCCACCTGATGGCAGTGGGAACTACTGGGTGTTTAATGATTTCCTGTTTATTTCTCATTTTACAGGAGGGCAACTTACCAACTTCATGCAAAACCTGGGATCGGACCAGGATCCGTTGATCCGTGTTTACGCCCATGCTGGTTTGGTAACCCTCGTTGGCCACCCAAGCGGTTATCATACTGCCGCAACGTTACCAGCGGAACGCGAGTTTCGCCGTTATGTGGAGGACGTTCTCGCGCATGGCAATATTCCGAACCCGGGCCTCATGCGAAATCAGATTTGGAACTTGATAGCAAATCTGTTTTCATTTCCGTTGCTTAACCATCCCGAACGCGCATCGGAATATCTCGAATATGCCCGTTTTGCAATCGTCAATAAAGATGTTCAGCCAAATATTTTTTTCTCCGCCGCCGGAGCCTTGGAAGATAAACATATGTTGGCGGAAGCATTGGAGGTCGTTGGCGGCGGACTTAACTTGATTCTCAAAAATCCCGAGCTATACCCAAAATTCGACTTGGGCTACACCGATCGAGACAAAGCCATCAAAGATTTGCAGCAAAAATACCATGAGTTGGCTGACGAGCTTTCCGGAATTGAACCCAAGTCCATATTAGATCCGTCTGTGAATCAAAATCCGCCTTGGAAAAAGATTTGCCTTCTCGATTTGTCGGAACCCGTTAATGGGTGCGCGTGGCTGTTCAAGCCGATGGTGCAAGGGGAACAGATCTTTGCCGTCGCTCTAGCCATACAGGAATGGGGAAGTCCTGAGGATAGCTTGCAACTAATAAGAGTTCCAGTAACTGGTGGCAAACCGGTTTTTCTTGGTCGGGCACAGTTTACCGTGTCATATCCTAATGGCTGGGATCGTCGTTATTTTTTGAGGTTTCGATCTTCCAAAAGCACAAAGGCAGTCCAAACATTCGATTATGTCCGCGCCTCCTGCTTGGGTGCCGGTAATTATTTTGCAGCGACCAGTTCTGGAATTTACATCTTTCCAACCAATGGCGATCCGGGGTTTCGTTTATGCACAACCAATGGGCTTCCTTCGGATGATGTCCACGCATTGGCCTTCCTTGACGGAAAACTATACATCGGATCGGGCGAGGTGGGGCACGCTGGCTATCTTGCCAGTTATGACCCTATTACAGGTAAGGTCTTGATCCTAGCTTCCAGCCGGCGGGGTGAACAGCTTTCGCCATTAGATAACCAGCGCCCATTTTTTACTCTCGGACTGGTAACCGATGCAGACCGTCACCGCTTAATTCTGGCGTTGACTTCAGATACGGAGCCGACAACAACCGACATTCCCGCCATCACGCCGTCCATGGGGCTATGGAGTTATTTTCCGGCCATGGGTGAATTCAAACGTCTGGCTCCGCTGTTTATGCCTACCGAAGATCCGCAGTTCTGTCGGAATTTAATCTGGTTCGGCTCCGCAAACAAAACAACGGTGGCAGTAAATGAACTCTTCATGACCGCCCTATTTGATCTGCGCCAGAATCGGCTGGTTTCCCAATATGGTTGGTGGATGGCCAAGACCAATGCAGCTATGCGGATGTGGGATAATTCTGTTTCGGATCCCTCTGGTCGTCCCCACAGTATCCTTCTTTCTGATGGACCATTTGTGTTGCGTGATGGCTGGGTTTATTCGGCTGCCCCATTCCAACGTATGTGCTTAACCGATGGAAAAAAGGAAGCCCTTCCGCCAATACAGAGTGATTATCCGTTCACACCCAGAGAGTCCTTCCAACTACTTGATGACGGCGAACACATTCTGGCAGCAGACCAGATCAGCCTCTGGTTGCTGGAGCTAAAGCCGGAGCCAGATCGCCCTTCGGCTGCAAAGGGCGATGATCACTCCGCGATGACATTAAAATGAAAACTTGGATGATATGCCTCGCCTTGGCCGCGGCGTTGACTTCTTGGGGAGTCAGCCCGACACAGGCGGCAGAAATGCAACCGTCGAATACGGTCGCGGTGCTGGATTTTACCTTGGAAAATTCGGCGGCGACCGTGGGCGACCGGTTGGCGGGCTTGGCGGATTTTTTTGAGGTGGCGCTACAAAAGCAAGACGTGCCTGTGTTGGAACGGCGTAACATCCGGCTAATACTCGCGGAGCGGGATTTGCAAGCCAACGGCTCGTTGTCTGTGGAAATGCTGTCACAGGCGAAGCTTCCTGCCGTCGATTATTTCGTCAGCGGGAGTGTGGCCTTTCAGGGCGCAAGTGAATTTACCCTGACACTCTCCATCGTCCGTGCCGACAAGAACATGGTGGAATCCACCCTGACGCAGCATGGCAGCTACCCGGACGACTGGCTGCCGGCCATTGATGCGCTAGCAAGGAGAGTCAGCAGCCAACTGCAAATTCAGAAATCGGCAACGTCCAACCGGTCCGAATTTGAAATGATGACGTGGCTGCCAGAAGCCGCGTTGCCGTTCTTCGAGGGTCTGGATTATTACAGCCGTGGGGATTATGCGCGGGCGGTTCCGTGGTTTCAGGCAAGCTATGGAAAGGATCAGCATTTCGACCTGGCCCGGCGCTGGGAGGCGCGGGCTTATCGGAAATTGAATTTATCCCTTTTGGCGGATGCCATGTCCGGCCCCGGAACCAACAACACGAATCTCCCCGCGGATTTGCAACGTCCAGTGGCTGCAATCGTGGCTTCGGGCAACATTTCCGCTGCCGCGCGCGCGGCTTTCGTGGAGGTGGTGGCTCAGACTGGACGGCTTCAATTATTCGAACCGGCTTCCATCGGCGCCACCACGCGGGAAATTGATTTGCAATTGACCGGACAGATGGCGGCATCGCTGAACGAGCGGAGCGTCTGGTTGGTGGTGGATGATTTAATCTATCTGGATGCGCCGGATACTCAAACGCTGGTGGCCCGCCAACAGAATCTTTTGTCCGGTGAAGTTGTGCGACAGGTCAAGCTGCGGACTGCCGACATTGGCGAAGCGGGTTGCGCCATGCTGGCAAAAGCGTTTTTGGACAGTAAATCCGGGCCAACCGCGCAAAACACCAACGCGATAAATACAGATCAAGGGGATTTGCCGGAGCCAGTCAGGGAAGACTCATCAGATGTTGCATTCGCGAAGGCGTTGCGTTTGGCCGCAGCCAATCCGCAGTCCGCCCGGCTTTGGATCGGGTTGGCGGACTTTTATTCCGGCGAGGCCAGAAAGCTTCTATTGGAAAGAGCGGTCAGTGCCGTGGCGACCAACCGTCTGGTGCCGGACGCCTCATTTTGGTTGGCCTCGGCACTGTGGCGGGAGCGGGAAATGACCCGGCGGATTTTTTACATTCCTACCGCAACGAGGTTGGCACCGAATCCTTTGACCAACGATTTTGCCCGGCTGTTGGAATGGTATCCCGACAGCTATGAGGCCATGAATTTGGTGGAGGTCACCAATCATGGCGGCGGGAGCTATGTTTATACCGAAATCAAGGATGGACGTTATCTGGATTCTGTTTTTAATCACGGCAGCGGGCGGCCCCCGCCGCCGGTGCCAAAGCCGTCGACAATCGATGCCGCTGGTCCGGTGGCCCCGGTCGCGCCGGTGGTCACGGACGAGGAGCGCGTGGCCATACTCAACAAATATCTTCAAAACGGCAACAACGCGCGGGCATGGCTGGTCGTGAATTCGCTCGTGGGTGTCATGTGCGATTCGTTTTATCGCCCACAAACCGACCCCGCGAAGCAGCAGGCCGAGTTGGCCAAGCAAAAACTTCTCGTCACGGCTGCTCGTGAAGCGCAAATCTATGGAACATTTCTCGCCGACTGCAATCCGTTGCAGGCGCAGGCAGCCCGGGAAACCGGCGAGAAGCTGTTGAACTGCGTTTTCCGCCGGCTGCGCCTGGAAGTGATTTTAAGGCTTGGCCAAATCATCAAGGATAGCCAAGGCCTTGAGGCCTCAATCAACTTCACTATGGCTCAGATGGAACAATTTAAAGATGACTTTGAATTCGATCCGATCACCCGCCAGCCGGCGGAACAGGCGCAGGATTTTTATTTCATTTTGGAATTCCAAGAACCGAACTGGCCGCATTTTGATCCACCGAATTACGATCCCAATTTGCAGTATGCCGTGGTGATGGGGGATCTGGCCGAGCAAGCCCAAGACAACGCACGACCGGATTTGTCGGAAAAGATTTTCCAAGGCATCTGGCAAAATGAAGCGTTGCCTTTGAAGAACCGGTTGACGGCGGAATGTGATTTGGCGGAGGCCGAACATTTACAGGGCCGCAACTTTGAGGCTTTGGAAAAATTGAAGGAGGTTCTGCAACGGACGCAAGGAACCGGCCTGCCGGTGGCCCGTAACAACTTTTGGACGAGCGAACAGGTTGAAGGACTTGCCTTTGGGCTTCTGCGCAAAGTGCGCATTTATGCCGAGGCGGGGGGAGACATTTGCGATTGCTGCGGAAAAGTGCCTGATGAGCCGCCGCAAAAGCCCGCGAACTTTGACGAAATAAACCGCCGCTTGGCTGAACTCTGGAAGCAGCAAATCGGTGAGGAGGGAACCAATCTTCCCCCAATCGAGCAACAGTTGCTGGCCGACAAAGATAATTTTTTTCCAACGATTCTCTACAAATTGCGGACCGGCCAGGAGGTGTCCCACACGCTGGTCTTTTGCAGCGATCTCGGCACCAACGCCCTGCCGGCGTTGCCGGTGATCGTGCAAATTATCCAGCGCGGCGAACCATTTCAGGATTACAACAACGCGCTCTATGCGGTGGGCGCGCTGGGTCCGGCTGCGAGTTGTGCCAAGCCGCTCCTGATCTTGGCCCGGGAGAATGATGACAACGGTAATTTCAACTACGCCTTTGAGCGGATCGGTCCGGCACCACGCAGGGTCTTACCGGAACTGGCGCAACTGCTGTATCACAAGAATCCGGCGATTTGCAAAGAGGCCGCCGACGCGATGATTGAAACAGCGGCCTTGGATCGGAGACAATTCAAAGACCTGTCCAGCGAACAGCAAGTCGTTATGATTCGCAAATGGTGGGAAGATGAAGGCAGCAAAATCGATTGGAAAGATTGACCCAAACTAAAAACAATCATGAAAGCCAATTCCCTAGTCAACTCCTTGATATTCGGTTTCGTTTTAACCATCGTGGTATTGTCGGGGCGACTTGACGCTGGGAACGCCTCAAACTTGCCACCTATTTACGACACAGCGGCCGATGGGACAAATCAGATTGCCGATGCATTGGTCGTGGCCAAGAAAGACGGCAAGCGCGTGCTCCTGCAATTTGGTGCCACCGGTTGCATGACCTCTTCGAGAGCGACAAGAGCGTTGCCGAAAAACTCAAGGCCGATTATGTGGTGGTTTTGATCGATGTGAACGGAAGCCACAATAGTGACGTGGTTGCGAAATACGGGCAGCCCACACGTTTTGGGTTGCCCGTCATTGTCGTTCTGGATGCAGATGGCAAACAACTTGTGACCGAAAACACTGGCGAGTTGGAAGAAGGCAATGGCCACAGTCCACAGAAGGTTTTGGCTTTCTTGACCAAATGGGCACCCGTTGTTGAACAAAAGCAGCAATAAACTCGTTTTAACCTGTCACTTTCTGCCGCTAATACCGACTTCAGGCGAAGGCGTTTTAAAAGGTTCGCCGGCGCAATTCACAAAGCCAGTGGGGGGGGGAATGCGTTTATCTCTGCGAACCTCGCGGAGCATGACTCAAAACTCAAATGTCATTGGACGAAACGTGGCTCGATAAAAGGCTGGTCGCAGGATTTGCTTGTCACCAAAATGCAACTCTTGGGGATTTATATCACTCGTGACATCTTGGCCAATATCGAAACCTTACGCTCAACTGCAACCGACAAACAAATAGTGGTTTTCGCAGAAGTTTTCGGTGTGCCGGTGGGCGATCTGTTTCCACCTAAACAAAAATCCAGCGGCCGTATCGTCGGATTAAATCGCTAAATCACTGTCAAATTCTGTCGCCGTCGCTGACCACTGTTCAGGCCAGAATGTATTGGCCGGCCTTTTTGGTGCCGACACGTTTCACCAGACCTGCTTTGATTAAAGGCTGGAGCAAATCCAGCGTGCCCTGTTTGGACACGCCCAGCGCATCCCAAAGCTCGCGAGGCGTCATGCTCTTGTGGTCGCGGAGCAATTGCAAAAGCTGCTCCTGCTTCGGGCGCAGAACGAGTTTTTCCTGTCCCGGCTGGGCGGAAAGTTTCTGCACGCGTGTCCAGACGCGCTCCAGCGTCAGCAACAAACCTTCGGCACAATATTCCAGCCATTGCGACAAATCTTCCCCCTCGCGACGCACTGCGTCCAGCGCCGCGTAATAGCGCGGACGATTCTCCCAATAAAATTCGTCCACGGAAAAAATATGGTGCGTGTCAAAGCCACGCCGGTAAAGCTCCCACAGCGCCAGCGCCCGACCTGTGCGCCCGTTGCCGTCGGCAAACGGGTGGATCGCCTCAAAACGGTAATGCACGATGGAAGAGCTTAAAACCGGCGAAAAATTCGCCGCATCCTTGTTCCACCACGTCAGCAACTCGAACATCAGGCCCGACACATCTACAGGCGGCGGCGGCACATAACTCCCGACGCGCACGGCCATCGTGCGGTAGCGTCCCGCCGTGCCCTGATCCATCACGTCGCCCGCCATGATTTTATGCAGCCGTAAAATCTCCTCGTGCGAGATGGTTTTCTTGGCGGCGTTCTTTTCCACGAACCGCAGGCCGGCGAAATAATTCACCACCTCGCGCTTGGCGCGGGCGGCGACGGCGGGAATTTCCCGGCCTTCTTCCACGGCACGAACTTGTTCGAGCGTGAGCGGATTGCCTTCAATGGCCGTCGAGGAATGGGTGTTGCGCGTGCGGGTGTCCTTTTGCAAGGCGGGAATCCAGCGCACCTGCACCGTGCCGACAAGGATGCGCTCGCGCAACGCGGCGATCTGCTCCACACGGGCGAGCAGCGCCGGGGTGATGGTGAATTGTGGCTGGTAACTCACGCGCGCAACCTGCTAGTAAGTCAAGTGTAAGTCAAGTTTTTAGTCAAGTGTCTAATCTTTCCTGGCCAACCAAGCCGGCAGCAAAAAGCCACAGTCTGCCGACGCTTTCAAACCGCTTATCCATCTTTGTTCAACCGTGCTGGAGGCGCTGTTCTGCACAAGTTGCGTGGTGCTAGTCTATCAGCTTTGCCTGCGCTGGTTCGGACGTGAACGACTGGAAGGCGTCATGACTGCCGCCCAAGTTTTGGTTTCAGTCGGGGCCGTGTTGTGCGGCCAGATTCTGCCGCGGCTGGTGTTCCGCTTTGACCATGTTCTCAATGTTGGTGAAAGCTCTTGGTGGATCGGCCTGTTGCCGCCCGCCTGGTTCGCTGGATTTGATGATGCTTTTGCCGGTAGTTCGCTGGCGGCTTCCTGGTTGCTGGCGACCATGGCGGTGATTGTCACCGCTACCGTTTTATGGATTGCCTTCGGTAAACTTGCGCACAATTACGAAACCGGATTGCAGTCACTGAATGAGACCATCTCAACACGGGTCAAAAAATCCAACCACCGCCGCTGGCTCGACCGGCTCGTCAACGTGCCGCCATTGAGCTGGTGGTTGCGCGATCCGGTCGCCCGCGCATCGTTCCTGCTCACGGCGGCGTATCTCATCCGTGACCGTGACGTGAAACTCCGCGTGTATCCCGGCATCGCGCCAATTCTAATCATCCCGTTCGTTTTTCTACTCCAAAGCAATCACCAGCATGGTTCCAACGATTTCGGCTTTGGCGTGCCATTCTCCGGTCTTTATCTGGGCATGGTGCCGTTGATGGGATTGCAGATATTGCAATACTCGCAGCAATGGCAGGCTTCGGATATTTTCCGCGCCGCGCCGATGGCGGGTCCCGCTCAACTTTGCCATGGAGCGCGCCGCGCAGTGTTATGCCTGTTGGCGCTGCCCATGTTGCTGCTCGTTGGATTGATTGTCTGGCTGCTGCGCGGCGACCTTACGCCCTTGATTTTGTTTTTGCCCGGCATTATCGCTTTACCGGTCTTTGCACTTGTGCCCGGCCTCGGCGGCAGAGGTGTGCCACTTTCACTACCGATTGACGCGGCAAAATCAGCGGGACGCGGCCTAAACATGATGTTGGTGATGGCCATCACTTTCGGCTTGGCGATTGTGGCTTCAATGGCCTGGACGCAAGGTTGGTTTTGGTGGCTGGTGCTGGTTGAAGCCATCGTGGCCGTTTGTCTTTATTGCGGAATGCGTCTGTCACTTGCAAAAACGCGCTGGCTAAACTCAGAATAATCGGGCTGATCCCTTGCAAAAACTCACAATCGGCAAAAATGGTGTCGATGAAAGATGGTGCATGTGGGAGATCGCCCGCCGCACCATCCTCAACCACCAGCGCTACCGGCAGGGCCGCAATCCTGCATCGCCCCGAAAAGTGTTGTCCCACGATGCGCGCCGCGTTGCAAGGGGAGCGAGGTTGGATCAATCGCAAAAGTTTCGTTATGCTCGAACGAAACGGATGAACAGCGTTCAGCGGCATGAAGTCGGCCCAGCAAATGGCTTTCCGGGCCGAGTCAGCTCGCTGGCGGTTTCGGTTTCAGACTGTCATTGAATTGTTTGGCTTCCTCTGGGCTCATCATTCTCACGTTGGCAATGTGCGGTCCGCGTGAACGGTATGGAGAATCTTCTTTTGGTGGCGGCGTTACATTGCCCGTCGGCACAGGGGTAGGCACTGGCGTGACCGGCGCAGGTTGTGCGGCTGCGGCTGGCGCGGTTCTCGCCGGTTTGCGCCGTTTGCGTGATTTCCCGCCTTCCAGGACAATGCGGCCATATTCGGCCACCCGCGCCCGGCTGGTCTTGACGCCATTTTGCATCAGCAAATCCGCAATGGCAGCGTAGGACGCATTCTTGCCGCGCAATTCCACGATTGAATTATGGAACGGCTTCAAATTGCTGAATGGAATGCGACTTGGATCGGGTTGGTATTCCTGAATCGCTTTCCTCAGCGATTCCAGATCGGGCGTTGTCGGTGATGTGGGTGAGGTGTTCATAATTTTTGAACGGGATGGTTAAAAACATGACGGCGGGTTTTTGACGAGTCATCTTGCGAGATGTTTCGCGGCTGTTTCACGGCCAAGTTGCGAGTCGTCTCGCAAGCTTCCGGCGCGGACATGGCGCGTTCAAATCCGACGCAGGGCAAGTTGTCTTGCGAGTTGTCTCGACGGCCATCCGGCGGCATTGCTGCTGCCACTGTCCGGCCATTGCCGGGAAGTTGCGCGGACATGACACGAGATATTTCTCCGGATTTCTTGCCGGCTGGTTCGCGCCCATCGCGCGACCGTCTCGCGGGACTCCGCGCAAGATTCGGCGAGCTGTAAGCGAGCCGCGAAAACCTTGTCGAGACAAGGGGTAAGGCTTCCACCCTATCAAAGCGGTAGCACAAAACCGTGCGACTGCACCGTGACTTGAAAATGGTTCCATTGGTTTTGACACGCTTCGTGTTCATGGCTGTGCAAATTGACGGTGCAATTTGCGTGGTGAAATTAACCGTGCCGGCATTTTCGTTTTTGCGAGCGTGCCGGGCGCAGTCTGATTGCCGGGAATGAAATATGATCATGGTCAGTCCATTGTTTCGTTGTCATTGTTCTGTGCCGGTTCAATCTCAATGCCTATGATTGGCGGCGGCGATTGCGTCGGCGGTTGCATCGTGAAGATGATGGCGGGAACGACCGTGGTTAAATTTCCTTTCATTCGTTTCCGCAAGCCGCCGTTGAAAATCCAAGCGATGGCCAGCAGTGCCAGCCAGACGAACACCAAGTAGAGATAAACGCCGTCATTTGAGATCAGGGCGTCCAGAAAGTTGAACACGGGATTCAGCACCGCAGCCGGATTTAAATTCATGGCTGGCCCTCCGCTGAATTGATGATGGCGAGAATTGCGGCCTTGAGCGGGCAGGGGAGTTTTGCCCACGCCGTGACTACGCGGGACAGGTCGCGACCAAGCGGGACGCAAGTTTGTGTGTCTCTTTGTGCGTCAGCTTTTGTAACCCGTTGCGATGCTGGCGATGGTCGTAGGTTCGAATCCTGTCGCTCCGACCATTTTCCCCGCCCTTGAAAATTTCCAAAAGTTCTGCTCGACAAATTCTCCGGGCAGTTTCAAATAACCCACAGCATGGCCAAAAAACCTAAACGCATCGGCATCCTCACCGCGGGCGGCGACAGCCCCGGACTCAACGCCGCTATCCGTGGCGTCGGCAAGACGGCGCTCGGTTATTACGGGATGGAAATCATCGGCTTTCGCGACGGCTTTCGCGGCCTCGTGGAAAACAAACGCCTCAAGCTCGACAAGTCCACGCTCGCCGGCATTCTCACCGTCGGCGGCACGATTCTTGGCACGAGCCGCGACAAGCCGCACCGCATGGTGATTGACGGTCGCACCAAGGACATGACCAAGGTCATCGTGGACAATTATCACAAATGGGGACTCGACTGCCTTGTCTGCCTCGGCGGCGGCGGCACGCAGAAAAATGCCTTGCGCCTGCACCAGGCCGGACTCAACGTCATCACGCTGCCCAAGACGATTGACAATGACGTCGCCATGACCGACGCCACCTTCGGCTTCGCCACCGCGCTCGACATCGCGACCGAAACGATTGACCGCCTCCACAGCACGGCGCACAGCCACCATCGCATCATCGTCGCCGAGATCATGGGCCACCGCTCCGGCTGGCTCGCGCTCGGCGCGGGCATCGCGGGCGGGGCGGACGTGATTCTCATTCCCGAAATTCCCTACGACGTCGTGAAAATTGCTGACGCCATCCGCCGCCGCAGCCGGCACGGGACCAATTTCAGCATCGTCGCCGTGGCCGAAGGCGCGATGAGCCGGGACGATTTTCGCGCCATGAATGCCGCCGAAAAAAAACTCGAACGCGCCAAAACCTTGCACGACAAAAAAGAGGCGAAGATCGAACTTGCCACGCTGGAAGTCCGCCACGCTGGCAACACCATGCGCCTCGCGAAACATCTCGAAGAACTTACTCAACTTGAATCCCGCGTCACGATTCTCGGCTACGTCCAGCGCGGTGGCACGCCCTCGGCGGCGGACCGCATTCTGGCCACGCGCCTCGGCAGCGCCTGCGCCGACCTCATCAACGAGGAACATTACGGCGTGATGGTCGCGGCGCGGGGCGACGACACCGAAGCCGTGCCGCTGGAAAAAGTCGCTGGCAAACGCAAATGCGTTCCGGTTGACCATTCGTGGGTCAAGACCGCGCGTCGCGTGGGAACGTGTTTGGGAGATTAAAAATAATTGCAGCTGAAAATCTGTTAGTCAGCATGGCGCTTTTATGAAAACACAACATCAAACAGCTATTTTGATTATTGGCATTTGCCTTTGTGCACTCTGCGCACTTTGCCCGCCGAGAAAGCTGGCCGATCCGTCGGATATTCGATTTCTGATTGAAGGTGGAAACACAACACCGGAGATTGTTGTTCCTCATGCTTTTCTATTTTCGGAGGATTTTGGTTTGTTTAGCAGTTCCGCTCGAACAGGAGACAATCCCGATAGTCGGTTGATTCGTTACAAGGTTGACGTGGATTCCGGTCGGCTTATAGCCGAGCTAGTGTTGATTGCATCGCTGACTGGAATTATTGTCCTTATTCCTAGATTAAAGAAATGACGACCATGCTGCCCGGCAAGTCACCGCAGCCAAATGTCGTTGGCGGATTTTTCAGCCTTTGATAATCATCGCGCCCGCCGCCGGACGGGAGCTGAAAATGGCGGCTTCAATTCCGGTTTTAATTTTATAATCCGCCGCGATTTTTTTTGTGATGGCGTCCACGCAATCGGTTTTCACCAGCGCGACGCAGCAGCCGCCGAAACCGCCGCCCGTCATCCGGCAGCCATAAACGCCACCGCGGTAGCCGATGTCCTCGGTGATCTCCACGACGGCGTCGAGTTCGGCGCAGCTCACTTCGTAATCGTCGCGGAGCGAGGCGTGGCTGGCATACATGAGATTGCCGACGCCCGGCCAGTTTGCATGGCGAACGCCTTCAGCGGCGTGGACAGTGCGCTCAATTTCGCCGACGACGTGCCGCGCGCGGCGATAAACAACTTCGCTCATTTTGGTTTTCGCATTTTCAAGCTGGTCAGCGGTCGCGTCGCGCAAGGATTTCACGCCGAGATGGCTGGCGGCCTCCGCGCATTGCGCGCGGCGTTCAGCGTATTCGCCGCCGCTCAATTCGTGCTTCACATTCGTGTTGATGACGAGCAGTGCGACGGACGGATCGCTCATCGGCACGAGTTCGGTCTGGCGCGTGCGGCAGTCGAGCAGGAGCAAATGACCTTCGCGTCCGAGCGCGGAAATGAATTGATCCATGATGCCGCACGGCACGCCGGCAAAATCATGTTCGGCCTTTTGCGCGAGCAGGGCTTTTTCAATCGGATCAATTTTTTTGCCGGTCGCGGCTTCCATCAAGGTCACGGTGCAGACTTCAAGCGCGGCGCTGCTGCTCAACCCGCCGCCGAGCGGCACGGTGGATAGAAACGCGACGTCGAGCGCGGGAATTTTTTGGCCGCGCTGCTGGAATCCAGCCAGCACGCCGCGAAGGTAGTTCGACCATTTCGGTTCGCCTTTGGTCACGGGCGCGGAGACATCAATCGTCGCGCGCTCTTGGAACTGCGTGTCGTAAATTGAAATTTTTCCCGCAGTTGTAGAATTGTCCGCCGCCATGATGGCGTAACGCTCAATGGCCAGCGGCAGCACGAAGCCGTCGTTGTAATCGGTGTGTTCGCCGATGAGGTTCACGCGTCCGGGCGCGGCGGCGATCCAGCGCGGCGCGCGGCCATAATGTTTTTGAAATTCGGCGGCGATGTGGGCGGCGAGTTCCGGGAGATTCAT
>Ga0302274_10001081_pt1 | contig 26475 bp, 21 predicted proteins | sample III_Bog_N2_1_FD_198755 | JGI IMG/M metagenome (GOLD analysis project Ga0302274, IMG submission 198755) | Peat permafrost microbial communities from Stordalen Mire near Abisko, Sweden - III_Bog_N2_1 | ecosystem: Environmental > Terrestrial > Soil > Wetlands > Peat | place: Sweden: Abisko...
TTAAACTATCATGAAAAAATTTACATTTTTCTTTTTATTGTTGATACTTAACTCATCCTTCTCTTTTGGACAATGGGATTCTATAGAGAATGGCGTTAGAGGGAGGGCTTCATTCTTTGGAGAAGGAGTATTTACTCCAATACTATTTACCATTCAAAATCTTAAACAGCTCGCTCAGCTTTGGCGTTAAGATAATATCCGTCCTTCTGTTCTTTTGTCTTGCTTCTTTTGTTTTTTCAGGATCCACCGGGTCATATTCGCTAACGCCGGAGGCCATCAGACGGGCAGGGTCAATTTTGGCATCCTGCAATAATATTTTTACAATGGATGTGGCGCGCATAACACTTAAATCCCAATTGTCTTTAATATCTCCATTGCCATGCATGGTTACATCATCGGTATGTCCTTCCACCATCACATTTATATCAGAATCAGATTCCAATGCCTGTGCAAGTTTGCCTAAAGCGGTAATGCCTTCCGGCTGAACTTTTATACTTCCGCTTGGAAACAACAAGGCTTCTTCCATCGATACATATACTTTCCCGTTCTTTTCATAAACTGAAATACCTTTATCGGCAAATCCAAGAAGAGCACCTGTAATTCTTCTCTTGAGGGCATCCAGGGCTGAATCTTTACGGCTCAAAATATTTTCCAATTCACTCACTTTTTCTTCCCTGTCCTTTAGTCTCATGTTCAACGAATCAAGACTGTTTTTCTCCGTATTCAACAGATCTTCCTTTTCAATTAATTGCGACTGAATATGCTGCATTTGCTGAGACATACCTTTATTGGTAGTTTCATTCCCCGCCTGTAAACTGTTATAGGAAGTTTGAAGCTGGTTATTTAGCTGGCTAAGGTTGGTATATTTCTCAGCCGCTTCGCGATATTTCATTCCCTTTATAGCTGTATCTACCTGTAGTGTTGCAACTTCATTTTTCAGCAGGTCCAATTGAGTTTTCATTTCAGTCCGGCTAGTTTCGCAGGCATTGTCAGCCGCCTTAACGGAATCGAGCCTGGCCTGGCAAGCCTTTCTTTTGTTTTGCTCTTCCGTAAGTTTATTAGCTGGCACACAGGAATAGAACCCGATTATAATAGTTGCCAACCCCGCAGTAATAATGGTAGTTCTCATTTGTCTAAAAATTTCGAATAGTGGATTCAAGCTTTCTGAAAAAAAAATTACGCGTTGTCGTAAACCTTATTTCTTCCCTTTAGCGCTGTCGGCTTTCTTTGTAGAATCGGCAGCTTTGGCGGCATCAACAGAGTCTTGTTTATGATTCATTTTTGCTGCATTTAATAAAGAATCCATATGCGATTTAGCAACTAAAGAATCCGCAGTTTTTTTGTCCGTTTTATCAGCAGAACTGTTGCAGGCAACTAAAATGACACAAGGGATAGCGAATAATAAAAATTTCGTTCTCATTGTAAGTATTGTTTTGTCCGGCAAAAATACCAACAACAGCTGCGTTATAAATAAACGCGGAAAAAACTTATTAACAAGAGACGGCTATAAACTATGAATGAAAGGGTGTTAGTACTTAACCTAACTATTATAATTTATTTTTCAGCATGGCCAATGCTTTGTCTTCTTGCATTCTCATTTTTTTATTGTCAGCCGGATTCTTGTCTTTGTATCCGCACAGGTGCAATATGCCATGAATGATGGTCCGCATTAATTCTTTTTGGAAAGCTTGTTTAAATGTTCCGGCATTTTCTTTTACCCTGTCTATACTGATAAAAATCTCACCTTCTGTTTTCTTCTTTCCGGAATAATCAAAGGTGATAATATCGGTATAAAAATCGTGTTTAAGAAATTGGCGGTTAATCTTTAACAGGTATTCATCCGTACAAAAAAGGTAGGCGATATTTCCAGCCGTTTTGTTTTCTTGTTTCAAAACCTTTTTAATCCAATTGATAACCTCTGTTTCTTTTTCAAGCGAAAAATCAAGGTTCTCTTCTACCCGGAAGGAAATTCCTGATTTGGGCACAGCCTGAATTAATTAGCAAGCATATTGAAGCTAATGGAAACACAACACCCCTTGTCGGAAAAGGTAACTTCATCGGCCAGGTGCTTCATTAAGAAAATACCTCTGCCGCTTGGCTTTTCAATATTGGCCGGGTCGGTAGGGTCGGGAAGGTTATCAAAATCAAATCCCGGGCCCTCATCCTTCACAGAAAATACTATAGTTGTTGGACTGGTTTTAAAGCCTACATGTACTTTTTTGTCCGGGTCGGCTTTATTTCCATGATAAATAGCGTTATTTACCGCTTCTGTAACCGCCACAAGTATATTTCCGTAATGGTCTTCACTTAATTTATAAGTGGAACAAATGGTTTCAATCAGTTTTTCAATAATATGAATTCCCTCCATAGAAGAAGGCAGTTCCAATTGTTGATTGTTCATTGAGCCAGACGGCGCGCTGGTCGAAGATTTTGTTGTAGCATCTGTTGTCTTCGAGGAGATATTCTTCATTCCTGAAAAGAGTTAAAATATTGATTTACCTTATTACGGTAAAATGAATTAAGGTCCGGTGGAACAGTTTTTAACAACTCGTTTTGTTTGGTTCGTTCTGTATTATACTCTAAAAACGGGTTAGGGTTACCGGAAAATTGCTTTTTAGCTACATGTGATTCAAATTCAGGACTTTGCCCTTCAGTCTGTTTAGCCTTTTCATATTCCAGCAGGTGCTTTATTATTTGTTGTTGCCGTTGGAGGGTAGCATCTGTTATTTGCCTGTTCACTATATCTTCTTCGTTTTGGCTCATTTGTTGTGCAATGCCATCTAATTGGCCTGAGCCTTGCTTATTATCGCCCATCTCCTCTTCAGCCTGTTGCATTTGCTCTCTTATATATTGCTGTTCAGCAGCCATTTTTGCAAGTTCTTCGCTGTTAGCCCCCTGGCTTTGGCTTCCCGGTTTGTTTCCTTGTTTGTTTCCTGACTTTTGACCGGGGCTTTGTCCATTTTTCATCATGGCATTCTTCATGGCATCTAATTGCTTAGACAGTTGTTCCTGCATTTTGCGCAGTTGCGACATAGATGGCTTGCTTCCCATGCCTCCCGGTTTATTGCAACTTCCCATTCCGGGTGAATGGCTTTTAGATTGAGATTGTTGTTGCATTGCGCTTAATGCATCGCTGAGCATTAAGGCCAGGTTATTTATAGACGTCATGGAAAATTGCTGGTTGGATGCTGCCTGTGGGGCCTGTCTTTTTTCCAGTTGAGCAACCGCCTCATCCATGTTATGATTAATCTTATCCATTTCCTGGTTCACTATACCCTGAAGTTTCATATTTCTTTTGCTAAGCTTATATAGGCTGTCGGCTATGGTAGCCGCATTATCCTGCAATTCTTTTTGCTTATGCGCAATGTCTGCATACTGCATATTGTTCTGTCCTGAAGACGTTACCGAATTCATCAAATCCTTCTGTGCAAATGATAAAGTAACCAGGTTGTTCAGGATAATTCGCAAGGTGGCCGCATCGGCTGCGTCCGATTGCGATTCCATATTCATTTCCATGCTGGCAAGCTTAGCTGCCATTTTCTGCATTCCCTGTGAAGCACTGTGCTCCGATTTGGATGCCTTACCCGGACTGCCTTTTGAAAGTTCCTGGCTGCTGTTCTGCATATCTTGTTTAACACCCTGCGACTCTTGCTGCGGATTTTTAAATTCCGTAGGCTCTTCCAATTCGCTGTTCTTCTTATCTAATTCCTCCAGGCTTTTACTCACATCCTGAAATTCCTTATTTAGCGAATCTTGTTTATTTTGTTGTTCCTTGGCAGTATTTTCCTTGCCTTTTGAATCCTTCGAATCTTTGGAATCTTTGGAATTCTGACTTAACTGCTCTTGCTTTTGAGCAAGTGAATCAAGACGCTCCTGATTTTCCTTTAGCTGTTGTTGAAAATCGAGTCGTTTAAATAATTCCAGTGTGCGTTCCATTTCCTTTTTAAAATCATCATTGTTAGCAGTCAGTTTTTCCAATTGCTGCTGCACCTGATCTTTATTCAGCTTATCCATCAGCTTTTGCAACTCTTCCAGTTTCTTTTTAATGCTGTCGTTCGCCAGTTGATTAAATAGCTTTTGCAATTCTTCCTGCTTGGCCATCAGGTCAGAATCCTTCTTCTGAAAATCCCATTGCTTTTGGTTATTTTGCTTATTCTGTTTGGCAATTTCTTCCGCTTTTTTTTGCAAATCCAATTGCTGCTGGAGCAGATTATCTATTTTCTTTTTATCGGCCCAGTTTAAATCTTGTTTATTAAAGAGGTCCTCTCTTTCCTGCTCCATCTGGCTTTGCACCATATTTGCCTGCTGAACTGCCTTGCTTATGTCATTCTGAATATGGGTGTTGTTGTCTTCCGTATTCTTTACAATATCAGCCATGGTTGGAACTTTGAAAAACATAGGATTCGTTCTTGTTGATTTAGGCCCGTTAACGCCGTCGTTATCCCACACTTCAAAATAATATTCCATTTGTTCACCGGGTGCAAGAGCCAGCGTATCCATGTCCCAGTAAAAATAAAAAGGCTGCTGAATGACATTTTTAGAGAGGCCTATATCCGTTTTGTGTATTACACCGGATGTGGCAGACGAATCATCGGAATTATAAATGCGATACACAAATTGAAGACGGGTAAAGCCATAATCGTCTTTAACACTTCCGTTAAAATATAACTGTTTGGAGGAAGCGGAATCTTGCTTCTGCTCTACTTGTATGGAAGGATATAAGTCAGGGATTACTTGGATTACATACTTTACCGAATCGTGGTTTGTGAAATATTGGTTAGATGCAAAAACAGAATAACTCTCATTTTGCATAAACTTCTTTTTATATGAATACGCATCCTTAACAGAAGAACTTAACACATTCATAGAATCATTAAATTTCAGTTGAAGTTTGTCGGTATTATTTGTATTGAAATTCCATTGCACTATTGTTCCCTGGGGAATGGACAAATCGCCGGTATTATGCAGTGATTCATCTTTTTTACCAACATAAGCGGGATAGTGCAGCATAATATCAAAGCTTACCAATTCCGGCTCAGGCAGGGCCACAAGTTTATATTCTTTCGAGTCGTACCCGGCGGCTTTAAATGTGAATGTTTCATTGTGCTGTATATTCCTAAAGGTGTATTCAAAAGCAACATTGTTTTCTTTATCCATTTTAAAAGTGCTTCCCTCATATTGTATAAAAACATCTTGCGGAAGCTGGTCGCCTTTTATCTTTAATTTGAGTGTGAAATCTTTTTGTTGTATAGCTTGCAAATTATTGTTTTCAATTACAAAATCAAAGGGCGCTACCTTAGGGAAATTGGTATTGTACTGGAACATTTCTTTTGTTCCCTGCCTTAGCAGTGATGGAACTATAATTGCTACAAGAATGATTATAAACAAGGGAATGGCAACATAGGGAATATACTTCCGGTTATGGGAGATATCAATAGCAATAGGAAAAGATATGGGTTTTATTTCCCGTATTTTTTGTTCAATTCCGGCCTCCAAAAGAGCGACAGTTCCTACCTCTGTCATTTGCCTGTTTAGCTGGAGCACATTCAGAAGTTTATCCTGTACTTCCGTAAAATGCTTGCCTATAATGTGCGCAGCATCTTCATAACTTAATACATCGCCGATATGATATAATTTGAAAACAGGAATAGCAATAAACTTAGCCAGAACAAACAAAATTCCTCCGGCAAATGCATAAAAAAGAATAGTCCTCAGCACAACACTGAAATCGCCGTAATACTCTGCAACAACAATGGTGATATAAAATGACAACCCCAATGAAAGTGCATAAAGAGCTCCCCGTACGAGTTGGTTTTTGTAATACTTGCGTATAAACTCGTCTAACTTAGAAATTAATATGCGATAGGATGCAGTCATCGTTATAACCCTCAAATATAGTCCAAAAGAGGGAGGTGCGAATGGACAAGACGTTAATTTTTATTAATAGCTGTTAAGGATTTCCGGCCAAAACCTCCAATATCCGCAGCCTTACCTGTTCTTTCAGGCGGGGCACATCTTCCGATGTCATGGTGGTTGTTGGAATAGGCTCTGTCCAGATGGCTTTAAGCGTGCCGGGTTTTAATTGCATAAATTTATTGGCCGGAGAAAAGCTGCCCGAATTGAGAATAGTAAGTACTGCGATAGGCAATTTTGTTTCAATAGCAAGACGGAAAGCCCCATCTTTAAAGTCAATAAGAGGTTCAGTTGTTCGGTTACGTGTCCCCTCCGGGAAAAGCACCACCGATATCTTCTCTTTAAGTAATGAATCCTGCATACGTAATACGCTCTTAGCACGGTCCTCTTTGCTTTTCCTGTCCACGGTTATGTATAATCGCTTTACAACATACCCGATTAAAGGGATTTTGGCAACTTCTATTTTCGAAAGAAAACGGAATGTATTTACAGAGGCTCGGGCAAATAAAGGTATATCCAATTGAGAGCGGTGATTGCAGACAAATACGTATGGCTGTTGGGGTTTAATAAGCTCCATCCCTTTTATATCAACCTTTATAAAGAAGCATGTAAACAGAAAATTTGCCCAAAACCTGGATATTTTATGCGCCTGAAAAGGGGCCTTGTCTTTGGACATGAAGGAAAAGATAATTACATAACAGGGTATAACAATAAAAAAAGATACTATCATTATCAATAGCGCATACAACCCAAACAAGGTCATTAAAAACTGGATCAATATGTTTGCGTCTTTTTTCAAAGCAACCGGAAATTGAACTGCAAAGGTAAGGTGTTTAGGAAAAGAGAGAGATAGTGATTAAAAAGCGGGGCAATTAGTGCCACAAACCCACATCCACACCAAAATTAATAACAGGGTTAGTGAAAGGGTTATATGCAGAATTATTAAAATTCCACAGGCCGTAAATGCAAAAGAAAACCTTATCGGATACGGCCTCTTTATACCCTATGCCTAACATGGGTAATGACAGATAGCCCCTTTCTACCTGATAAGTATATATACTGGGCTCAGGAACATTAAGCACATCAAATTCACCCATTAAAAATATTTTGGAAAGATCATCGGGAAGGAAATAAAGTGCTGCTACTCTGCCTCCGTAAGCACTTGCCGTAAGACCGTAACCATAGACACTGGAGGCAAAACTTTCATATTGATATACGGGGCCAATACCTACCATGAAGCTCTGGTTAAAATGATAACACAACAAAGGCTCAACTTCTACAATTGAATACTGACCGAACTGCAAGATGAAACTTCCCCCGAGTGATAAGTGATCGGCAAAGCCATTGTTAGCTAATTGGGCAGGGTTTCCGGAAGGATTCGGAGAGGCCCCGTCACCAGGCCTTACGTATTGTGCCTGTGTATTGATTGTTGCACACAAAAATAAAACACCTATTAATTTCTTCATGTTAATCACCTATTCTTTGATCTGACGTATTCGTTTAAAATATCATCGCCTACTTTTACTTTATGTACTAACTTGCCACTGAACGCGGGCGCTTTTATTCCTTTGGATATTTTTTTATTGGATACAAATACCCTGGTTTCATCCCATTGGCCCTGATTAATAAATGAACTCAAAAGTACTGCGCCGCCTTCCACTATTACAGATTGAATGTTATGCTTATACAACTCATTGAGTATATTATTAAGGTTATCTCCTTTAAATTTAATTTTCACATATTCCACATTACCTGCTTTTGCGCTTTTCTTATTATTCAATACAATAACAGAAGCAAAGTTATTAAATATCTTAGAATCCGAAGGAGTTTTGAGGCTCCTGTCTACTACAATCCGTATAGGGGACCTGCCTTTCACAGCCCTGACGGTAAGCATGGGATTATCCATTATTACGGTATTTACTCCCACCATTATTGCCTGTTCTTCGCTTCTCCATTTATGGGTGAGTTTGTCAGCTTCTTTTCCGGTAATCTTCAAAGGCTTCTGTTGCTTTTCTCTTTTCTTATCAATATACCCGTTTTTTGTCATTGCCCATTTCAGAATAATATATGGACGCTTCTTATGGTAAAAAGTAAAAAATCGCTTGTTTAAATTCATGCACTCTTCTTCCAACACACCGGTAACTATATTACACCCGTTGCGCATAAGCTTAGCAATGCCTTTTCCTTTTACAAGCGGGTTGGGATCAACCGAGCCTATAACAACTCTTTTAATTCCATGCTTTATTATGGCATCGGCACAGGGGGGTGTTTTCCCATGATGCGCGCAGGGTTCAAGTGAAACATACAGGGTGGAATCTTTTAATAAACTTTTATCCTTTACCGATTTTATAGCGTTAATTTCAGCATGTTCTTGCCCAAATTTTTTGTGATACCCCTCTCCTATCAGTTTCCCATTATGCACAATAACACAGCCAACCATAGGATTGGGGCTGACATGCCCCCAGCCCTTTGCAGCCAACGTAAGGCAGCGTTGCATATATTTTTCATGTATATTCAATTGCATATTGATTATTTTCGTGAATTCAATTTATGTTCAACCATAAAACATGAAGTTAAAAGAGCTGAAAGATATTTTCAATAATGAACTGAAAAACATATATTCAAGGGAGGAGTCGCAAACCATTCTTAATTATATATTAATTGACGCACTTGGAATTCCAAAGTTAACTATCCTGTCTCAACCGCAACCGGAATTAAATATAAATCAATCGGAAAAGGTTCTCTCCCTTTTGAATGAACTTAAGAAAGGCATTCCAATTCAGTATGTATTGGGAACCACTCATTTTTATGGCCTGGTGCTTAAAGTTACCTCCGATGTATTGATTCCAAGGCAAGAGACGGAAGAGTTGGTTGATTGGATTATAAAGGATAACAAAGGAGCCTCGTTAAAAATTTTGGATGCCTGCACCGGAAGCGGATGTATTGCACTCGCGTTAAAAAAACACCTGCCGGAAGTTACAATTACCGCTATTGACATATCAGAAAAAGCTTTGGATATTGCTAAAAATAACGCCAAAGACCTGAATCTGGATGTTGTATTTAAAAAAGCCGATGCTTTAAATCTGCTACAGGAATTAAAAGGTGAATGCTTTGATATACTAGTTTCCAATCCTCCATATATAAGCGCATCTGAAAAAGATAGTGTGCAAAAAAATGTATTCCTTTATGAGCCGCACATGGCTTTATTTGTTCCCGATGAAAAACCCTTATTATTTTATGAGGCCATTGCTGCATACGCTAAAAAATTGAAGCCTGTAACACTTTACTTTGAAATTAATGAAGACCGTGGAGGCGATTTAAGGGAGCTGCTGAATACTATGGGCTTCAAGGATATAAACATAAAAACGGATTTGAACGGTAAAGACAGAATGCTGCGTTGCCGCTATTTTTAATTAATTTTACATCCATATAGTACTATGGACAAACAAGAGGCTGAAAAGGAAATAAGGAGGTTGTCGGATTTAATAGAAGAGCATAATTATAATTATTATGCTTTGTCGCAACCTGTTATAAGCGATTTTGAATTCGATAAGCTTTTGGAGCAACTTGTTAAACTGGAAAAAGAATTTCCGGAACTTGTTAAACCTAATTCTCCTTCGCAACGCGTAGGCGGATATGTAACCAAAGAATTTAAGCAGGTAAAGCATAAATATCCTATGCTTTCGCTGGGGAATACCTATTCAGAAGAAGAGCTCAGTGATTTTGATGAAAGGGTGCGAAAGGTAGTGGGTGACGATTTGGAATATGTTTGTGAATTGAAATATGATGGAGTTGCCATTAGTCTTATATATAAAGATGGTTTGTTGCATCAAGCCATTACAAGGGGTGATGGTACCCAGGGCGATGATATTACTGTAAATGCAAGAACCATACGCAGCATCCCATTAAAACTGCATGGGCAAGGATACCCCGAAGAGTTTGAAATGCGGGGCGAAGTTTATTTACCGTTAAAGATATTTGAAAAAATAAATAAAGAGCGTGAAGACGCCGGTGATGAGCCTTTTGCTAATCCCCGAAACTCGGCTTCCGGAACATTAAAAATGCAAGATTCCGCAGAAGTGGCACGCCGGAATTTAGACAGTACGCTTTATTATATACTTGGTGAAAGCTTGCCTTATCAGGAACATTATGAAAGCCTTCAGCATGCAAAAAAATGGGGGTTTAAAATATCAGAACATACTGAATTGGCAAAAGACATAAAAGGGGTTCATGCCTTTATAGTAAAATGGGAAAAGAAACGCAACGATTTGCCTTTCGATATTGACGGCATAGTTATAAAGGTAAACTCTTTCAAGCAACAAATGATCCTCGGGCTTACGGCTAAATCTCCCCGTTGGGCAATCGCATTTAAGTACCAGGCTGAAAAGGCGGCTACCACGCTTACCAGTATATCTTTCCAGGTAGGCCGGACCGGTGTAGTTACCCCCGTAGCAAATCTTCTACCTGTGCTGCTCGCTGGCACTGTTGTAAAAAGAGCCACGCTGCATAATGCCGATAATATAAATAAACTGGATATACGCATTGGCGATACGGTATGGGTGGAAAAAGGCGGAGAAATTATACCTAAAATTACGGAAGTTGATTTATCCAAAAGGAAGCCACATTCCCTTCCGGTTGAATTTCCAACGCATTGCCCGGAGTGCCATGCAAAACTAATCAGAAGAGAAGGAGAGGCACAACATATATGCCCCAATGAGAAAAACTGCCCACCGCAGATAAAAGGCAAAATAGAACACTTTGTTGCCAGGCGTGCCATGAATATTGAAAGTATGGGAAATGAAACCATAGACTTATTCTACAAAGCAGGACTGGTGCATAACGTTGCCGATTTATATGATTTGACCGTTGAAAAAATTATCCCCCTGGAAAGAATGGCTGAAAAATCGGCTACGAATATTATTGAAGGTATTGAAGCCTCGAAAAAAGTTCCGTTTGAAAGAGTTCTGTTTGCACTTGGCATAAGGCATGTTGGCGAAACATCGGCAAAAAAACTGGCATTTCATTTCAAAAACCTTAATGCACTCAAAAATGCAAACTTGGAAGAATTGCACAATGTTTCGGATATCGGCGAGGTTGTAGCTAAAAGCATACAAGAGTTTTTCCATGATGAACACAACAAAAAAACAATAGAAAGGCTTCGTGAAAAAGGACTTAAGTTTGAGCTTGATGCGAGTGAAATGGCCTTATTCAGCACTGTATTGGAAGGAAAATCATTTGTAGTTTCAGGGGTATTTGCAAAGCATTCGAGAGATGAAATTGTTAAGCTGATTGAAAAAAACGGTGGAAAACACGTAGGCTCCATTTCTTCAAAAACATCATATATTATTGCCGGCGAAAATATGGGGCCGGCTAAAGCCGAAAAAGCAAAAAAGCTGAACATCCCCCTGATTATGGAAGATGAATTTATACAAATGATAGGAAATAAACAGCCATAAAATTTGAAAGTTTTAAAATACATATTATATCCTTTTTCATTTTTATACGGTATTATAGTTACTGTCCGGAATTTGTTTTTTGATATAGGTATTTTGCGTTCGCAGCGTTTTCCTCTCTGGGTTATTTCAATAGGAAATCTTTCAGTAGGCGGCACAGGTAAATCTCCTCATACTGAATATATAGCACGCTTACTGGAAAATCTTTCTAACCATTATGAAAACCTGGAATTATCTTTTGACAAAATAGCCACACTGAGCCGCGGGTATGGAAGAATTAACAAGGGCTTTAAACTTGTCCATTCTACAAGCGATGCAAAGGAAGTAGGGGACGAACCCCTGCAACTTAAAAGAAGACTAAATGATTTGCATGTTGCGGTAGATGAAAACAGGGCGCATGGAATAAACATGTTACTCGCATCAAATCCACAACTCAGAGTAGTACTACTGGACGATGCTTTTCAACACCGCTATGTAAATAGAGACTTATCTATTCTTCTTACAAATTACAATGCACCTTTCTATAATGACTGCATGCTTCCTGCCGGCAGATTACGAGAGCCACGCCGCGGATATAAACGCGCGCAGCTTATTATTGTAACTAATGTTCCGACTAGTATTACCGATACAGAGAAAAAAATTATACAGAAAAGCATTAATCCAAAAAGAAAACAGAAAGTATTCTTTTCTAGTATTGTTTACCAGCCTCTTGTGCATGTATTCAAAAGCAACACTCCTATTCCCCCGATGGATAAAAACCATTCCGTATTGCTGCTCACCGGAATTGCTAATGCTCATGGTTTATATAATTACCTGGCAGAAATAGCGAGGGATGTAATTCACATTCCCTTTCCCGACCATCATGTTTTTAATCCCTCCGATATTGCAAAAGTTATTAAATCCTTCAATGACATTTCTAATCCAAATAAAATTATTATAACCACCGAAAAAGATGCCATGCGATTACAATCAGGCTCTTTAATAAATGGATTTGGAAAAGTACCTGTATTTTATCTCCCTATACAAGTTAAAATACTTGAAGAAAATGATTTTGAGGGAGCGATTATTAGCAGTTTAATTCCTTTGGATAAAATTAAGCCCCTCCTTAAATCATGAAATAGATAACCCTTAATTTCTTTTATGGTATCTTGTTCTATCGGCTTATTTATTCAAAAAATCTATTTTTGCCCAATTTGAACCCATTCGTAATTATACTATTAACCCCTTAAAAAACCAACTCTATGTCGGCTCTTCAGGAATTTAAAAAATTTGCCATGCAGGGCAATGTAATTGACCTTGCAATTGGTATTGTAATTGGTGCTGCCTTCAGCAAAATTGTTACCTCGCTTGTGGAGGATCTTGTTACGCCTGCAGTATTAACACCGGCATTAAAAGCCGCAAAATTAGCGGATTTAAGCCAGTTAGTTATTCCGGGCACAGCCATTAAATACGGCAATTTTCTTTCGAACATCATATCATTCATTATTGTTGCCGGATCTTTGTTTGTTATTATTAAACTGATAAACAAAGCAAAGAAGAATGAACCTGCTCCTGCGCCGGCTCCAAAAGAACCATCGACAACCGATGCCCTTTTGATTGAGATAAGGGATTTGCTAAAAAAATAAAAGCCGGCTCATTTGAGTCGGCTTTTATTTACGCAGTGTATTAAATTATATTATTCCCTTTCTTAGTATCTTGAAAAAATTTCAGGCTTGCTGCTTATTCATGTGTTTGAGATTTACCCCATACATCACAATAAAAATAATACCTATAAATCCTACAAATGCTCCGCCAATAATGCCTATCAGTTTACCCAGTACTACCGGCATTGCAACTAAGACTAAAATACCAAGTATATACAAATAGAATCCGATTTTTCTCAGGTTCCACATAAGGATAGCGCCAAAAAGGGTAAACAAGTTACCTATTAATTGCAAAATGGCCGATTCCCTTATATTGTCAGCGCTAAGGCCTTCGGTGACGGAACTCATCAGGTTTTTTAAAAAACTTGGAGTATTCTGTTGATCCATCTGAGTTTCAGCGCTCTTCATTGCATCACCGGCAACCGCTGCAACTGTATCAGCTGAGGCATAACTTCGAATAGATTTAATAATATCCCATCCGCTTCCAATAAAAGTAAGGATGCAGATAACGGTGAGAAAAGTGTTTCTTACTCCGCCTGTAGGTGCCGGAGTGGAGGGAGTTGACGGAGCAGAAGGATTTGTTTCCATGTTCATTTTGTATTAGTTATGCTACAAATATATACATATAATTTTAGTAGAACAACCTATTTTATTGTGTCTTAATAATCTTCTTTAAAACAGCTCTGCTGCCGTCCTTATTTTGAATATTGATGAGATAAATTCCATTTCCATACGATGAAATATCAAATTGCATGGTGGAATTATCGGCTATTTTACTTTTGATTTTTTGACCTAATGAATTGTATATATCTATTACCTGTCCTTGTGTCAATCCTGTAATTGTAAAATCACCAGTGTTTGGATCCGGATAGACGTTTATCAAGGATGAAGAACCATCAATATCAGCAATCCCGGTAAGTATAATAGTTACGCATGTGCTGTCTTTGCAACCAAGGCTATCTGTAACTACACAGCAATAATGACCAGGACATTTTCCATTAATGGTATCGTTTGTTCCTCCGCCCGGACTCCATTTGTAGGTATAAGGCGCTGTGCCTCCAGTTGCGGTTGCGGTGGCCATACCATTGCAGGCTCCCTGACTGTTGTCATTTACTGAAGTTGTGGTAATCCCCAAGGCTGGGGCTTGGCTTATAGTTATAGTTGATGAAGCCGAACAGCCACTGCTATCTGTTACAGTTACTGTATAAGAACCACCGGACAATCCTGTTGCAGTGGCAGTAGTATTGCCTCCCGTCCATGAATACGTGTATGGTGTGTTTCCTCCACCCGGTGTAACAGTAGCACTTCCGGAGTTGGCGCATGCACTTGCATTATTGTTAACAAACGAAAGAGCTGTGACAGCTGCCGGTTGAGTTATGGTTACCGTGCCTGATGAGTTGACCATACATCCGTTTGCATCAGTCACATTCACAGTATATGTTCCTGCGCTGAGAGCAGCATTGGTTAAATTGGTGCTGGTAGCCCCACCATTCCATGCATAGGTATAGGGTGCCGTTCCTCCTGTGGCAATAGCTGCTGTGGCGCTTCCATCACCTCCAAAGCAAAGCACATTGGAGTTTAGTGTGGGTGCGCCATCTGCTAAAGGTGTCGCCGGTTGGGTAAGGGTAACTGTGCCCGCTGAATTAACTATACATCCGTTTGCATCAGTCACATTCACGGTATAGGTTCCTGCTGTAAGACTAGCATTGGTTGCATTGGTACTGGTAGCTCCTCCATTCCAAGCATAGGTATACGGAGCAGTGCCTCCAGTGGGGGTGGCTGCTGTGGCGCTTCCATCACCTCCAAAACAAAGCACGTTGGAGTTTAATGTAGGTGCTCCATCAGCAAGGGTTGCTGGTTGAGTGATGGTTACTGTTGCGGTAGCAGTACAAATACCTGTGTTATCTGTTACGTTAACCGTATAAGAACCTGCGCTAAGCACAGCACCGGTTGGATTGGATGTAGATACTGTAGAACTTCCATTAGACCATGAATACGTATACGTAACGGTTCCTCCAGTTACTGTTGCCGTAGCAATTCCATTGCTTGCGCCATTGCAAAGTACGTTGGAGGTAGCAGTAGCACTGGCTGATAATGTGCACGCAGGAGAGAAACTGAATATATTACCAAAGTTATTTGCCCCTCCCTGTTCCGTCATCCCATAAAGCAGGTCCCCTGAAAGTGTTAATGAGCTATAAGGCGTTGCGCCATTTATACCTCCAGTAAAACTGTAAAGATTTGTATAGGTGCTGGTAGATATATCGAAGGAAAAAATATTACCTGCCGAGGCTGTTCCACCAGTACGTGTCATTCCAAAAAAGGTATTTCCGGAAAGCAGCAATGAGCCAAAGGGGTATTGACCCCCTGTTCCACCGCTGAAATCGTAAAGATCAGTATACGTAGTTAAACTGGGATTGTAGGAAAAAATAACTCCATCTCCGTTTGCTCCTCCTCCTTCTGTCAAGCCGTATAATATGCTATTGTACAGTGTTAAAAAACCAAATTGTGGATTTGATCCCTTCGGAATGCTTGCTCCATTAAAATTAACCAGGTCGGTATATATATTGCCAATTGGATTAAAGGAGAAAATAACACCTTCATTAGATGTTCCTCCTGCCTCTGTCATCCCGTATAAAATACTTCCATCAACCGTTAACGAGCCGTAAGGATTTTGACCGGTTGCCGAGGTAAAATTATACAAATTGGCATATGTATTTGTACCAATGTTATAAGAGAAAATATTACCAATACTATTTGTCCCTCCTACATATGTCATACCATACAAAACATTTCCTATGGCAACTAATGAGCCCTTAGGATATTTACCACCTGTTCCACCGTTGAAATCATAAAGGTCGGTATAAGTTGAGGTGCCGATATTATATGAAAAAATAACACCATCATTATTTGCTCCTCCATCCTCTGTCATCCCATACAAAATACCAGATACATTAATTACATCGCTATAAGGGTAGGCACCTTTTGGAGCAGTGTTATTATCAAAATTTTCAAGATCCGTATAGGTATTACCAACGATAGTATAAGAGAACAAAACACCATCTCCGATGGTTCCTCCTTCCAGTGTCATACCATATAACTTGCCTCCCACTTGAAGTAAATCTCCGGTGGGAAAGAAACCATAAGGGCTGCTGGTGTTATCCATACTCACCAAATTGGTGTATGTTTGGCCTTTACTGAAGGATATTCCTAAAAATAACAGACCAAAAATGATGAAATTTACTTTTTTCATAAGATTGTAAATAAATGATATAATGTATATTTTGAAAAACCTTCTATCCCCGGGATACTATATTTTAGATTAGAATGCCCCTTCAATAAAATTCGGAACGAAGATAATGATATTATGCTAAATATAGACATACAAATGCAGGTATTTTTATAATACATTTCTAAATATAGTATAAAAAAGCATTCCGAAAATTAAAAAACGACAGATTTATCGTTTATAACATAGTATTTTTGTAGGTATTAAATAAAAAACACCTACATGAATTAACTTGTAAGTGCTTGATTTTTAAGAGCCTCGCAGGAGACTCGAACTCCCGACCTACTGATTACGAATCAGTTGCTCTACCATCTGAGCTAACGAGGCTTATTTCACGTAGTTTTTATCAAATAGTAATTTTTTTTGCCTTTTTGAGCAAGTATATATTGTTGTTTGATAAGATTATTTTTCCCAATTATGTAGTTTACGTCTTCCACTTTTTCTTTATTTATAAATACCCCGCCTCCCGCAAGCATTTTTTTCGCCTCTCCTTTGGATGGAAAGATGTTAGTATTCACACTCAGAAAATCAATAATGGGAATACCTTTCTCAATATCCGAAAGCGGTAGGTTAACCTGGGGTACTCCTTCAAAAACCGCTTGTAAGTCTTGTTCGGAAAGTTTTTGCAGGCTTTCACCTGTTCCACGACCGAAAAGCAATTCCGATGCTTCCACAGCAAAATCATAATCTACTTGTGTGTGTGTGCGTATAGTTACATCTTTAGCAAGCGCTTTTTGCAAAATACGTAAATGAGGTGCTGTATTATGTTCTGTCTCAAGCGCTTCAATTTCAGCTTTATTTAACAAGGTAAATATCCGGATGTACTTTTTAGCATCATCATCCGAAACATTCATCCAGAATTGGTAGAACTTATAGGGAGATGTTTTATTCGGATCAAGCCATATATTGCCTTCCTCCGTTTTGCCGAATTTTGTTCCGTCGGCCTTAGTAACAAGGTGGGTAGTAAGTGCAAAAGCTTCTCCATTGCCCATTTTTTTAATCAGTTCTGTTCCCGTAACAATATTTCCCCATTGGTCGGAACCGCCCATTTGCAGTTTGCAGTTTTTATTTTTCCAGAGGTAATAAAAGTCGTAGCCCTGTACAAGCTGGTAGCTAAATTCGGTAAAAGAAATGCCGTTTTCCATGCGGTTTTTAACAGAATCTTTCGCTAACATATAATTTACGGTAATATGCTTACCCACATCCCGTATAAAATCTAAAAACCGGAATTCTTTAAACCACTCGTAATTATTGACTATTTCGGCAGCGTTTTCACCACATGTAAAATCCAGGAATTTTTCTAATTGCCTGCGCTGGCAGCTTAGGTTATGTTCTAATATATCTATTGTGAGCAAATTTCTTTCTTGTGATTTGCCGGATGGGTCACCTACCATACCCGTAGCCCCGCCCACCAATGCAATAGGTTTATGCCCTGCCTTCTGAAAGTGCAGCAGCGTCATAATTTGAGCCAGATTACCCACACCCAAAGAATCGGAAGTAGGATCAAAACCTATATATCCATTCACCTGGCTGCTATTCAACAACTCTTCGGTGCCCGGCGTAATATCATGCAGCATCCCCCTCCAACGCAATTCTTCTGTAAAACTAAATTCCATAAGGCGCCAAAGATAAAGGAATAAGGGATAAGTAAGAAGGAGTAAGTAGAAAGGAGCGTATAAAATTATTCATACTTTTGCGTTATGTCATTCCTTATCCCTTACAACTTACTCCTTAATCCTTGTTAACTATATGATATTTGTAACCGGAGGCACGGGTTTTTTGGGTGCACACTTGCTCACTGAACTGGTTAAACAAAACGAACCCGTTTCTGCCCTGAAAAGGCCTTCAAGCAGTACATTGCTCACCGAAAAACTTTTCTTATACAAATTGGGAGAGCAGGGCAAGAATTTATTTCAAAAAATAAATTGGGTGGAAGGTGATATTCTTGAGCCCAATTCTCTATCCGAAGTTATGCAAGGAGTAAAAGAAGTATATCATTGTGCTGCAGAGGTAGATTTACGGGATAACAACCCGGACTCAATTATAGCAACGGCAGAAAAGGGAACAGAGAATATTGTAGATGCTTCTTTGGCCTTGGGGATTGAAAAATTTTGCCATATTAGTTCTGTAGCAGCACTTGAAAAACCTGTAGATGGTGATATTTCTGAAGAATGTTTTGAGAACCCCGGAGAGTTGCGGAATGCCCCCTATTCTATCGCGAAGCATTTGGCCGAGCAGCAGGTTTGGAGGGCCAATGCAGAAGGATTAAAGGTGGTAGTAGTGTCGCCCTCCATTATTCTTGGCCCATGGGGAAACCTTAGCAACGGAAGTATAAGCATGTTTACTTTTATAGATAAAATATCAACTTACTATACCGGTGGTATAATGGGGTTTGTAGATGTAAGCGATGTTGTAAATATTATGCTTATCTTAATGAAAAACGGACCCTATAATGAACGCTTTATTGTAAACTCGGAAAATCTGAGCTTTAAAGATTTTTTCACAGCCGTAGCAAAGGGTATTAACAAACCGCTTCCTAAAGTAAAACTAGGCAATTTTACGTTGAAGCTATTTCAGTTTATAAATAACCTTATAAGCAAGCAGAAAATCAGCAGCACCATGGTTGAGCATGCTACCGGCACACATAATTTCAACAACAAAAAGGTAAAAGAAGTTCTAAATTATGCATTTATTCCTGTGGCAGACAGTGTTGCAGCCACTGCAAAATTTTACATAAATGAGAGGAGGGGAAAATAAGACGGATAGAATAATATTAGGCATAGACCCCGGTACTACTATAATGGGTTATGGATTAATAAAGATAAGTGGTAAGGACGCCAGCCTTATTGATATGGACATTATTGTTTTGAACAAACTACCCGACCATTTTTTAAAGCTTAAAAAAATATTTGAAGAAACTGTCCGCATTATTGAACAACACAAACCGGATGAAGTAGCTTTAGAGGCGCCATTTTATGCAAAAAATATTCAGTCTATGCTTAAGTTAGGTCGTGCGCAGGGTATTTCTATGGCAGCAGCGCTTCACCATAATTTGCCTGTATTTGAATACTCACCACGCAAAGTAAAACAATCTATAACCGGGAATGGGTCTTCCAGTAAAGAACAGGTGGCAATTATGCTTCAACGGATACTTGATTTAAAATCGCTTCCGGAAAAATTAGATGCAACCGATGCTCTTGCAGTGGCAATATGCCATTTCTTTCAGAATAGGATAGGAGCCGGTACCCAACCCGTCAAAAAATTCAACAGCTGGCAATCTTTTATCAGCGAAAACCCCGGAAAAATAAGCGGTCTATAAATATTTACAAATTTCAGCCTGAATTTCTTTCAGCTCTTCGGTTGAAACTTTAAGCTTAGCTCTCGAGAAATCCAAATCGCCCACTTTATTTAAAGGCACTAAATGTATATGCGCATGTGGCACTTCAAGCCCTATTACTGCCACACCAATACGTTTGCATGGCACCGCCTTTTCAACTGCCTTAGCTATCTTTTTTGAAAATGTTATTAACTCTGAAAGTAGATTATCTTCCATATTGAAAATATAATCTATTTCCTTTTTGGGAATAACCAACGTATGGCCATTCGCAAGCGGAGAAACATCCAAAAATGCAATGCAATTTTCTGTTTCTGCTATCTTGTAGCTTGGAATTTCACCGTTTACAATTTTAGTAAATATAGACGCCATCTTTAAATGGAAACTTCCAGTATTTCGAGGCCCATTTCGCCAGCGGGAGTAATTACTTTTACTTTATCGCCAACTTTTTTACCTAATAATCCTTTTGCTACCGGAGAGTTTACCGATATTTTCCCTTCTTTAAAATTGGCTTCATTTTCCGTTACTATGGTATAATTCAATATTGTCCCTGTCTTCTGATTCCTGATTTTAACTTTAGATAAAATAAGCACTTTGGAATGATCGAGCGTGGAAGGGTCGATTACTTTGGCATTGCTAACTATATCTTCCATTTTGGAAATTTTTAACTCCAGTAGTCCTTGTGCTTCTTTTGCGGCATGATATTCAGCATTTTCAGACAAGTCCCCTTTATCCCTTGCCTCTGCAATTTGACGGGAAATGGAGGGTCTTTCAACCGATTTAAGTTGATGAAGCTCTTTCAGAAGTTTATCCAGGCCTTCCTGGGTAAAATAGGCAGCTTGTGACATGTGAAAAATATTTTTATACTATGAATAGTTTTATTTATTGAAAAAGGAGAGAATATAGCTATTCTCTCCTTTTGCAAATATATAAATATTTGTTTAGAGATTACAAATCCAGTTTCAGACCCAAAGTATTACATCCTTGGTAAGGATTAGTTGCCCTGTATGAATAAGATATACCAACAATACTATGTTTTTTTCCAAAAGGGCATTGCAAGGTAGCTCCGGCACAAAAACCTGTAAATGCAGTAAGGCGGCCTCCATCAGTAGGGTTTGTACTCAAACTGCCGGTAATACCATTTTGATAGTCATATCCTGCTTCCACACTAAAGAAACTTTTATAGGCATATTGTAGTCCAAGCATTTCTTGGTCTTGGGTAAATGAATTAGAAGTAAAGTTAACAGCAACTGTAATGCGATGAACGCTTTTAGTTCCTGAATCTTTGGCAAGATAAAAATCATAGGCGGCACCAATGCTAACTAATGAAGGAAGCTCAAAAGCCTGAGATCCCTGCTGGGCGCTTTGTGTATATGCGTTTGGATTTGTAGTGTTAGGGGGTGCCAATGGATTTGTGTTAGACTGTGTTTGAAATGTAAGACCATCTCCGGCATAACTCATAGCAGGCCCAACGTTCTTTAACGCTATTCCAAAATGAATGTTTTTATCGGGCCCGGCAACATATTGTATTCCGGCATCAATAGCAGCACCAAAAGCATGCACATTGGAAATAGCTTCATCAATTAATTTTATGTTTACTCCTCCAAAAATGTAATCGGAAAAATGCCTTGCATAGGAAGCTCCAATATTAATAAGCTGTGGGGTAAAATATCCAATTCCTCCATCAGGGTAATCATATGTTGTCATATTAATTGTACCTAAACTCATCGACATGATGGAAAACCCTATCGCTCCTTCACCCACAGGCTGGCAAAATCCTGCTTCCGAAATGTGTATTCCAGATCCTACCATGTAGTCTGTACTGGCCAAAATAACTTCAGTATGCGTTAACTGCGCTGTTCCGGCAACATTCAAAAACTGGGCTTCAATGCCCTGAACATTGGCAGTATTAGCATCAGCAAAACCTGAACTTCCTGCCCAAGGGTCAATAAGCAACTCGGACGCACCTGCCTGCCCTGCTCTTCCAGGATCACCTGCTTTTGTTTCGCTGCAATAGTAACTTACTGTTAAACTCATCATAATTGCTGCTACAGTACTCTTGTTTTTCATATTAAACATTTAATGTTTTAACTGTTTCCTTTTATTTACTCCAAACACTACCCCCCTCATTTGAGAAAGGTAGTGTTACTATTTTTATTTATTTATTGACTATCAATATGACGTTAAATCTAAAGGCCTCATTACTCCAAACCATTTTAAGGTGACTTCCCCTACATTAGGAACTACAACATTAACAAGGTATAAACCACTGGCTATTGGCACATTATATTGATTCATCAAAGTCCAGTCGGTATATGTTTGCGGACTGTTTTTCTGTATCACCGTAATAAGTGTTCCGCTTAGGGTGAATATTGAAATAGTGCATACAGGAGGTAAGTTAGTAATTCTTACTCGAGTATCCAATGCAGTACTTTCATATCCAGAATATGCATAATACGGATTGGGCACTATATTAATAAGACTAAGTGCGTTTTTAGCAGCCGTATTATCGCTTGTGGAAGCTTGTAATCCGCTTGTAGTAAAGGAGTACATCGGAAAGTTATTGTTAGACGGGTTTGGGTTTCTCCAAGTTGAACCCACGTGTGTGTTACATGAAGCGCCCGAATTCAAGAAAGTTTCCCCATAGGATGTATCATACGGTGTTTGCATCCTCAATTTAACAGTTGCATCGCATTCCAGCAACTGATGACCGCGATTTAAAATTGGTATGTTTACCCACATAACATCATTCAATATCCTATATTTCCACCATGCTTCAGAAGGGGTGGCAGAAGCATTAAGCACTTCGTGGAAATAGAGGGAGTGAATTTTTTTACCGGAATCATAGGCCGGTATGCTAACATTTTTACCGGCTACAAGATAGTAATCATGTCCAAAAACATATATATAATGTTTTCCTCCAAAAACACTGGTTTCATTAAAATAAGAGCCTGCACCTGAAGAGCCTCCTGTTGAGAAGATAATTGAATCTGGATTCCACTGCATATCTCTTCCATGGTCTCCGCTGAGCCATGAGTCTTCACCATACGCCATATTTAATCTTTCACCTGTTTCAAGATTAATAGCATAACCGGGAAACCAACCCATTGCTGTATCGGAAATAAAGTTTGCCTGAGTAGCATCCGTAAATTGAGCTGTCATAGTTGCATTTGCAAATTTCCCATCTTGATCTATTGAAAAACTACTCCTCGGGTTGAGTTTTAATGCACCGCCCTCAGCAAGGGTAGATTGATCCTGTTCTTCCAATACTATACATCTTGTCCATTTACTGCGATCGGATGTAAATACAACATCTACGCTGGCGGCATTACCAATAGAGTCAGATACTAATGCATTCGATTGTGGACTAGTAGACGGATTATATGCAGGTCCGTTGTCACAATAATCATTTTTGTCTGAAACAGCACACAAGCCATAAGGAGCCCATGAACCATTTATTATTTGATTATAGTATTGATTGGGGTCATAATTCCCAAACGAAGAAAAATCTTGAGTAGGGTCAGTAAAGTTAGGTCCCCCCGGCTTGTCCGCACCCGACCTTATCCAATAAAGAAGATTTACCCCGGGAGTTGCCGAAGGAATGTAGCTTAACCAATTTTGATTAGGATTGGCAAAAGTAAGGCTGCAGCTTGAATCCATTGCCTCCTGGTTAGAGCCACCTGCAAAAGGAACATTTGTTATGGTAATAGAAATACCATATTGGGTAAATACCTGTTCATATTGATAGTTTATCGTAGTGTCGGAGTAATCTATTTCACCGGTATTTTCATTTATCAACTCCCATCTGGTAGCGCTATCACATATAGTCCCGTTTCCTTTTTTGCTTTGTGCGCCCGGTATAAATTTAACTATAAAATTAGCCGATACTACATTAAGAGGGTCTACTACCTTAACATTAATTGGGCCTTGTCCGGCAAGGTAGGAAGGGTGAGCCATAGTATCATTAGCAAGTATGTAATTAATACTGGCTTGATCTAATTCAATAACATTACTGCCGTTTCCATGCCCTTCTAGCCTGGTAATAGGAACACCCGAACCATATACTGAGTTTTGAACTGTTCCGTAATTCTCTGCATTAACAATAGTAGGTATAGCCGTATAAACCTTAATATTCCTTCTGCCTTGTAAAAATGGCAGTTTTTGTCCATAAGTTAGATTAACATCTGGTCCGGTAGGTTTAAAGGTTAAATAATTATTATATCCGTATGCTATAGCCATATAATAATAAGGCCTGTCATTTACAAGATTTGATTCATTATCTTGTTGGAATGCGTCTGACTTAATGTCAAACGAATGAACGATTCCTTTATTCGCGCCACTTACCTCAAGAGTCGGAACATTGGCATTAAGGCCACTGTTAAATATATAGTTAATCATTTGCGAAACGGTATCTTGCACATCGCACTGAGCAATCAAACGGGCCTTGGTAGGATCGAGCAATTCAGAAGCTGTAACCGATGAGTCAATCAACTGGAATATTTCATACCCCTCGAAAACATAATTGCTATCTACTGAGTGAATTGCTGTATCAGGTATAGAAGGTATATTTGGATCTTTTTCTTTATAACGCTCACCGTAGTTATTGGATGTAGCTGAATTTGAAAGGGTAAGTATAATTTCCTGATTAAGTGCTTGGGCAGTAACATCCGGAGCGTCGGGTCCGTTAACTACTTTAAAGCAATTATTAAATAATCCCTGAGCAAGATCGGCATCCTGTTGAATTAATCCTATCGGGTAAATATTACCCAATCCATCTGTAGCAGGTTGATCCCATACACAGCCAACAATAACATAATTAACAGCGCCCGGCTTAAGTGTAAAAGGTCCGGAAGATTCAATAAACCTTCTGTCGCCCGGAGCATCTGCCGATTTAATTTCATCCCATTCATTTGATTGCGGTACCCCTCCGGTTCCACACCCATCAGGGTCTGTATTTACTGCAGATCCGCTACCACCGGCAGCGCCTGGAGGTGTCCATGGAAACATATAATCACACGCTATTGAACCACCATAACCATTTCCGCCGTATGTCATAGGAGTTCCATCAATCCAAAAACCGGTTAAGTAATTGTAATAAGATGTTTGATTGGAAGGATTTCCCTGGTTGCTAAAATCATTGTTATAATAACAAAACCGTGCCATTCCTATTTTACCATCTTTAATATAGCAACCGGAACTACCCGGGTCTGCCACAGGCCCCTGGAAAAATACAACTCCCACAGCTGCAGGTTCGCAAAGATATCCGGGCTCGCATGCGTAGTTTGCAGTTCCGGGAGGGTCGCATGTTTTACCTGCATAACCATAACCCATCTTTCTGCCTACGTCGCATCCGGTTAAATTATCGTCTCCGTTACCCAAATCAAAGTCATCCCAAAAGCCAAAATAGGTTTTATAAAGGGTATATGTTGACCGGTTTACAATTTGGTAATGGTAAAAGGTCATATTGTTAATAGCATCGTTAGTTTTAAATCCAAAAGCCTGGCAACGTATTTCCAAACCAATAGGCACACTGCCTGTTTCAGTATGAATATTACCCACATCATTAATAACCCACCATAGGCAAGCATCGCCATAAAGCTCATTTTGGCAGTTGCCGTTGCCGGTAAGATCAAATGCAGGATAGTCACCCGCTTCAGGATTGTAATATCCGGAATTGGAAACACTTACATAAGGAGCAAGGTTTTGTGATTCACAATAAGCTGCGTTTCCACTACCAGGCCAATTTAAGATGTCGGCTGGAATGTTAGCAGAAGATGTTCCATGAGGATATTGGGTATTGTACGAAGATACCTCCGCTTCAGAACAGTAAAATAATTTATCCCACGCTACGCATTCGGAAACTGAAATACTTGGTTGCGAAGTACAGGTATCAATTGGTCCGGCCCAAAAATCTTCTCCGTTTTGACGATAGGTCATCGCAGCTTCTTTTAGCTGGTTACCGGCATCATAGCCGCCTATCCATAAAGATGCAGCAAACTGTGCATTGGTAGTGCTGTTAGCCGGAGCTAAGTAAACAGGGCATCCTGTTCCCGGATTCCACCACATATCACCCTCATCCATAATACGGCATTTTATATTATTGATGTTGAAAATGGCTGCGCCAAGGTCTTGTGTGCACCCGGAGGTCATTACCGAATGGGTAGGCTTGTGCTTACTTCCGATATTTGGTATAGCATAGCTATAGCCAGACAATACCAAAGAGAAAGCTGCCGATATTAATAATTTATGAGACGTGTTCATAATTTTGAATTTTAATTTTATACTATCAACTTTATTTTATTCATCCTTAGGTTAGAAAGCAAACACCAACCCCAGATTAGCCTGGCGAGGAAGTGAAAAATTAGTTGGTGATTTTTCGTATACGGAGTACTGAGAAACATAAGCTTGTGGCGAAACCTGTCCGGCAATAGTTTGTTTGCCTTGAACTGATTCCAGGAAGCCGTCATCGGTAGCGCTTCCGGTATAACTATAAACAGCCAGTACGTTTTCCGTATTCAATAAATTAGTTGCTGCAATATAAATAGTTAGCTGGCATGGATGCGATTTGATAGACAAGCGGAACATTTTATCGGCCTTTATATCTACGCGGTTTTGCCAGGGAAGGTTATCTCCGTTAAGGGTTCCGACAATACCATATTTACTCGTAATTCCAATACCTTGCTGGGTAGCGTTACTCCATTGGGTATAGGGTGTTCCGGAACCGGCAGAAAAGTTAACGTTAATACCTGCATTGGAAAGGATTTGAATGCTTTTTCCGCTGTGGGTTGTCCATACCGGACCGTCATAATTGCCGCCCGATGAAAAATGGAAATCAAGGTTAGCCGT
>Ga0302274_10001090_pt1 | contig 26408 bp, 17 predicted proteins | sample III_Bog_N2_1_FD_198755 | JGI IMG/M metagenome (GOLD analysis project Ga0302274, IMG submission 198755) | Peat permafrost microbial communities from Stordalen Mire near Abisko, Sweden - III_Bog_N2_1 | ecosystem: Environmental > Terrestrial > Soil > Wetlands > Peat | place: Sweden: Abisko...
CCCGCTATCCGTGATAGGGTGGCGGAAACGGCGGCGATGCTAATCCTCGAACCAATCTTCGAGGCCGATCTACCGCCAGAACAGTATGGTTATCGCAAGGACCGCAGTGCGTTGGATGCCGTAAGACGCGTCCATCAACTGGTCAACACGGGGCATCGCGAGATCGTTGACGCCGATTTGTCTTCCTACTTTGACGAGGTTCCACACGCCGAACTTCTTCAGTCGCTTCGCCGTCGCATTGTCGATGGAGCCATGCTGCATCTGCTAAAGATGTGGCTGGAAGCGCCGGTTGAAGAGATAGACGATCGTGGACATCGCCATCGCAGTACACGCAATCGGGACGAGGGGAAAGGTACGCCGCAAGGTTCTCCGATCTCACCGTTGTTCAGCAATCTCTACATGCGCCGCTTCGTGCTGGGGTGGAAACAGCTCGGCTACGACGAACGTCTTGAGGCTCGGATCGTATCCTATGCGGACGACTTCGTTATCTGCTGTGGCCACGGAGCGGAACAGGCTCTGATGGCGGCACGACAGATCATGGCGAAACTGAAGCTGACGATCAACGAGACCAAGACACGGGTCTGCCGCTTGCCGGAAGAGAGCTTCGATTTTCTGGGATACAGTATCGGCCGATGCTACTCGACGAAGACGGGCAAAGCCTATCTGGGCACCACGCCTTCGAAGAAACGAGTGCAACGCATCTGTCGAGAAATCAGCGAAGCCACGCGGCTTCAATGTACCCAGCAGGATGCACAAGCAGTGGTAAAGATGATCAACCGGAAATTATCCGGTTGGTCGAACTACTTCTGTCTTGGTCCTGTCAGTAAGGCCTACCGGGCCATCGATCAACATACGACCCGTAGGCTTCGCCGGTGGTTGAGCGCGAAACATAAGGTGAGGGCAGGAAGAATCAGAAGATACTCTGATGACATCCTTCATGCCGAATATGGCTTGATTGAACTCACTCAGCGGACCGCAAACTTTCCGTGGGCGAAAACGTGATGTTTCCTCCGAGAGCCGGATGCGTGAATAGCGCCTGTCCGGTTCGATAAGCGGGATGTGGAAACGGAGCACGGTCGGGTTAATGAGGCACCGGCAGACGAAAGAGCCGGGAACAGATAGACCAGACCTACACCACCGCGCCACATCTCGACTTTACTGAAAATAACTCATCGAACCCCTCTCGATCGCTTCCCTCTCGTCCCCAACCAGATTCGGATTCTGTTTCTTCCTGGATCGTATAAGCGATTGGCCTGGAGGTAATGGGAACTCAGTGAGATAAGAGGCGCTCATGCGCTATGCTTGTTTGCGGTGTGAGGGTCCTTTATGGCCGATGAAATCCATCCAAATCAAGGACGGCCCGAAATGCTGGCGCTCCGGCGGGGCGTGGTGGTGCGCGGCGTTGTGCAGGGAGTGGGGTTCCGGCCGTTTGTCTACCGACTGGCGCAGGAGGAGGGGCTGAGCGGCTCGATCGGGAACGATACGGATGGCGTGACAATTGAGGTTGAGGGGCCGGAGGAGCGGATAGAGGCGTTTTTGAAGCGGCTGCGCGACGAGATGCCACCGCTGGCGCGTATCGATTCGATTGCGGTGAGCGAGTTGGCGGCGATTGGAGAGATTGGTTTCCGGATTGTGCAAAGCGAAGTCAGGGGCCAAGTGAGTACGGGGATTCCGGCGGATGCGGCGACCTGTGCGGATTGCTTGCGCGAGTTGCTGGACCCGACGGATCGGCGCTACATGTATCCGTTTTTGAATTGCACTAACTGCGGTCCGCGATACACGATTACGCGGCGGATTCCATATGACAGGCCACAGACTTCGATGGCGCGATTCACGATGTGCGCGGCGTGCCAGGCGGAGTACGACGATCCGGGGAACCGAAGATTCCATGCGCAGCCGAATGCTTGCTGGGAGTGCGGTCCGCGGGTTTGGCTGGTGGGCCGTGATGGTGCGGAGGTTCCAGCGAATGATCAGGTGGGCGAGTGTATCGAGCGCCTGGCGGGCGGCCAGATCATGGCCATCAAGGGGATTGGCGGTTTTCATCTGAGCGTGGACGCAACGAATGAGGCTGCGGTGATGCGGCTGCGCGAGCGCAAGCACCGCTATGGAAAGCCGCTGGCGGTGATGGTGAAGGATGTGGCAGCGGCGCGGGAGATTTGCGCGTTGACTGCTGCGGAGGAAGCGCTGATGCAGACTTCGGCGCGGCCGATTGTGCTGGCACGCAAGAGACAGGGTTGCGAAATTGCGGACGGAGTAGCGCCGGGGATTCCGTGGCTTGGGGTGTTTTTGCCTTATGCTCCGCTGCAGCATTTGCTATTTGCTTCGGGGCAGGTGCGCGCGTTGGTGATGACCTCTGGGAATTTGAGCGAAGAGCCGATTGCGATTGACAATGACGAAGCGCTGGCGAGGCTTGGAGAGATCGCGGATGCGTTCCTGATGCACGACCGGAAAATATTGCAGCGGTGCGACGATTCTGTTGCGGCGTTGGTGGATGGCGCGCCGCAACTGATTCGGCGGGCGAGAGGATTTGTGCCGCTTGCTGTGGGTTTACCGATTGATGCGCCGTCGCTGCTGGCTGTGGGCGGGCACTTGAAGAATGTGTTTGCTCTGGCGCGGGGACGGTTTGTTTATCAGAGCCAGCACCTGGGAGATCTGGAGAATTTGACGGGGCTGGAGTTTTTCAAGGAGTCTCTCGAACACTTGATGCGGACGTTTGAGATTGAACCGCGAACGGTGGTACACGATTTGCATCCGGGATACTTGTCTACGGAATGGGCTCAGGGATGGGCTCGCGAGAGGGGTCTGCAGTTGCTTGTCGTGCAGCACCATCATGCGCATGTGGCTGGATGCATGGCGGAGCATGGATTGACGGGAGCGGCCATTGGGCTTGCTCTGGATGGGACTGGATATGGGACGGATGGAAGGATATGGGGCGGGGAAGTTTTGATTAGCCGGCTCGATGGCTTCGAGCGGTTTGCGCACCTGGAATATGTGCCAATGCCGGGTGGCGATGCGGCGGTAAGGGAGCCTTGGAGGATGGCGCTGGGGGCGCTTCATGGCGCGGGGTTCGATGTGGAGTCGGAGCAGATGCTGGCGCTGCTCGGTGCAGAACGAAACGAGGTGCGCGTACTGAAACGAATGATCGAGCGCAAGATCAACTCGCCGATGACCTCGAGCCTGGGCAGGTTATTCGACGCGGTGGCTGCGGTGGTGCTGAATCGGCGCGCGGTGGACTATGAGGCGCAGGCGGCGATTGAGCTGGAAGGAATCGCTGTTGATGAGCCGGACCGATTTGAGCAGGGAGATTATGTTCCGGAGCTGCACAAGGCGGAGGAAGGATCAGGCGGCGGGTCTCAAATTCGGACTGGAAAGATGTGGAAAGCGGTGCTCGATGACCTTTGGCGCGGTGTGCCGGCGAGACGCATATCAGCGAGATTTCACGCAGGCATTGCGGAGGGGTTAATCAATGCGGCAGCTAACGCGCGCATAGAGACCAGCATCAATGTGGTTGCATTGAGTGGCGGATGCATGCACAACCGGCGACTGGCGCGGCTGCTGCGTTCCGGGCTCGAAGAAGAAGGCTTTCAGGTATTCCAGCACCGCCGCGTGAGCCCTGGGGATGGGGGACTGAGTTATGGCCAAGCCGCGGTGGCAGCGGCGATGCTGAGTAAGCCGAAGTTAGCCTGAGAGGCGGACTAACTGCTGGGCTTCGAGACGCGGGCCGAGAATGGACATGCGGGGAATGCGGCCTCGGACCATGGCGACTTCATCGCAACGGTGGAGGCGAGGGCAGATCTGGCAGTCCTTGAATATTTTATCGGGCAGTTCGGACTTGTCCTCGACGACGCGGAATCCATATTTGAAAAAGAAGTCGGGGATACGCGTGAAGAGGCACACGGACTGGATGCCATGCAGTTCGGCTTCTTCAATCAGTGTGCCGAGAATGCGGCCGCCTGCGCCCTGTCCCTTGGCTTCAGGCTTGACTACGATGGAGCGGACTTCGCATAGATGCGGACCGTAGAAGTGAAGCGCGCCGCAGCCGAGGAAGACCCCGCCATCGGATTCGGCGACGGTGAAGTCGCGGATGTTTTCGCAAATCTCTGGAAAGGGACGCTTGAGAAGCGTGCCGTCGGTGGAGAGCGAATTCACAAGGTCGTAGACGTTGGAAGCATCCTGAAGGAGGGCCTTACGCACTAACATGGGCGGCCTCCTGGTGCTCGTTGAATTGGGGCAAAGTCGCAAGACGTTGCCGCAGGGAAGTCAGATCCTTGCGCACTCGCTCGCGCGCTGTTCCCCCGATCACGTCGTGGCAGTCGAGCGTTGCGTTGAGCGTAATGGCAGCAAAAAAGTCCTCATCAAACTCAATTCCGAACTCGTGAAGTTCATCGAGCGTGAGCGCGTTGAGTTCAACCCCCTTCTCTATCGCGAACCGCACCGCGTTGCCGATCTTCTCATGCGCTGTCCGGAAGGGAAGGCCTTTGTGCACGAGGTAAGTAGCAGCGGCCATCGCATTCAAGTAGCCAGATTGAGCGGCCTCATTCATCCGCTCGCGATTGAAGCTGAGAGCGGAGGTGAAGCGCGCTACCAGGCGAAGCATCTGCGGCACAAACTCAACGGCAAAGGCCGGTTCCTGCGTCTCCTGCATGTCCTTATTGTAAGCCAAGGGCAGACCTTTGAGTTGCAGCGTCACTGCCTGTGCCGCTCCGTGAATGCGCCCGACTTTGGCGCGGATGAGCTCGGTGAGGTCAGGATTTTTCTTCTGCGGCATGGCGCTTGAGCCGGTGGAAAAGGCTTCGGGCAGTGTGATGAAGTTGAACTCGGCTGTTGCGAAAAGCGTGATTTCCTCGGCAAAGCGGCTCAAATGCAGGCCGACGAAGGTGAGCGCCTGCAAGTACTCCAAAATGAAATCGCGGTCGCTCGTAGCGTCCATCGAATTGCTGGTGGGCCCTCGAAAGCCTAATTCTTTAGCGGCAATGGTGCGGTCCAGGGCCAGCGTTGCGCCCGCCACTGCGCCTGAGCCAAGCGGACAATAGTTGAGCCGCGCCTTGCAATCCATGAGCCGGCCCACATCGCGCATGATCATTTCGACATACGCCATCAGCCAATGCGCCACCAAGACCGGCTCAGCGCGCTGCATGTGGGTGTAGCTGGGCATCACCGCATCGTCCTCATTGTGAGCCTTCTCTGCAAGCGCATTGACCCATCCAATAAGGGCATCAAGAGTGAGAGCAATCTGCTTGCGTACATAAAGCCGCAGATCGGTGGCTATCTGTTCGTTACGGCTGCGGCCGGTGTGGAGTTTGAGGCCGAGGGTGCCGATGTGTTCGACGAGCGTGAGTTCGACGAAGTGGTGAATGTCCTCGGCGCAAGGATGATTGCGCACGAGGGCCTGGCCGGCTTCGGAGGCGTGATCGGCGGCGATGCAGTCGAGCGCCGCACGCAGCTACGAGCCTTCCTTCGCGGTTAGGATTCCAGCGGCGATGAGAGCGGACGCGTGCGCCTTGCTGGCGGCTACCTCCTGAGGAAGAAGGCGCCAGTCGAAGACAATGGAGCGTTGCCACTTTTCGAAGTCCGGATCGAGCGGCTCGCGAAAGCGGCCCGACCACATCTTCACGGATTGTTGTTCGTTCGACATTGATTCAGGCGTACTCACGCTATTCCCTCTCCTTGGCGCTTTGCAGCTGGGGCATCTCGCTGCCTTTGCTGAGGGTGAGGAGGCCGGCCGCTGCATAAGTCAGGAGCTTTTCGCGAGTGTCGGCGATGTCGAGATTGCGCATGGTGAGTTGGCCGATGCGATCGCGCGGAGAGAAGGTGGATTCGGTCTTCTCCATGCTGAGGCGCTCGGGATGGAAGGTGAGGTTGGGCGACTCAGTGTTGAGGATAGAGTAGTCGTTGCCGCGGCGCAGCTCCAGTGTGACTTCGCCGGTGATGGGTTTGGCGACCCAGCGCTGGGCGGATTCGCGGAGCATAATGGCCTGGGAATCGAACCAGCGGCCCTGATAGAGCAGGCGGCCCAGCTTGCGCCCATGGTCGCGATACTGCTCGATGGTGTCTTCGTTGTGAATGCCTGTAACGAGCCGCTCGTAGGCGATGAAGAGCAGGGCGAGGCCGGGCGCCTCGTAGATGCCGCGGGATTTGGCCTCGATGATTCTGTTCTCAATCTGATCGGACATGCCGAGGCCGTGGCGTCCGCCGATGCGGTTGGCTTCGAGAAGAAGCTCGACCGGGTCGTTGAATTGGCGGCCGTTGAGCGCGATGGGAAAGCCCTCTTCAAAGCGGATGGCGACCTGCTCACGCTGGATTTCGACATCGTCGCGCCAGAAGGCCGTGCCCATGATGGGACTGACGATCTTGATGGAGGTGGAAAGGTGCTCCAGGTCTTTGGCTTCGTGGGTTGCGCCGAGGATGTTGGAGTCGGTGGAGTAGGCCTTCTCAGCGGACATCTTGTAGGCGAAGCCGTGGCTCTGCATGAAGGCGGACATCTCGGCGCGTCCGCCGAGCTCGTCGATGAAAGCGTTGTCGAGCCAGGGCTTGTAGACCTTGAGTTCAGGATTTACAAGCAGGCCGTAGCGGTAGAAGCGCTCGATGTCGTTGCCCTTGAAAGTGGAGCCGTCGCCCCAGATGTGGACGTCGTCCTCGGTCATGGCGGCGACCAGCATGGTGCCGGTGACGGCGCGGCCGATGGGAGTGGTGTTGAAGTACGTAACGCCGGCGGTGCTGATGTGGAAGGCACCCGCCTGGAGCGCAGCGATGCCTTCGCGAACAAGCGGGCCGCGGCAGTCGATGAGGCGGGCCTTTTCTGCGCCGTATTCGAGGGCCGAGCGCGGGATGGCGTCGTAGTCGGTTTCGTCGGGCTGGCCGAGGTTGGCCGTGTAGGCGTAGGGGATGGCGCCCTTCAGCCTCATCCAGTGCAGGGCGGCGGAGGTGTCGAGCCCGCCGGAGAAGGCAATGCCAACCTTCTGGCCGACGGGCAGGGATTCGAGAATTACGGACATGCGTGGAAACCTCTGATCAAGTCGAAGCTTTGAAAGGGCACGGCTTCAGTCGTGCCGCAGAAAAGCCAAAAATCGTAGGCTTTAGCCCCTGAGGGAAAAGCAATTCACGGTTACTTATGCAGACGGAAACAGTTTGTCAATTACGTCCGAAATCGAGTCAATCTCAACAAACTTGCCCTTGGGAACATCGCAATGTCCGGGACGATCCGCTTTACTACCCCTTGAACGCCTAGTCGTTTTCAACTTTGTTGTGTCGGATGAGGTTTGGCCGGTCGCAGTACCAAAGCAAAGAAACGATTTGAGAGTAAACTCCGGATCAAAGAAAACCCAAATCACACACCAATGAGGCTTACTTGTGAGTTTCTTACTCAAACTCACTTTTGCTGTTTTGGAACCGACAAAAGCCGATTTCAATTGGATGTAACAAGGAATCGAAGCGTTTGATTTCGAGTTTCGTTTACATTCGATTACTATGTCGTATCCTGCGTCATCAACCTGCGGCTTGAGTACTTCTACCTGAGTTGCGTGTGCCTTCCAGAGTCCTTTGAGAATCTGTCCGATGAAGAGGTGTTCAATGATTGACTCCCTATGTGAGGAGCGTGTGCTGTTCTCTGAATTGATTTCGAATTCTGTGCCAGTCATATTCCACCTCCTATAGTAGAAACAATCCCTCAGGGGCTAAAGCCCGCGCTGTTTTTGCCGCTTCTGCGGCACGACTAAAGTCGTGCCCTTTCAAAGCTGACAACTGATTACTGAAAACTCGCAGTGTTTGCCAGGCCGCCGAGCAGCAGCAGCAGCAAGGCTTTCTGCGCGTGCATGCGGTTTTCGGCTTGATCGAAGACTATGGATTGAGGGCCGTCGAGCACTGCATCGGTGACTTCGGCGTTGCGGCGCGCGGGCAGGCAGTGCATGAAAACCGCATGACTGGCGGCTTTCGCCATCAGCGCTTCGTTCACCTGGAACGGGCGAAAGATGGGTGCGCGCTTGGTGGATTCATGCTCGAAGCCCATGCTGACGCAGACATCCGTGTAGACGGCATCGGCGTTTTCGACAGCTAACTGCGGGTCTTGCAGGAGACGGATTTCGCAGCCATTGGCCTGGGCGATGTCGCGGGCGAGAGTGACGATTTCGATGTCGGGCGAGTAGCCGCGCGGCGTGGCGATGGTAACGTTGGCGCCAAGCTGCGCGCCGGTGAGCATGAGCGAGTGGCAGACGTTGTTGCCGTCGCCGAGATAAGTGAAGTTGAGCCCTGTGACGGAGCCGAAATGTTCCTGCAGCGTCATGAAGTCGGCCAAAGCCTGGCAGGGATGCTCGAAGTCGGAGAGAGCGTTGATCACAGGGACGCGGGAGTTGGCGGCCATCTCAACAATGGTGTCGTGCGCGTAGGTGCGTAGCACGATGACATCGACCCACCGCTCAACGTTGCGAGCGACATCGGCGACCGACTCGCGCTCGCCGAGTGGGGAACTGGTGTGATCGACGAAGATGGCGTTGCCGCCGAGTGTGTTGATGCCGGTCTCGAAGGCCAGGCGCGTGCGCAGGCTGGGCTTCTCAAACATGAGTACCATCTGCTTGGCGTCGAGGGCGTGGCGATACTCGCGCGGGTTGCGCTTGACGTCGTGGCCGAGCTTCATGATGGCGCGGACTTCGGCACTGGAGAGATCGGCGATGGAACACATATCCTCGCCGGCGAGCCGTGCGGCAGCGGCGAGAATGTCGGGGTCTTTCTGCACGGGCACGGTGATCTCCGGGCGTTCGATGGTTGCTCTGCTAGACATGGTTGGGGCCTCCTGCGGCTTGAGATGCGGAGTGAGATGCGCCGACAGTGCCGGCATGTTCTGTAAAGATTTCGTCGAGCGCGGCAATGGCGGTATCGACATGGGCACGCTCGAGAATGTAGGGCGGCAGGAAACGTAACACCGTGTCGCTTGTGCAGTTGATGAGGATGTGCCGCTTGAGCATTTCGGCTACGGTGAGCTTGGCGAGGTCGGCCGAATCGATCTCCGCGGCAACCATCAGGCCCTTGCCGCGCACGTCGATAATCGCACTGTGACGTGCGGCGAGCGAGCGCAGTTGCTGTTGAAAGTAGTCGCCGACTTCGGTGGCGTGGGCCAGGAGATTTTCTTTCTCGATGTGATCGATAAGTGCGATTGCAACGGCGCAGGCTAGCGGGCCTCCACCAAACGTGGTGCCATGCATACCTGCGTGGATGGCGCGCGCGACTTCTTCTGTGCAGAGAATTTCGCCGAGTGGGATGCCGCCGGCGAGAGGCTTGGCCAGAGTGGTGATGTCGGGCTGAATGCCGTAATGCTGATAGGCGCACCACTTGCCGGTGCGGCCCATGCCGGCTTGAATTTCATCGACAATGAGGAGTGCGCCGGTGGAACTGGCGAGTGCGCGGACTTCGGCGAAGAACTCCTGCGTTAGCGGGCGAATTCCGCCTTCGCCTTGAATGGCCTCGACTAGGATGGCGCAGACTTCGTTGGAGAACTTGACGCGGAGATCGGCTACGTCGTTGAACTTCACGAACTCGACGCCGGGAACGACGGGGCCGAACGGCTCACGATACTTTGCTTTGTACGTGGTGGAGACCGAGCCGTAGGTGCGGCCGTGGAAGCTTTGCTCGAGGGCGAGAAACTTTGTGCCGATGTTGACGCCTTCGCTGCGGAGAAGGCCGGCGTGAGCACGCGCTAACTTCATTGCGCCTTCCCAGGCTTCGGTGCCGGTGTTGGCGAAGAAGACGCGGTCCATGCCGGTGCGCTCAGTGAGGCGAAGAGCAAGTTCCGCCTGGCCCTCGTGATAGAAGAGGTTCGACGTGTGGATGAGCGCTTTGCTCTGACGGGCGATGGCTTCTTCGATCACCGGATGGCCGTACCCGAGAGCGTTGACGCCGATGCCGCTGAGCAGATCGAGGTACTTCGTACCGTTCTCGTCGATAATGTGCACACCCTCACCGCTCACGAAGAGGATGGGGTTGCGGTCGTAAGTGGAAAGCAGAAGCTTGGCTTCCGCGGCGCGAATTTGATCGAGTTTGGTCACTTCATTTCTCCGTGGGATTGTTAGGCCACCATGACTTCGGTGCCGTGAGCAACGCGGGAACTGCACAGGTCGGGAAGGGAACCGGCAGCTTCGGCGGGCAAAATTCTTACGCGCTTTACGCCGTTCAAGAGAGCTTCACGGCAGGCGCTGAGTTTGGGCAACATGCCGCCGGAGATGACTGCGCTCTTGGCCATCTCCGCAATTTGATCGATGGAGAGCCATCGGAGTACCTGGCCGTTTGCGCCCTTGACGCCGGGGACGTCGGTGAGGAAGACAAGCGCGTCGGCGCGGCAGGCGATGGCGCAGGCCGCGGCCATTTCATCGGCGTTGATATTGTAATATTCACCATCGAAACCGAGAGCCATGGACGAGATCACGGGGACGCCGTTCAATTGCCAGATGGCTTCGATCCAGCGCGGATCGCTGGCGACGATTTCGCCGACGTAGCCGAGGTCGGGGGCGGTGCGCTTTTTGCGGGCGCGGAAGATGAGGCCGTCGCCACCGGATAGGCCGACTGCGGGCTGGCCGAGCGCGCTCAGAGCGGCGACGAGGCCCTTGTTCACTTTGCCGGCGAGGACCATAAGGGCTACATCGCGGGTTTCCGCATCGGTGACACGGAGGCCGTCGATGAACTCACTTTGCTTACCGAGGGCCTTTAACATGCGGGTCAACTGAACGCCGCCGCCGTGGACGACGGCCACCTGGTTGCCATCGCGCACCAAGTCGGTAATGGCACGCATGGAACCATTGAGGAGCGAGGGAGTTTCAAGGCCAGCACCACCGAGTTTGACGACGTACTTCATTCGAGTCCTTCTGCTTCGGGCCAGTCTTCAATGACGTTCAGATTCTGCACGGCCTGCGAGGACGCGCCCTTCAACAAGTTATCGAGACAACTGACAATTACGGCACGGCGGCAATCGGATGCAAGCTGGAAGCCGATGTCGGCATAGTTGGTATGCACAACGTGCTGGATTTGCGGGAGCGTCTTGTTGTGGAGACGGACCATGGGGCTTTCAGCGAAGAATTCCCGGTAAATCTGTGAGATGCTGTCCACGGTTTGCTTGCTGCTGAAGCGAACGTAAATGGTGGAAAGAATTCCGCGCGGTATGGGCAAAAGATGGGGCGTGAAGACGATCTGGCTTTGATCGACGCCGATCTGCTCCAGCAATTCACCGGTGTGGCGATGGGTGAAGAGGCCATAGGCGGAGAGGTTGTCGGCTGCATACATGAAATGCGTTTTGGCGGTGGGCGCTTTGCCTGCGCCGCTCACGCCGCTTTTGGAATCGGCGACGATGCCGTGATTCAGGTCGACGAGGCCGGCGGCAACGAGCGGCTTGAGCGCGAGGATGATGGAGGTGGCGTAGCAGCCGGGATTGGCGACAAGGCGAGCTCCGGCAATTTGTGCGCGATGCAGTTCAGGCATGCCATAGACGGCTTGTGCCTGGGTTTTCGCGGCCAGTTCGGCGCCCTCGTCTTCGAAGTTGTAGATGACTCGGTTGGCCGATTCATTGAGCCGCCATGCGCCGCTGAGGTCAATTACACGCAGACCACGCGCAAGAGCTTCCGGGACCCACTTGCGGGACTGTTCGTGAGGCGTGGCCAGGAAGAGAACTTGAACGCCACGGCTGAAAAGCAGTTCCCAGGAGAAGGGTTCGAGCTTGAGGTTCTTGGTGTCGCTGCAGGCTAACTGCGGATGGATCTCGGCGAGGGGGATGCCGCCGCGTGCTTCGTCCTTTGCGTCGACGCGGCCGGCAAAGACAGGCGGCGCGCCTTTGAGACGGGGATGGTGGAGCAGCAGCCGGGCCAATTCGGCGCCAGCGTAGCCTGTGACTCCCACAACTGCGGTTTGTATTGTGTTGGTCATGACTCGAGAATCATCCTCAACCGGGCTTCTACTTCCGTTGCTCGGCGCGGGTCGGGACAGATGACCAATATGGTGTCGTCGCCGGCGATGGTGCCGACTACTTCCGGCCAAGCCTCGCGGTCGAGGGCTGCGGCCACCGGCTGCGCTCCGCCCATAGCGGTGCGTACCACAACCTGGTTCATTGCCTGCTGCACGCGCAATCCAAAACTCTCAAGCATTTCCATAACTGTGGGTGGGGCGTCGTCTGCGATTGCCGTGGAGACGCCGTTTGTTCCGTTGGCGCTGGGCAGGGAATAACCGCCTGGGCCCTTGGAGAGCCGGAGTTCGTGGATATCGCGCGAGAGCGTGGCCTGCGTAACTTCAAAGCCGCGACGGCGCAGTTTGCGGCGCAACTCGTCCTGGTTTGAGACCAGAGAATGTGCCACAAGTTCCTGTATCGCGTTGTGTCTTTGAAATTTCATGGCGGACTCTCGATCGACGATCCGGATATGCCGGACAAATCGAAAGCGCGGCTCGCAGTACATGCGGCCGCGCATGAATAAATATACAACAGAAATGTATAACTATGCAAAGCTTTTTTGTGAATTCTCCGAAAAACAATCTCCAATTATTTCAATCGGCCTGAAGCTGCGAGACAAGGCGCGCAGTGTTCGCAGGAAGCAGCGGCTGGATGGTTCCCAATGAGACTTTGGAATGGGGAAGAGCGGATTCTCAGGCGCGATTCACCTTCTTGCGCTTCTTCTCTTCGTACATTGCCTTGTCGGCGAGGGTTAGCAGATCGTTGAGAGACTGCCGCTGGTGCTCCTCGGCAGTGGCATAGCCGACGCTGAAGCTGAGCGGGAACTCGTGTCCAGCACGGGAGTTTCTATCTGTTGCGGCATCTTCGAGGCGACCCGCGGCGATCGACATGGCAACATGGCCACACTGACAGACGACGGTGAATTCGTCTCCGCCCACTCGACCAATCACGTCGGTCTCACGAAACACTTGCTTCAGAATCCCGGCTGTTTCCACCAAGGCAGCGGAGCCTGCGTTGTGACCGCGCGAGTCGTTGATCTCCTTCAAGTTGTCGAGATCGATGAAAAGAACCGAGCATGCGAGTTGAGAACGTTGCGCCAGGCTCAGAACCTGCGCTCCGAGAAGGGAGAAACCGCGGAGATTGTAGACGCCGGTCAGCTCGTCGCGCAGCGATAGGTCATGAATCTTGGCCTCCATGCCTTTGATGTACCAGACAAGAAACATCAAAAAGACAAACGACATCGTCGCGGCAACGGAGGCGAGGATCGCTGTGGCGTAATTCGCGGGTAGGATCTGAGAACGGAGCATGCGCTGCCGCGCGAATTCGCGAAGAAACGGCAAAACCAGGATAACGAGGCCAAGGCCCCTGGCGATCCTGCTGCCAATGCCGCGGTCCAGAAAGATGGAAAAGATGCCCCTCTCGGCTCTGCGAAAAAAAGCCACAAGAGTGAGAAGCACGAAGCAAAGCAGGGTTTGCGGTGAAGTGCGGGTAACCCCGGAGAGGCCGAAGATGCGCATTGCGCCGAAGACTTCTCCCGATGCCAGCACAAGCACCATTAGCCCGAGACAGCTCGTGACAAAGTCGGCAATGCGTACGGCGATGCGCCCTCGCACCCGGATCAGCGCAATCGTAATCCCCAGCAGTGCTAATCCGGATGCGGTCTGCGGCGAGGGTCTGTCCGGCCAGAGCGAAGTGGATTTGGGGTCGAAGGGGAAGATGCGATCGAGACCGGCAGCGATGTGAAATGCGTACTCGCAGAGGATCGCCATCCCCAACAAGGCTGCGAGGGTGGCAAGCACCAGGCTGAGCCGCTTGACCCGGAGGGAATCGTGCTGCTCGGAGAATTCGAGGCTGAACGCGCTCAAGAGCACTCCCAGTGCGGTTTCGGCGCTCATCAGCCGCCAGCTGTTGGGCATGAATTTGCCCAGTACGGGGAGGTACCAGGCGAGGAGAGTCAAAAAGCCGATCGAGGCAACGGCCAGGAAGCAGAAGTGCTTGACGATGGCCAGCTTGCGGAGGAGCTCCGGGTCGGATTCGCCAATCGACAAAGGTGGGTTGAGCTTAGGCATCTTCGGAGAAGAAAGACCAGCAAATCGCGAATGGAAAAGCAGTTCCGTCCTCAAGTTGAAGTGTAAACCGTCAGGCGCTCAACACGATACTCCACTAAAGGGGTCATTTGCCGAGTTGGGGAACGGTCAAAATCGTCAAAATGGGCGCGAACGAGTCAACACGCATCCACTCCGCGCTGATACACTCTCGACTGTCCGCGATAAACGATAATTCGCGTTCTGTGTGCCAATCCCATGACAGCGATTCCATCGATTTCTACCATCAATGATCTTTTTCGCCGCATAGCGGCCAGCGCCAACCCGCGCGCCGTGCTTTGGCAGGACGAGTTTGGGCAATGGCTCCCGATTTCTTCAGACCAGATGTATCAGCGGGTGAGGGCTTTGGGGGAGGCTTTTCTGAGTTGGGGCGCGCAAAAGGGAGACCGCATCGCGCTGATCGGAGAGAATCGCTGGGAGTGGGCGGTGAGCGATTTTGCTTCACTGGCCATTGGGGCCGCGAATGTGCCGATTTATCCGACGCTGACGGGTGAGCAGGTGGCCGTTCTTGTGCGCGACGCGGGTTGCCGCATTGCGGTCGTTTCGAATCGACTGCAGTTTGACAAGCTGAATGCGGTTAGAGCGCAGACGGAGTTGCAGCGGATTGTGATCATGGATTCCGCGGCGCCGCCGGAGGGAGCAATTGCATTCAGCGAACTGATGGCGGGCGCGGACGCGAAAGGCAGCGAGCGCGATCCGGTGTTTGACGCCCTGGTTCGCTCTGTGGAGCCGAAGGACGTGGCTACGCTGATCTACACCTCGGGAACGACCGGCGAGCCAAAAGGCGTGGTGCTCACGCACGGCAATATTGCGGCGAATCAGAACTATGCGCCAGTGGAATTCAATTTCAATGCGACCGACTCCTGCATTTCGTTTTTGCCGCTCTCGCATATCACGGCGCGCGCCCTGGATTACGTGATGTATATGTCCGGGGCGCAGGTGGCGTATTGCTCGCAGTTCGACAAGCTGCCGCAGGCGATGAAGGATATCAGACCGACTGTGCTGGTGGGGGTGCCTCGGGTCTACGAGAAGATTCGCCAGGCGGTGGAGCAGAGATCGGCGGCTTCGCCGGTGAAGAAGCGGATGCTGGCATGGGCGCTTCGCGAGGGAGCGAAGCACCGGGATACGGTATATAGCGGCAAGCAGCCCGCGGCAATGCTCTGGAAGCTGGCGCGGAAGCTGGTCTATTCCAAAGTGCAAGAGGCATTCGGCGGGCGGGTGAAGGTGTTTGTGTCGGGTGGGGCGCCGCTGGGAATCGATACGGCAAAGTGGTTTGCGTCGGTAGGCATTGCTCTCTGGGAGGGCTACGGGCTGACTGAGACATCGCCGGTGATTGCGCTGAACACCCCGGTGAGCCAGCGGATGGGGTCGGTTGGCAAGAAGTTGCCCAATGTGGAGTTGAAGCTGGCCGAGGACGGGGAGTTGCTGACGCGCGGGCCGGCGGTGTTTGCGGGCTATTGGCAAAAACCGGCTGCGAGCGCGGAGTGTTTCGACGCGGAGGGATGGTTCAAGACTGGCGATATCGGTCATCTGGACGAGGATGGATTTCTGTACATTACGGATCGTAAGAAGGAGTTGCTGAAGACATCGGGAGGCAAACTGGTGGCGCCGCAGCCGATTGAGAGCAAGCTCAAGAACAGTGTGCTGGTGGCGCAGGCGGCGCTGGTGGGAGACAAGCACAAGTTTATTTGCGTGCTGCTGGCTCCCAACTTTGTCGCTCTGGAGGATTGGGCACGACACCACGGCGTGGGGGCTGGGAGCCGCGCCGAGCTCGTTGCCGACAGCCGGGTGCTGGCGCTTTACGGCGAGATTGTGCGCGAGGTGAACAGCGGCTTGGCGAATTTTGAGACGCTGAAGCGGTTCCGCGTGGTTGCGGAGGAGTGGACCCAGGAATCGGGTGAGCTGACACCGTCGATGAAGCTGAAGCGGCGGGCGATCATGGCACGATACGCGGCGGTAATCGACGCACTTTACGCGGACGAAGCAACCGCGCGCGGCGAATAGGGGCGACCAGTTTGCCGCGAAGGTCAACGCGTTTCGTCCACATGTTCTGGATGCCGCGGAAAAAAGGAGCGCCCCAGGCGCCCACGCCGAGAAGGCTGCCAAACAGGATGACGGCATCGATGCTGATGCGGCCCTCGCGCGTCCAGTAGGCGTCCGGTTCGAGGTTCAGCCAGAGGGCGAACTCGTCCAGGGTGAGGGCCGCTCCAACGCCGTAGCTTACCGACATGAGGCGGCTGAAGAAGATGGAAAGGGGCGAGTGGGAACGTCCCAGGTCCAGGAGCCAGCCGTAGCCGACGAGCAGCAGAATGAGAATTCCCCAGACCAGGTGATGAATGTGGTGGCCACGGACGGTGACCCATTGGAACGGGCCCACGTTGTGCCTGATGAGCTCAACGAGGATACGGACGCCGATAAAGGTGATGAAGAAAGCCACCGAGGCAATAAACATGCGCTGGCGGGGCCGGTCGGGGATAGTGGCGCGAATTAGGTATCCCAGGCGGGTCAACTGCAGCAATACCAGCAGCAGGATGACGACCAGGGTGGCGAACGCGAGCAGAAAGAGCGCTCCGGTTCCGAGCATATCTTTATTGAAACATTCCGGCTTGGCATTCCCAACAACTAAATCGATCGTGTGAAAATCTTGGAAAGCGTGCGCCCGGTCACGATTTCTCTTTACAGGGTCGCGTTACACTAGCTAAGGCGTCGAAAAGGGTGACCCAACCTGGCCTGGCGCCTTTGTTGAAGATCAGAGAACGAGATTCGGGAAGCAAGAATCACGAAGCGAGAATCAGTAATCAGGGACAGGTTCCCGGCGCGGCCCGTGCGGCTGCGCTAATTCGAAGAGGAGATTAGGCGATGCGAGTTGCTTTGTTGACCGGCGGAGGCGATTGCCCCGGACTGAATGCGGTGATCTACGCGGCTGTGAAAAAGGGAATCAACCACTATGGCGATGAGTTTATCGGCTTTTTGAACGGCTGGCGCGGCGTGCTGGACAACAACTTCATTCCCCTGACCCTGGAAAACACGGACGGCATCCAGTTGAAGGGCGGGACCATCCTGCATTCCTCGCGCACCAATGTGAAGAAGATTCCCGGCGGCATCGAGAAGGTCCAGGAAGTTCTAAAGATCAACAAGATCGATGCGCTGATTGCGCTGGGCGGAGACGACACGCAGTCGGTGACGCTTTATCTGAGCGAGAACGGCGTGCCCAGTGTGGGCGTTCCCAAGACGATCGACAACGACATTAACGGCACCGATACGACGTTTGGTTTCGACACGGCGGTGATGATCGCAACCGAGGCTATCGATCGCATTCACACTACCGCCGATTCTCATAATCGGGTGGTGGTTGTGGAAGTGATGGGCCGCGATGCAGGATGGATTGCTTATGCCTCCGGCGTGGCCGGTGGGGCGCACGTGATTCTGGTTCCGGAGAAGGACATCGACATCGACCACGTTTGCGCGCTGCTGAAGTACAACTACGATCATGGCAAGCATTACGGCGTGGTTGTGGTGGCCGAGGGCTGCCATCTGCCGGAAGTTGGCCAGGTAATCGGCTCGGGGCAGGTCGATTCCTTCGGTCATGCGCGGCTGTCCGGCATTGGCGAGGCGCTTGCGGAACTGATCGAGGAGAAGACGGGCTTTGAGACACGCTCGGTGAACCTGGGACACACACAGCGCGGCGGCGTTCCGACGGCCTTTGACCGCACGCTGGGGCAGCGTTACGGACTTCATGCCATCGACATGGTACACGAGGGCAAGTGGGGGCGGATCGCGGTGCTGAAGGGGCTGGACATTACCGACATCACGATCAAGGAAGCGATTGCGACGAACCGCAGGCTCGATCAGCGGTTCTTTGACGTTATTGCCGATCTGGAAGCCAAGGTCTAATCGCTGCAGAATTTGCCGCGATTTGCAAAAAGCCATCCTCATTGCGAGGGTGGCTTTTTGCTGCGCCCTTGTTTGGATCGGGAACTGGATGGGTTAGAGTTGGGCTGTGCATTATCGCCTTTATGAGCCGCAAGATTTCGATGCGTTGTATGCGATTGAGGAGGTGTGTTTTCAGCCGCCGCTTCGATTCAACCGCGGGTATATGCGCCAGCTTATCCGGCAGCCCGATGCCGCGACATGGATTGCGGAGGATGGTGGGCGGATGAGCGGCTTTGGTGTTGTGGAATGGGCGCGTGAGACGGCGGAGGTGGTGGCTTATATCGAGACGCTCGAAGTTCTCCCGGAGGGGCGCGGAAAGGGCGTGGGCGGGGAACTGCTGCGGCGCATGGAGGGCTCGGCATGGGTTGCGGGAGCTTCGGTTTGCTGGCTTCACGTGGATCGGGAAAATGCAGGGGCGATTCGAGTGTACGAGAGGTTTGGTTATGAGCTGGTTGGGAAGGAAAAGAATTATTATGGGCGCGGCAGAGCGGCGCTGGTTTATGCCAAGCCACAAGATGGAAAGAGAGCAAGGTGCTGATGCTGCTTATGCACTTCCGCGTTGCCGGGCGAAATCGTAAATGCGCATAAAATCGGGGTAACCACCAAGTCAATAAGCGATCAACCGATGAAATCTCGTATTTTCTTCAATGTGGCGAAGCTTGTGATTGGCTTTCAGAAACTTTCGCGTGCGCTGCGCGCTTTGCCGCAGTTCCGCGATCAGCTTGGGACTCGATTCCACTGCGCCGATGGCAGACACTTCCAGCGCTTCACGAAGATCGTGGAGGTCCTTCGCTTCCTTCGAGGAAAACTGCCTGAGGTACGCGCCACGACGCGCTTCAATGCGAATCAGACCCTCGGTGTGAAGGCTGTTGAGAGCTTCACGGACAGGAGACTTGCTGATTCCAAGCTGGCTGGAGAGAAGTTCTTCGGTGAGTCTGGTGTTCTCGTCAAGGTCTTCGCGCAGAATGTAAGCCTTGATACTGTTGTAGGCGAGTGCGGTCAGGTTTTGAGGGGCTTCGATGGTCTTCAGTCAATGCGTCACAGCTATTTGCATTCTACTTTAATTGCTACGTAGTATATGAAATATCAACGGCACTTCGACGGAACCCATGCCACCCATTGCTTACCTGGAATGCTCTCGCTGCCACGCGCGGATTTCGGCTGCATCGCCGCAGACTGTCTGCACCGAATGCTCAGATCAGCCAGCCGGTTCGCTCTTTGTCCGCTATGATCTCACTCCTTTGCGAGGCACGTCCGCTCGCGATCGGATTGCCGGTGAAGCCGCTTCGCCGTGGGCCGGGATGTGGCGCTATCGCTCCGTGTTGCCCGACGTTTCGCCGGTTACGCTGGGCGAGGGTTGGACGCCGATGCTGCGGAGCAAGCGCTACCCAGCCGTATTCCTCAAAGAGGAGGGCGCCAACCCAACAGGGACCTTCAAGGCGCGCGGACTGGCCATGGCCGTGACCATGGCTCGGCATTACGGATTGACGAAGCTGGCAGTTCCCTCGGCTGGCAATGCGGCAGGAGCGCTGGCGGCGTATGCGGCCGCGGCGGGGATTGAAGCGCACATCTTCATGCCGCGCGATGTTCCGTTTGCGAACTATGTCGAGGCGGTTGCTTACGGAGCGCACGTTACGCTGGTCGACGGATTGATCTCCGACTGCGCGCGCATTGTGAACGAGCGCAAGCTGCAAGAGGGATGGTTTGATATCTCAACGCTCAAAGAGCCGTTTCGTATTGAAGGCAAGAAGACGATGGGCTACGAAATAGTCGAGCAGTTGGGCTGGGAATATCCGGATGCGGTCTTCTATCCCACCGGTGGCGGCGTCGGACTGATCGGAATGTGGAAGGCGTTCGATGAACTGGAAGAACTCGGCTGGGTCAAGCCCGGCAGGCGTCCGCGCATGATCGCCGTGCAGGCCGCGGGTTGCGCGCCTGTTGTTCGCGCATATGATGCCGGTGCGCGCGTAAGCCAGATGTGGCAGAACGCATCCACATTTGCTGCCGGATTGCGCGTGCCCAAGCCCTATGGAGATGCCATCATGCTCGACATCCTGCGCGCATCGGAGGGCATCGCACTTGCTGTGACGGATGAGGAGATTCTAGCCTCAATCCTCGATTGGGCAAGGAATGAGGGGATTTTTCTTTCGCCGGAGGGCGCATCCGTGACCATGGCTTACGATAAGTTACTTGCGGACGGAACGCTTACAGACTCGGATCGCGTCGTACTTTTCAATACTGGCGCTGGACTCAAGTATACGGATGTAACTGCCGAAGCAATGAATCTGCACCGGCCTCCGATCGAACAGAAGACAGCGTGATGGTGCGTCTTCCTGGCAACGATCAGGCAGGCGTGTGCAGGCCGGCCAAGGCCGATATTGGGCGTTGGCTTTCCATTTACAGAGGAGCAGCATTCGTGAGGGCAAGCAGCGTGTAACAGTTGGCGATGCAGCACCGCATCGAGGTTCGCGGATAGTTTTTCTTAAGTTTCAACATGACCGGCTGCCGGCAGAATCTGTCGAGTGAGCCAAACGCGACGACGCAGGCTACACGCGCCAATCCTATTTTGGATACAGTTGCTCAGCGGTGTCGTGCAGACAGGCATGGGCAAAGGATGGAGCTTTGCCTTCCGTGACCTCGTGCTGCTCAACCATCTGGGACAAAGCCGCCGCAAGAGCTGTCCGTGCGGAGCGGACAGCGATCCAATAGCTCTCTTCCGCGCCGATCCCGGAGATGTGAAACCGTTCTTGCGCGAGTGAAACATGACTCGTCACTGCGTTTCCATCCTCAGAACCAAATCATCTGTGCCAAGACTCCGACCCCCGTCAATAATTCTTGAGGCATTTCCTCTCGCCCTTGCGCTATCTAAACAAGGCAGCGAAACGCAGAAGTCCCCTTTGTGCCTTTGGCTTCCCGACCAGACTTAGCGCGAAATTCTTTAGATCCCACGGCAGGGCATGCCAGAGCTGCGCTCGCAATGCGGCCCAACAGCGGAATACGAAGGGCAGCGATCAAGAAAGGGTGATGCGATGAACACACGAAAAGGGAAAGCGATTTTGGTCATCTTTGCGGGATTGTGTGGTTTTCACCAATTCTCCGGCGCTCAGCGCGGCGTGCCGGTCAATAGGCTGTCATCGGATCTGTGCGCAACCGGGAACTCATCTGGCGCGCCAACGGTCCACACTGCCCAGGGAGGCGCCCGCTATCTGAACCTCTGCGATGGTCACGCCCTTGCCGGAGCAATGTCCGGAGCACAAACCTCGATCAACCATGCGCAACCGCTTTCGCTGGCCGCCGCGGACTTTGACGAAGACGGGGTTCCCGACCTGGTGAGCGGATTCGCCTCCGGTAAGGCAGGCCTGGTCACTGTGCATCGCGGCAACATCAACGCGCTGTGGCCCTATGGCGCGGCCCTTCGCAATGGACCACCTCCCGCGTTCCTTCCGGACGCGCGCACCGTGAACCTGCCGGAGGCGCCGGACTTCATCGCAACCGGAGATTTTGACGCGGATGGTCACTGGGATATCGTCACAGCGCAGCGGGGAAGCGATGCGCTCTACTTTCTGCGCGGCGATGGGCATGGCGCATTTCGTTCGGCCCAACGCCTTCCGCTGCCGGGAACCGTCACCGCGATGATTGCGGGAGAAATCAACAGGCCCGACGGTCTCACCAATTTGATTGTCGCCGTGAACTCGCAGACCGGACCGAAAGTGCTCGTTTTCGAATCTCCCATGGGGGCCCTGAAGGGGCAGCCCGAGATATTCCCGGTCGCTCGTACGGCTACGGCGCTGGCGCTGGGGCGATTCGATAACACGCAGATGGTTGGCGTGGCCGTTGCCGCGGGAAACCAGGTGGTTGTTATTCACGGAAGAAATCGCATGCTTTCGTCGAGCCAAGCGCAGCGCGCGAAAGTGGCTCCGGCACAGGTCACGGTGCAAAGCTTTCCTTTCGTAATCGAGGCACTTGCCGCGGGGGACTTCACTGGCGTTGGCCCCAGCATCGCAGCGCTCGGCGACGATGGCAGCGTTCACATCCTGGAGCACGCAGTGACGCTGGCCAGTCTGGGTGCGTTCGCGGACCCCGATTTCAAGCCAACCTTTCAGCCGAGCAAGGCCGGGCCGGATGGAAAGCCAGTGATCCTTAGCGGAACCTTGACTCCCGGCAACGCAGCGAGACTCGCAGCCTTGCGGCAGGCAGCGGAGGAGAGCGCGAATTCACCCGAGTGGACGGAAAAAAGTGCGGTCGCACTACCCTCCGGCTTCGCACAGACTATCCCCCGCCTAGTGGCAGCGCGGCTTACCGGATCGAGACAAGATGACATTCTTGCCGTCGACAGCGGGAACAGCAAGATCCATGTTCTTTCTGCCGCAGGCAATGCCCGTGCGTCTGAATTAAGCGACGCGCATACCTCCAGTGCTTCGAGGGCAATCCGACTATTGGATTCTCTCGAAGCCGCGAGCGCTCCCGCCGCGGTATTGCCGATGCGCTTGAGTCCTCACGGACTGAGCGGACTCGTCATCCTTCAGGATGGCCGAGCGGGACCCACCGTCATGCCCCAGGGCACACCTCCAGCCAATGTTTTCACCGTCACCAACACGCTCGATCTCCCGTCAACAGGATCCGCGACAGTTCCCGCCGGCTCTCTGCGCGCGGCACTGACAGACGCCCAGAACGCCTGGACGGCCAATGCCGAGACGGGCAACTACAGCATCGTATTTAATATCCCCACCACCGATCCCGGTTACAACGCGAAGACAGGGACATTTCTCATTCAGCCGCTTTCGGCGGAGCCGTCGGGAAGCTACAACGGCTGGGCTCTGGGTCCAATCGACCCTACGATTATTCTGGATGGCTATACCCAGCCCGGCGCCAGCCCCAATACACTTGCGAGCGGCGACAACGCCACAATTCTGATTCAAATTGACGGATCGTTGGCCACCACGGCGGGCGGGGACGGCCTGGACCTCGATGACACCGGCTCAACCTATCGCGGACTGGCATTGACCGGCTGGACCAACTCCGCCATTTCCGGCAGCGGCCAGACAGGCGCGCGCGGAATCGATGCCAGCGGTGTTGGCGATTTCATTGAAGGAAACTTCATCGGAACCGACCCCACGGGCAAAGTGATCGCATCCAACGAAGTCGGAGTTTTCGTGGGCAATAGCCCCGGTCTCGGATCGACGGCCGGTGGCAATATCGTCGGCGGCACTACGCCCCAGGCGAGAAATATTCTCTCGGGAAACACTGCCGGCGGCGCATTCTTAATACCGATCGCTGCTCAGGCGCAACTCGAGGGTAACTTCATCGGAGTGGATGCGACCGGCGCCGCAGCTCTCCCGAATGGTAATTCAGGCGTGGGCTTGAACGGCCCTGGCATCACCATCGGCGGAACGTTGCCAGGATCAGGCAATGTCATCTCCGGCAACCCAAGCAATGTGGATATCAATGACCTGACGAATGAGTATCAGGCGTTTGATTCCACCGTTCAAGGCAATCTGATCGGCACCGATGTTACAGGGACGCACAGTATCTCCTTCGGAAGCATTGGCGTCGAAATCATCCATGGTCCTGACGATATGCTGATCGGCGGCACTACTCCCGCGGCGCGCAATGTCATTTCCGGGAATGTTTACGGCGTGTATCTCTACGACTATGCCGATCTCAATTCGGTGCAGGGCAATTACATCGGAGTGGACATCACTGGAGCCACCGCGCTGGGCAACACAAGCCAGGGAGTTATCACTGGAACAACGACAACAAGCGTGTTTGGAGCAGTCGATAACACCATCGGCGGCGATGTGCCGGGAGCCGGAAATGTTATCTCCGGCAATGGCTTGGATGGAATCCTTGTTGCGGCGACCGGTGATAGTCCAAGCGGTGGTATAGACGGAAATCAGGGCCAGACCATCCAGGGAAATTTCATCGGAACCGACTCGACCGGCAGTGTATCTATTCCCAATGGTGGAAATGGAATCTATCTAACCACAGGGGCGACTGCAAATGTGATTGGCGGCCATCCACCGGGGTCGGGCAACCTTATCGCCAACAATCTTGGGAACGGAGTCCTGATCGATCCTGGAACAGCTACAGCGGGTGAGGGAGTCGGAAACAACACTGTCGCCAACACCATCCTGTCAAACAGCGGCGCCGGCGTGCGCATCAACAGCGGCAGCCAGAACCTGATCAGCCAGAATTCCATCTTTGCCAATGGTGCGCTGGGTATCAATCTTGACGGGCTGGGTTCGAATCTAAATACAAATTGTCAGTCGACCAGCACCGGTGCGAATAACTCGCAAAACGCGCCTGTACTCACGGCAGGCTCCGGATCAGCCTTCATTACGGCAACCGCGACAGACCCCAATAACAACACATCGGAATTCTCCAACGCCGTGCAGGCTTCAACGAGTGGAAACGTCCTCAGCCTGCTGGGCAGCTTTAACAGCGTAGCGAGCACCACCTATACCATCGAGTTCTTTTCAAGCACTGCCGCCGATCCCTCGGGATATGGGCAGGGGCAAACCTATCTCGGTTCGACCACGGTAACTACGGACGCCAGTTGCAATGCCCCTGTCAACATTCCCGTGAACACTGCTCAGGCAGACATGAGTGTCTCCCTGGCCGAAATTGGAGGCCTCGATGGCTACGGACTTCAAGTCGGGCCAGATCGCGGAAACCAGGGGTTCGTTGGCACGGTGACCAACAACGGCCCTGCCCCAGCACACAACGTTGTGTTTACCGACGCATTGCCATCGGGCCTCGAAATCAGCAGCGCCTATTGCGATGTGGGTCCGTGCCAGAGCCCGGTGACAAGCTCCCTCGGTAATTGCACAGAGAGCGGAAGCACCATCAGTTGCAACCTGGGAACCATGGCGCCCGGCGCCACCGCTACTGTAACTGTGCCTGTCCAGACTGTTACCGCGGGCAGCATCACTAACACAGTTACAGTGGGTGCGACGGAGACAGATCCGAATCTCGCCAACAACACTGCGAGCTTGACGGAGACCGCGGTTTATCCACTTGCGCAGATCGATCACCTTGCCCCTTCGACAGTGCTGGCAGGTGGTTCGAACAATCTTCTGCTTTCGATTTACGGATATGGGTTGTTGCCTGACACCGCGGTTGCTTTCAATGGCACATTGCTCCCGATTGCCGTGTTCCTCGATAATCAGTCGTGCCCCGGAACCAGTGGTACGCCGGTGTATTGCGCGGAAATTCAGGTGGTTGTTCCAGCATCGATGCTCGCCACGCCTGGCACCCCGACTGTCACCGTCGTGAACCCCAACGGAACAATTTTTGGCGAACAACCAACACTCACAATCGCCGCTTCATGCACTTACACAAACTATACGAGCCTGCCTGTGCTTCCATTCACCGAGGAAAACGACGGGAACATCGAGTTTGCCAGCACCACAACCAATGTTCAATCCTGTCCATGGACCGCCAGTTCTTCTGTCCCATGGGCGGCGATTATGGGCCCCACAAGTGGGACTGGCGACGGGGGCGTCAGTATCGCCATTGCACCCAACACAGATTCTTCCCCCCGTACAGGCAGCGTTACCGTAGCCGGCCAGACATTCAACTTCCAGCAGGACCCCGGCGCCACATGTACCTATGCGCTTGGTTCGTCATCGGCCACAATACCAGCCGCGGGCGGGTCAGGCACCATCGGAGTTACGGGGACTTGCACAAGCGTTTTGGCGCAGTCGTACGTGACGTGGATTACCATTCCCCAGTCATCTGAAATCATCAACGGAAACGGCACCGTGACCTATGCGGTTGTCCCTAACACCGGTGCACCGCAAACCGGCTCTATCGCTATCGGCAACCTGGCTTTTAGCGTTACACAGAGCGCGCCAAGTTGCTACTTTACCCTCGATACAACTTCCGGAAATCTGCCGGTAGGCGGAGGGACGGGCTCCATCAATGTCACTGCATCCGCGCCCAATTGCGCATGGGCAGCCACACCCAGTAATGCATCGCTGATCTCGATTACTTCGGGCGCATCGGGCACTGGAAACGGTACCGTGAATTACTCAGTGCCAGCCAATACCGAAGGGCCTCAAACGGGCACGATAACAATCGGAATGCAAGCGGCGAATGCCGTCTTCACAGTGACGGAAGCGTCTGCATTCAACTGCACGTTCACTCTGAGTCCAGCATCGGTCGAGATCCCCGTCGATGGCGGCACGAATAGGTTCCAGGTTACCGCTTCCTATCAGAATTGCATGTGGACCGCTGCTTCCAGCGATCCTGCCAATCTTGGGATAACTTTCAACTCATCCGGCACCGGCAGCAAGACGGTCTTTTACTCCGTGAGCCAAAATAGCGGCGGCCCGCGCACACTTACAATCACCGCTGGATGCGAAACGTTCACGGTGAATCAGGATGGGACGCAGACCTCCAATCCAGTGCCTGCAATTGCTACGCTCTCGCCGACAGGTGTAACTGTAAAC